>Ga0114952_1003359_pt1 | contig 11448 bp, 10 predicted proteins | sample SidtaG_2_FD_87303 | JGI IMG/M metagenome (GOLD analysis project Ga0114952, IMG submission 87303) | Marine algal microbial communities from Sidmouth, United Kingdom - Sidmouth_Asex2 metaG | ecosystem: Host-associated > Algae > Red algae > Unclassified | place: Sidmouth, United Kingdom | collected... | reverse complement strand
GTTGTACTTTTAATATTCATATGATAGCAAGGATTTTCTCGTTTTTTAATATGTCAGAATACTAATTTACGAGTTCTTTCTTGCTATTTTTTGTTTCAAACTTTTTTATAGGAAAACCCTTCAAATCTAAATAACTATCGTTGTTATAATCAAAAAAAGCACAACCCCAACCTGTACTTAGAAGAGTATCCACCCATCCGTTTTGAACTCCTGCAAAAACGGTTGTGTCAGAGAAGGTCCCATTACCATTATTTTGTAACAATACATTGGCACCTAAATTGGTCACATAATAATCTAAGTGTAAATCTTCGTTGTAATCGCCTACCGCTATACCCATTCCAAACAAACCAATATTGGCATTAGAAGGGATACTAACATCTGCAAAGATAGGATTGGGATAGTTATTTTGATAGAGTGCGTTTGGGGCATTCCATTCGCCGAAATCATTGGCAATATATAGGTCTACATCAGTATCATTATCATAATCTGTAGCAGTGACAGCTAAGCCACAGCCCATATTTTTATTATTTGAACTATTGGCACTTTCTGTGAAGGTTCCATCTCCATTGTTGATATAATAATAATTGGCAAAGCCTTGTGCCATAACTCCAATTAAATTTCCCAAGGAGTCTTGAATAGGACCATCATGATCGAGGTAGTTGGCAACATAGATGTCTAAGTAGCCATCTTTATTAAAATCGCCAAAGGTAGCAGCAATACTCATGGTACTATCTGTTATCCCTGCACTGGTTGATTCATCTATAAAGGTACCATTTCCTTGATTGACAAAGAGCTTGTTGTTAACAAAATAATCATTGCCCAAAGAGTCAGTATCCATAAAAGTAGTCAAGAAAAGATCTCTGTCTCCATCGTTATCAATGTCACCAGTAATAACACCAAAAGTTTGATAAGTGCCTGTTGTGGCTAGACCCGCAGCAATTCCAACTTCTGTAAAGGTTCCGTTGCCATTGTTTTGATACAAATAATCTCGATCATGCCCTCCAGAGAGGTACAAATCCTCGTAACCATCGTTGTTATAATCAAAAAAAGCACAGCCTCCACCCATTCGATTGAGGTCTTTATGCACATGATGTATGCCGATGGCTTGTGCAACTTCTGTGTAGGTTTGTGCTTTAGGGAAGCAAGGAGGTATTAAAAAAAATAGTAATAGTGGGTGGTTCATTTTTTAAGGGATTGTGGAGGGTCACTCCGTATTTGGAAGTATCTCGTATTGATTAATCAATGCTTGATTTTTTTCATTTCGTTTGAGTAAAATAACCTCATAGTCTTTTTTGTAGTAAACCATCGCCCACTTGCCATTCCCTAATAGATTGCCCATGAATTCCAACTGAGGGATGGGTTCATTTTTTAATCTAAATAGAATCGCATTGAACTGATATTCATCGTGAACGGCTTTCCATGCCATTGGATCTAAAATTTGAGGAAAATACTTTTCGGTTAAAAAAGGAATTGGATGTGCCAAAGCTTGGCTAGATAGGTACAGGGGCTGTCTGTCTTTTAGTCCATAGGCCATTAAACCACTAATTGCACTGTTGTGAAAGAAAGGACCTTGAATACCAACTTGGTTGATAAAATCAATAGATTCAGTTTCTTCTGCCCTTAATCCATAACCAAAGTTATTGATGGGCTGCGCAAAACCTGCTACAAGAAATACTGGAAGAAGAAGGTATAGGGATAAAACAGGAGGATTGTATTGTAATAAAAAGTTCTTTTGATCCTCTTTTGGATGCTTTGTTAAGTAATAATTGACGACAGGAAAGGTTGTTATCATCCAAGCAATCCCAGACAACAAAACGAGTTGATTGTTCCAACAGGAAAAGAAAACAAAAAGAAGCGTAGCACTTAAGATAAAAAATTTAGGTGCCACTTTTTTTATTTTAAATCCTAAGTAAAAACTCCCTAGAAGTGTTATTGAACTTATTACTAATACATACAATAGAGTATAAGAATGCGTCAAGATATAAGCATCTAAAGTAGTTCGTTCCCATATTGGCAAAATTTCACTAGAAGAAAATGCGCTGCTTAAAGCACCAAAAGTACCTTGTGCAAATTGGGGATGGACAAAGGAGCTTACTAAACATAAAATTGTAATAACCAAGAGTGGCATTGCTTTAGCTTTCTGGTAAAAAAGAGCTTGTAAAAAAGCGGCAATTAATAAACCCCAACTAATGAAAAAATAAGTATGGCAGTTTACCCAAAGTATCTGTAAAACGGGTAATAGATAGAGCCATTTTATAGTTTTTTTGTTGTTTAAATATTGATACAATAAACCAAAAAAGAGAATAGAAAAGATATGTGTAAACAAAACAGGGGCTATAATATTGTGGGTGGCAAACAAAGGAGCAGCCAATAAACCAATTAAAGCAGTTATAAATGGTTGGGTCGATTGAACTACTGTTCTGAATAAAAAGACAAAAGCTAGAACATATAAAAGGAGCATCCCAAAATGCAAACCACCAAAACCAATTGCTTGTTGTATTACATAAAAAAAAGCACTTGCCAACCAATGGTTGTTGTACATGAGATGTGTTGGGCTGGTGTAGCTTAAATTATTGGAAAATAGAATGTCACCTTGTTGCCAAAAAATTGCTCCCTCTCTAATAAAATAACCCAATTGTCCTTCTGCCACAGAAACATGATTAGAAAGGGCTAAAAATAAATAAAGCCCTAAACCTAAAAGTATCCACGAACGATATGATTGCTGTTTTTCCAAGATAGTATTTGTTTTTATCTCTCCAAATTAGCTAAAGTTTTATTTTTATACAATAAAATATTAGTTTTATAAGCTACGAAGCTTAATACTTCGTGCAATTTTTATGTTTTTTATCAAAAAAATAAAAAAACATCTTGTATTTATTTGATTATTAAGGTTTTAAATTCTTTGTTTTTGGAGTGGAATTCTGATAATCAATAAAATACGATTTATTAACAAAGTATTGTGAAACGACCAGATACCTCTATATTATTTAAAGAAGTGAGTGCCTCTTCCTTAGGAATACTAAGGCTTTTGTTTGGTTTTATTTTACTAGAAGATTTTGTAAATTTTCATGATTACTTTGTGTATTATTTAGAGCCTTCTAAGTTTTATAACACCTACGACTTTTTTCATTGGATACATCTCTTACCTAATTATTTATTGGATGTATTCTTTTATGGAGCAATTGCTTCGTGTATTTTGTTTGCATTAGGAATTCATTATCGGCTCAATGCGTTCATTACTTTTTTGAGTTGGACTTATATTTTCTTAGCGGATAAAGGGCATTATAACAACCACTTTTATTTGGTTTCTATTTTCCTCTTCTTTTTCTGCATTGTAGATGCTGATCGTTGGGCAACACCAGTGAAAAAAACACAACAAACGGTGCCTTATTGGCAAGTCTTGTTGTTTCGGTGGCAAATAGCGATTGTTTATCTTTATGGAGGAATTGCTAAGTTGCATTACGATTGGCTGGCAGGTTTTCCGATGCAGTATTGGTTGGTAGATGTCTCGACGCTTTATCCAGAATTATTACAGCCTTTGATGCGATCTACAGAAATGGCTTATTTCTTTTCATATGGAGGCTTAATTTTTGATTTAACGATTGCCTTTTTTCTTTTGTCCAAACGATGGCGAAGATGGGCTTTGATTCCTGTGGTAGCTTTTCATACTATGAATGACTTTACATGGTCTATTGGAGATTTTCCAACGATTATGTTGGCAAGCACGGCTATCTTTTTTGCCCCCAATTGGGCAGAAAAAGTTTATGAACGTTATCATAAAAATCAAGCCTTAAAACTAATTTTAGCTGCTGGTTTAATACTTGGAATTGCTTATGGACTTTATATTTCGGACTTGTTTAAAGGAACTAATTTGTACATCAAATTGATTTCTTATCCAATCTTAGCCTATTTGTTTTTTAAGGGAAATGAATATCAGAAAGAGTCAGATAATACTAAAACAGAATTTAGTAGAAAGCAAATTAGCCTTGCTTTTTTGACCATCTGGTTTGCCTTTCAAATGACCTTGCCCTTTCGACATTTCCTATACAAAGGCGATCCTTCTTGGACAGGAGAAGGCCATTTGTTTGCTTGGCGAATGATGTTGGTAGACACAGTGGATGCTTGGCGAATGAAGGTAATTATTCCTGAAACAGGAGAAGAATTGCCAATTGCTTTAGATCAATATATTAATTATCGACAGTATCGAAAAATGCGTCGAACCCCCAAAAGTTTTTTGAAATTTGCTCATTTTATTCGAGACAGAGTAGTAGAAAGTGGGGTGCAAAATCCAATTATTAAAATGGAAGTTTGGAAATCTGTGAACAATCGAGCGCCTCAACTTGTAAATGATACAACGCTAAATTATGCGTTAGTTCCTTATTCTGCGACGGCTCCTGTGACATGGATTACAGATTGGTCGTACAAGGATGAGCTGCCTGTTTATTCAGCAGATCAATTTAAAATGTGGCGAGATTTCTTAGAAAAAGATGGTGTAGATGCAACAGATAGTTGGCGATAAATAGAAAACGATAAAAATTATTAACACACAAAAAAATAAGATTATGTTTGGAGGAATGGAGGAAATGAAAAAACAAATGCAAGAAGCTTTGTTGGCAATTACAGTTGAAGGAGAAGCTGGTGGAGGAATGCTTAAAATTAAAGCAAATGCTGCTCGCCAAATCTTGGATGTAACGATTGACCCTTCTTTGGATTTGACGGATAAAGAGCAGCTCGAAGATTTGATTTTAGAAGCAACCAATCGTGTGATTGCTGCTGCATCTATCAAAGAACAGGAAGAGTCTCAAGCAATGATGTCTAAATTGTTGCCTCCTGGAATGGGAGATTTGGGCGGCTTGCTTGGCTAATTTATGGTGTCTCTACATTCTTTGAGAGGATGGAGTGATTTACAGTTGAAAGTTGTGCCAATTTGAAAAGAAAATTTGAAAATGATACTTCCAAAATCATTTTCAAATTTTTCTTTGTTAAATACTAAACATTTTTTAATGTACGATAATGTTTACTAATAGAGGAAAATCTTTATGGCAATACATATAGGTAGATGGGACTGTACGACTTGTGGTTTTAAAGGCGTGCGAGGTCCTGAAACGGAATGCCCCAATTGTGGTGCTGACCGCCCTAAAAATGTGAAGTTTTACATGGCGGCGGAAGAAGATATCGTCCAAGACCCTGCTGTCTTGCGTCGAGCAAGAGGTGGTGCCGATTGGCGCTGTTCTTTTTGTGGTCAGAATAATCCTAATGATGTAAAAAGTTGCAAAGACTGTGGCAATCCTAAATCTGCTGCTGACAAACAATTAGCGGTAAAAACCTACACGACAGAAAATGTTCCTCGCACTGGAGATGGAACGCGTGATTTTTCAAAGCCTGTAGAAGAAACGCCTCCTCCTCAAAGTAAGAAAGGTTATTTTATTGCACTAGGTATTTTTATTGCTTTGATACTTGTCTTGTTATTGTTAAGTTGGAATACAACAATTGAAGTTCAAGTAGAAGGGTTTGAGTGGGAACAGACGATCCAAGTAGAAGAAAAACGAAATGTTCAAGAAGAGGATTGGTCCATACCTAATGGAGGAACAGTCGTGACCTCTTTTCAAGCGATTCATCATTATGACCAAATTTTAGATCATTACGAAACACGTACTCGAACAGAACAACGTTCTGTAGGAAGTGAAGACTATGTTTGTGGTCAGAAAGATTTAGGAAATGGATATTTTGAAGATCAATATTGTACTCGAACGATTTATGAGAATTATGAGGTAGAATATGAAGAGCCTATTTATAGAGAGGAGCCCGTTTATCAAACAAAATATCGATACAAGATTGATCGTTGGTTTGCTATTAATCCCATTATTACGCAAGACAAAAATCATACTCCTAAATGGGGAAATACAGTAAATATACGAACCAACTCATCTTTGAGAGAGGCTGGGCGTAAGGGAGTTTATACGGTTGTTGTAAAAGATAAAAAAGAGGAGAATCATGCTCATGAAATTCCTTTGTCTTGGTGGCAAAAGTTGGACGTAGGCAATCCACTAAAGGCAAAAAAAGGTAAAATAACAGGCGGCTATCGAGGTTTGTATCCCGAAGAAGAACAGTAATGTTGATAATGAATTTGAGATAGAACCAATCTTCTTCGTATAAGAAAGCGCTCAATTGCGACTTATGAAAATTAATTAGCCTCTTATTTTGTCCATCAACTTACTTATAGAAGTTGTTTAGAATTAAGTAATAATTAAATATGAAATCACTTTTTGCCCTAGGCTATACCTTTGTATCTTATACAAGCCAGCGCAGTTCGCTACGCTCATGTTGGATTTTCGTCAAATAGCTACGGTTATTATCCTCAAATCCGCCTTGATTAGAACCAAAAATCGTACTCATATTTAAAAAAGACGCAATTCTAAATAACTTCATATTCATATTTTTATTTAAAATAGGGAACTAGATTTCTAATTTTAAGGTTTTGTTAATACTATTACTATTAATAAAAGAAGTTTTACTTTTAAATAAATCCTATACTATATGAATATTGGTCAGAAAATACTTGCAGGAATAGGTGTCTTTGGTTTAATCTTATTGACACCCGTTATCTTTTATACATTTGGGAATACAGCTCCTATAGATTTTTTAGGAGACAAAATGGGTGCTTTAGGAGACCCTTCTGTCTTGACTTTCATTGCTCTTTGTATGATTGGGTTGATGGCGGTTGCTGGAGGTGGAAAAAATTTCAGTGCTACCTTAGTTAGTTTTTTGATTGGTGGATTGTTGATTTCTACAGCAGTGGAGGTTGGTTTTTTAAAATGGTTTCAAGACTTAGTTTCCAAGGTAGATTTTTTATCTAATTTAAAACTAAATCTACTAGCAGGTATATTTGTATTACTTTTTGGAATGTTCTTGAGTTTTGCTGAAAAAATCAGCTTTAAGGTAGAATTATTAGTACTATTAATCTTGCCTTTAGGCTTTTTGATTGGCAGTAATTATGCGAATGTTTTGCCGAATAACAGTGCGTTTAAAATCTCTATGAACAAAGGAATGCAATCGCTCAAAGGAATGATTGATGCCAAATATATGGAGCAAAAAAATGTACAAAAATATGTGGAAGAAGTAGAAGAAGATCAAAGTTTGACGGAAGAGGAGAAGGTTGCTAAAATGGAAGATTTGCAGGAGAAAATTAATAAGATGGAAAGTGAGGAAGATATTTTAGCAAAATTAAGAGCAGAAAATGAGCAATACAAACAATTGATAGAAGCGCAAGAGGCAGAACTCAAAGAATACGAGTGGTGTGCTGGTTCTAGAGACAGTGGTTCTCAAGTAAAAACAATTCCTGCTGCTGTTGTTTCAAACCAACCTTGTGTTCGCGATTTTGCGGTTTCTTTGGTCAAAGAACAACAAGGTGCTTATAATGACAGAAATAGAGGTTTGCCAGGAAAAGAGGGCTTGAAACAAATCTGCTCTTTGCACAAATACTTGGCAAGTAGTTGGAAATATATTAGTGACCCAACAATGATTCGCAACGATTATTACTCGCCTGCAAATCGAACAATTGCCCTTGGCTTGGCAGGAGATTGTGACGATTTTTCTATTTTGAATGCTTCTTGTGTAGAAGCTATTGGTGGTATCACTAGAATTATGGGTGGTTTTTGTACTGGAGGAGGACATGCTTGGGCAGAAGTAATGATAGGTGGCAAATCGGAGTGGGATCGTGCGGTTAAAATTATCCGTCAAGAGTACAAGGATAAATACAAGCAATTGGAGCCTAATATTGATGAAGAAGGTATCTACTGGTTATCCTTAGATTGGCACATGGGGCAATTTACTTGTAATGATAGTCCTAGCAGAATGATGACTTTATATACTTCTATTGACCAGTTGAAAAAACCAATATAGTAAGCTAACAATGAACCTATTTTAAATCTAGACTGTTTCTTTATGAGGGAACAGTCTATTTTTTATTAATTCTCTGTATTTTACACCCCCAAAACAATTCCCTTTTTTGTAGTATTAATTTCTATAATTGTCCTTTAATCCAATACTTTGTTAAACCCACGCAATAGCACCGTAGGTGATCTACGAAGTATTATTAATCTTAACACAATAAAGAATGACTACAACACTACATATCAAAACGCCCCTTTTTTATGCACACCAATTGAGCAATCAATTGAATAAGAAGATCTATTTTAAAATGGATTGTCATCAGCCAACAGGTTCTTTTAAAGTACGTGGTGTAGGAAAACGTTGTCAAGAAGCGGTGGAACAAGGTTGCGAACATTTTGTTATTGCTTCAGGTGGAAATGCAGGTTTAGCAACAGCTTATGCAGGGTGGAAAATGGGGATAAAAACAACAGTAGTTGTACCAACCACAACCAAAAAAATTATGCGAGCTAAAATTTTAGCTTTGGGAGCAGAGGTAAAAGTATTTGGAGATGTATGGAACGATGCCAATGTGTTTGCACAAAGTCTAGTAAAAAAAGAAAAAGCAATTTATATTCCTCCTTTTGACCATCCTACTATTTGGGCTGGAAATGCTTCTGTTATAGACGAGTGTGATGCACAAATGGCACCACCAGATGCTGTTATTGTTGCCGTAGGAGGAGGAGGTTATTTTTGTGGCGTAATGGAAGGGGTTTTACAGAATAACTGGGAAAATACCAGAGTAATTACGGCAGAAACAGATGGCGCTGCTTCTATGAAAAAAGCTTTGGAACGACAGCAATTAGTGACATTGGATAAAATAGATTCAATTGCCTCTTCGTTGGGAGCAAAAAGGGTTGCTAAACAAGCTTTTGAATATGCTATTAATCAAAATGTTGTTGCTTATTCAGTTTCTGATCAACAAGCTTTGGATGCTTGCCGTTTATTTTTGGATGAGACGGGAAATCTCGTAGAACCCGCTTGTGGTGCTGCCTTGTCTGCTGTTTATCATAATTTGAAAGTAATCAAGAATGTAGATTCTATTTTAGTTTTAGTTTGTGGTGGATCTGGATTAAGTTTAGAACAGTTTAATACTTATTTGGGGCAATATTCTTAGTGTCTTATTACAATAAAATCAATAATTTACACAACTATTAACTATAACTTTCGTATAAAAGAGAGCGCATAATTTGATTCTAAAATCAAATTATTTCATATTTTTGTGCATATTGTATGGTATCAAAATGTTTGACACGACAGAAGTGTTGTTATAATGAAATTAGACGTCAAGATATTTTACAATATAAAAATAATGATTCTCTAGTAAGTATTGTTATAATCTATCGTTATAATATTATAGAAGAGGTCATCAAAAAAATGAAAACAATCAAATTAGAATTCAGAAAAAGAAATGATAGTAAATGCGATATTGGAGGGGGCTTTAGCAGGATTGATATTAAGTGTATTTGTAGGGCCAATATTTTTTACCATGCTTCAACTAGGAGTTGAGCATGGTTTCAAAGCTGCATTTGCCTTGGCTTTAGGACAATGGGTCAGTGATCTGTTCTATATATTTTTGGCTTTTTGGGGAGCGATTTGGGTAGAGGATATTATTGGAGACGCAGTAAAACAAGCGACTTTTGTTTGGTACAGTGGAACCATAGGAGGGACTTTGTTACTACTATTTGGAGCTGGTTTGTTGTTAACAAAATCTGTTTCTACAAAGCCCATTGCTACAACTGGTTCAAATACAATAGATATTGTAGAACACAAAGTTTCTAAAAAAGCCTACTTTGCTTACTTTTTTCAAGGCTTTTTAATTAATACGATTAATCCTACACCACTTCTTTTTTGGATGGGATTAATGGCTTTTGCAATTAACAGCAAGTATATAGGAGGAGCAACAGCAGCAATGTACATATCTGTAATGACGGTAGTTGTGGTTACAGATTGTTTGAAAATATATTTAGCCAAGGCGATCCGAAACAAACTCAAAGCCCATCACTTCTTGTATGTAAGACGATTAGCTGGTTTGGTTTTGGGAGGATTTGGTTTGGTATTACTTTTGAAAGTAACTATATTATAAAAAGCATCAAAGAATAAAAACATAACACAATAGATAGAACAATTATAAACACATTATTGTATCCATTTATCTAACCCAATAGTTTGCTTATGAAAATTACTTATACTTATACATTTATATTTTGGTTGTTAACAACGACTATAATATCTGCTCAATCTTCCGTTTACTTTTTTTATGATCCAGCTTGTATGCAAAAGTTTGATTACGAAAGAGTAAATACATTTCATGATATTGCTCATACAGATTATTATATTTCTATTAATAATGAAAAAAAAGCAATTTTTAGAGTTCAAAAAGATCCTTTGAATTTGAATAAAAAAATGGTAAATGAAATTCCTGTCAAACCATTTATGTGTGAAGATCGTGCAAATATATCTGATGTATTGATGGAGGCGATTAATTCTAATCAAAAAATGGCTTACATGGTAGTAGAGGCAGGGAGCCAATACATTTTGTATGAAATTCGTTCTGTTTCTACTTTAACAGAAAATCAGTCTGGCATCGTTTACAATGATCCTACCTATGGTTTTCAATATGACTATTTGGTCTCTAAACCAGGAGAAATTTTAAATAAACAGAGCAATAAAGAACGGAATGTGTTTTTTGAGCAAAAGGGAACAAACTCTTGTTTGTCTGATTATCAATTTAAGATAGTTAGTCGCCATGTGGAAACTCCTATTAAACATTTGAGCTTGATTTCTACTGTGGGAGTTGATCGAATTTATACCACACAAGGAGAATTGGCTTTGAAAAGTATTAATGACGTTCCTTTTTCAACCTTTATCGCAAAACGTTGTAATGTTCCTGTTGTAACTGTACCAACAGTCGTAGATGTTCCTGTTGTTGCAGCGACTGAACCTGTGGTTAAGGACACAGTAGGCATGTCGGATTTAGAAAAAAGACTATGGTTATCTAAGGAAAGAGGTTTTACAGCACGATCTATAGAACCACTAGCTAAGCCTGTTACACCTTTAGCTAAAGATGTTATTAATCCATCTTCTTCTGGAAATATTACCAGTGTAGCAAGTGCTACTGTTGCCAACGAATTATTGCCTGGTGGAATCTATTTGGTAAAAGAAAAAGAAAACTTATACACGATTTCAGAAAAGTTTGGTGTCTCTATTCAAAGGTTGGTTGCGATCAATCAATTAGAAGGATATGCGTTAGGTTTGAACCAAGCATTAAAAGTAGTTGATGATGGAACCGTACCAAATTCTAATCGAAATCCTTTGGTAAAAGTAGATCCTGTTGCAAATACAAAGACTACAATTCATGTTGTAGAGCAAGGAGAAACTTTGTATGAAATTGCTAAATTGTATGGTTTGGAATTGAAAGATGTCTATAACTTAAACAGACAGTTGACAGATTCTCAAATTGATATCAATCAACAATTGGTTGTTGGTTATGAGCAACTAAAAAAATAAGTGGACTCT
>Ga0114952_1003351_pt1 | contig 11465 bp, 7 predicted proteins | sample SidtaG_2_FD_87303 | JGI IMG/M metagenome (GOLD analysis project Ga0114952, IMG submission 87303) | Marine algal microbial communities from Sidmouth, United Kingdom - Sidmouth_Asex2 metaG | ecosystem: Host-associated > Algae > Red algae > Unclassified | place: Sidmouth, United Kingdom | collected... | reverse complement strand
TGCTTGAGCATCTGCTACCGAAACCGGACCGGTAGCAGAGGGGGCTATACTTTTGGGTCAGGATCCTGTCTGATGTAAGTGCTGGTAGCACTCAACTCTCCTTCGACATCTGTGTCCTCAATCACCGCGCCGCTACCAGTCTCATCTACAGCCTTGGCACCACCTGAGCGACTGGTGGACCCGCTGATCCGTACACCTGCTGGCGTGCCATTTTGCTCTTTCCGATACCGCTGCCACGCCCATGATAATATGGCGGCACCAACCGCCACACCCACGCCGCTGAACACCCATTCAATCCAGTCCATGTCATTTTATCCTTATCGCTTATCAATTCTTTATGAATTCCGATACTGTATTAGACGAGTCGTCAGAGACAAAAATGTCGCATCGAACTTGGGATCGATGATAAGCATATGTTCGCCGAGTCCGCCACTGCCTTTACATCCCTCGCAGCCTTGTCACTTGACGAGTTCAAAGACGCCCCGCCCCGATTGTTGAAAGTCCGACTCATCCTTGAGTGTATCGGTATAGAGCCGAGAGCCCATGGTTGCGGCTGGGGTCTGGCCGGTGGGCGTGATTAGGCTTTGGGCCAAGGCCCTCTCTGCAATCTCTATGTAGTGGAGGGGCTGGGCCGCGTCGGTTAGGATTTGGTAGGCTGCTTCTAGGTAGGTCATATAATTTATATTTTGAGTTTGGCTATGTGAGGGTTGAGTGCTTTTTCAAGCTTAACCATCTTTGCCTACACCGACGATTTCCATTAGTTTTGCGTAGTTGGTTACGACGATTCTCGTCAGCCCTCTAGCTACCCACTTCAATCCAAGCCAACAACTCAGTCGAGTAGCCGCGTTCCGGGCTGGCGATGCGACGGTGGCCGAGTTCACGCTGCAGGGTTAATTCTATGTGTTCGTGAAGCAGATTGGCGCGCTCGGTCTGCTGGAATTGTGGTCTTCCTGCTGGTGCCCTGAAACAATCTCGATACTGCTTTTCAAGTGCTGGAACTCGTTTTCCTTGTTGATCTACGGCGATGGAAACCATGTGGGTTCCGGTGTCTGGGCCTGTTCCGAAGGAGCGTACTAACCAGATTGTAAGTACAGCTGGTTTGCTAAGTCCCATGTTGGCGGTAGCGCCTAGTATGGCGGGATCTGCCGCCTGCCATTGCTCAGTTAGCTGAGTGATGATCGGGTGGTCAATACCGATCAAGACTAAGCCATCATCTTCCTGGGCAAGATCGCGATCCAAGGTACAAATGAGCGGGTTCGGATGGGTACTAATGGTCAATTCGAACCGTGAGTCATCAATTTGGTGAAAATGGCCGCCGTTGACGCCAACTGCGGCGCGTAGAAAGGCGATAATGCGCTCTTTACTTTCGTCGATATTTGCCAAAGGTTTGTAGTCATCGAGACTGAAGCGATCCAGATCCTGAAAAAGCTCGAAGACGACCTTACGGGCTTCCCGGGCATTGGACATGGCCGCTTCCAGTTCTTCGTTTGTGCGTTTTAGCTCTGGATCGGAGAGAGCCTGCCGGTACAGCTGGTCATAGCTCAAGCGATCGGTTAACTGTCCCAGAATCTGACCGCGCAGGTCCTCAGTCACGTTACCGTCCTCGTCGACCTTGCCCAGAGCGCGGGCGATCTCATTGATCTTGTCGGTGAGCAGCAGGAAGATGCGGCCTTCGATGGTGTCTGACAGAACCAGATTGTAGACCTGCGCCGTATCCTTTTGACCGTAGCGGTGGATACGCCCAATACGCTGTTCGATATCCATGGGGTTCCAGGGCAGGTCGAAGTTGAAGAGAATCCGGCTAAACTGGAGGTTGATGCCCTCGCGACCGGCTGCCGTGCAGATGAGGACACGAGGCCCATTGGTCTTGCGGAATCGTTTTTCTGCTGCCAGCTTTGTGCCGTGGTCACCACCTCTCAAGACGACCACCCCCTGACCAGGATAGGCGTCATCTATCTCACGCGCAATTAGATCAACCGTCGCTAGATAGGTGGCGAAGATGACCACTTTCTCACGAGAATTTTGGCTCCATAGGCTACCAAGCCCGCGCAGAAGTTTTTCGACCTTGGTCTCCTGCTCCTGTGGGAATGTTGCCAGTAGTTCGGCTATTCTAAGCCGCTCCTCCGGTAATGACATGGCAACCGCAGTGGCGACAATATCCTCACCTTCGGCGCTAATCACTTCCGAAGACTCGGAAGACGCAACTCTGGCCAGGTCATCTTCATCAAGCTTGCGGAGCAAGCGGAGCTTGAGATCGGCTAAAATGCGGTCAACCTCACCACGGCCTACGGCATCATCAGGCAGACCGCTGTGGCCATGGATTAGCTGTCTGGCTTCATCCATCATCTCTTGGTGGCCGTCGATGTCCAGGGCCTGGTCCTTGAGAATCGCCTCATGGATAGTCAGTGCGAGTTGGCGGCGTCGTAGGGTGCTGCGCACGGCAGCGAAGCTTGAGGCTGCGATCTTCTGGAAGATGGTCATGACGAAGCCGAGGGCCCGCCCCTTGTTGCCCTGCTTTTGGGCTAAATTGAAGCCATCGAGCAGATACTCGCGCAGCTTGGCGTAGAAGGCCCGCTCGGAGGGGGCCATAACAAAGGATTCCGTATGCACCCCGCGCCTAGAAAAGAGGGGTGAGCCATCGGGCTTACAGGCATCGGCCTTGGTACGGCGATAGACCACTTCGTTGAGACGATGGCGCTCTTCAACCATTTCTTCTGGGCTTTTGAAGAGGGTGGGATTGAGTAATTGAATGAGCATCCAGAAACGAAAGTGATCGCCTTGGTGGGGGGTGGCGGACAAGAGAATCAGGTCGCGTGCATGGTCACGCAGAGCCTCTGCCAGTTTGTAGTTTTCAGTCTTGCGGACTTTGCTCCCGTTGCGGTAGGCAGAGAGGTGGTGGCCCTCGTCGAAGACCACGAGATCCCAGGGCGGTGCTTCTTTGAGGCGGTTGATTCGCGCCCGTCGCTTCAGAGTATCGACGCTGGCGATGAGGCGATCATGTTTGGCAAAGGCATTGCTCTTGCGGTCGGTCACATCACCCTGAGCGCCGAAAACCTCGAAGCCGAGATTGAAGACCTCATTCAGCTCATGGTGCCAGTTGTTTACCAGCCCGGCGGGCACGACCATCAGGGCACGGTGCAGTTCGCCCCGACTGGCAAGCTCACGCAAGATCAGGGCTGTCTCAATGGTCTTGCCGAGACCAACCTCATCCGCAACGAGAAAGCGGCGGGGCGAGGCGGTGGCGACCTGATGGGTCAGCACTACCTGATGAGGTAGCAGGTCAATCCTCGCCGAGGTGAGCGCGGCGGCGTTGTCCATCAAGGGCAATGCGTTGGCCTCGACATGGAGCCAAGCGGTACGCAATTGATCATCGCCACCACGAACATGGGCAAGGATCTGTTCAGCACGGGTGGCGACGGGCCGAAGGGTCTCGCTGAAAATCTGGCGTTCTCCCGTGGGGAAGAAGGCGCGTAGATACCCATGGGTAACGGCGCTGACAACCACACCTTCACCAAATTCAGGATGGATGACCCGTTGTCCGGGTTGAAAGGTAACTTCGCTCATTGACCAAGTCTCATTAACTAATCCTAGGGTGATGCAGCCCAGCCCAATGCTTGCCGTCATAATCGACGTTGGACTTGTCTGTATTGAGCAATCGTTCGACTTCGTTTTCAGCACCGGCAAAGAGTAAGCGGCCAAAGGGAAGACCATCATCACTGATATCTCGGTGCTTCCAATAGTAGGTCTCGCTTGCGCCGCGCATAGAAATACGGCTGCGCCCGCTAGGCACCCAAAGAATCAGCCCCGCCGAACTGCCATAAAAATCCTGGAACGACAGCACTGCATCTTTAAGGTCGGTCTCAATCCATGTTACGGCATCCTCGCCGCTGAGCACATCGAGGCAGCCTTCAAGGCCGGCTACTACTAGGGCATTCCCTTGAGCAGCTGGTAGCTCTTCTGGCCAGTCATCGCCGTAGGCAAAGAATTGACGCAACGAGACCACATCCTGTGGCGCAGCCAACGTGGATAAGAGTTCGGCATCCCATAAGATAGCGAAGCCACTGCGGGTCCAGCCATGATTAAAGCGTGTTTTGACCATCAGGCTTCCTCCTCACCTAGGGACTCGAAGAGCGAGAGTTGCAGCACAGTTTCTTGGTGCTTGGACGCCCAGCTCTGATAAATTTTCTCTGCCGTGAACGCCGCATTGCGGACGGGAGAATCGGCCCCATGGATTCTGAACCAGGACAGAAGTGCACCCAACGCTGGGTGTGGTTTGAAGTTTTCGTTGTTGAGGGTTTCGTTGGCGTTGATACCGCTGCCTTCGAAACAGGCCCCGATGAGGAACATGGTCTGGTCATAGTCGCTTTGCAGGCCCCTGCGATGTTTGCCGACCCATGCCTGGGCAATGTCTAGCGGCGGTGTCAGATAGAAGACCTTCTTCTGCTCATAGACCCAGCCCCGTTCTTCAAAATCAGAGGGTGCACTGCCGGTGCCGCGTAGGAATTTTTGCATCTGGTCACGAGGCAGTTCGCTAACTCCGTCGAACAGGCGCAGGAGCATACGGGTGAAGGGCTCGGCGTTGTGAGGAGGAGCTTCTTTAATTCCCCCAGCCTCCTCGTCTAGCAACTGGTTGATGCCCAGCAGCGCCTCCAACACCGACATGGCTGTGTCCTGATCCTTGTAGACCTTGCCGTAATGGCGAGAGAAATACTCTAGCGCCTTGCCGCGCCGGATTACCTGTAGATCGGCCTCGGGGAGGCCCTCTTCCTGATGGTGTTGGAGCAGGTCTTGGAGGTCACGGACATCACGGAGTATCTGCCTCCTCAACTTGGCCCAGGATATGGCTTTAGTCTCTTCTTGGCGCTTTCGACATACGTGGATAATGTCATATTCGATCAACCTTGACCCAAATTGACCGGCGCCCTTAGTCTCGTCCCCCCTGACTGGATAGGTGGCTTCAAGAAAAAAGCCAGCTTCAAACAAGGATTCAAGAACGGCAACCCAAGGAGCATCCTCGCTATGATGAAATGTGAATACTAACAGCCCTGCTTCCTTGAGTAACCGATTAGCTTCTTTCCAGCATTCCGTTAGTATTCTTTGATAAAACCCTTCAGGATCTTCAGGCTGTCTTGCCCTGTTCGATACAGCTTCTAACATTTTTGGGGTATAGGCTGCGCCAAAGTAATCCGGGAATTCATCCTTTAACGCTAACCGCAACCAAACGTAGAAGAAATCTGATAATTCGGAATAGTGTAATAGCCCGCCAAAAGGAGGATCGGTAACAACCAGATCAACTGAATGATCATCAATTTCACCGAGATCCGTAGAAGATTGGCAAAATAGCTCCGTTGGACTATGCGGCGTTTCCTGATTACAAGTTTTTTGGCTCTTCCCTGACAACAGCCCGTCTAGATTTTCATTTCTTCTAACGACTAAATCAGTGCTGACCAGATCCCAAGGGTCTTCCACCCATTTGTATGTCGCCCTCAATTTGTCAACAGAGGAACGATAGTTTCCTCGTCCAAGATGGGAAAAAACACAATTTTCGACTAGTGTATTTTTCGGATGAAAGTTAGAATTGCTGAGACTCGGTGCCAAACAGTCCTGCTTATCATCCCAAAAGCAAAGCATGTTGTTATGCTGCAAAAATCTATGTACCGCAGATAGACAATAGGTTCGTGTCATACTAGAATACCGTTCTGCATTTCCCCACGTAGCGCGAGTTAATTGGGAAAGGACCAGCAATTGACGAGCATTGAACAACTTCCACCAGTGAGTAAAACCATGATTTGGTATTCCACCATTGAGCAGGTGCGTCATGAATCCATACGGCAGTTCGGACCGAGGCCAGAATTCCTTCAAATCACTTTCTTTTCGAACGTTCCATTCAGCAAGTGCAGCGTCTGACAAAGAACTATCACTTGTCGCGGCGAAAAATCTCCCGCTATACGGCTGGTTTTCCTCATTACAATATGGACAGTACCCTTGGTGAGCGTACATAGCAATCGGACCAGTCTTGCCAGATGTTTTTACTGTTGTGAGAACATCTTGTACAGTGCCGCAGGAACCACAAGCGTAGTTGCTTCGTTTAGGCACGGTTCCGCCATCCGTGCCTGTTCGAATGAGAAGGCCTGTGTCAGGACAGAGGATCTCTTCCGGTAGTTTCCCCCGCACCTCAATAAGTAGACATGTCTCTACCCGCACCTGATTCCAGCGAATCGTCGCCTCAACCGAATCATCTGCGCTGCCACCATAAGGTCGTCCCTGATCATCCATAGATGCCTCACCCTGCAACCACTGCGGATGCACCAACAACGAGAGTTCAATTTTCTTTCTCTTGCCTTTGCCTAGCTTTTCATAGATTTCGGTCTCACCACAACTAGGGCATTCGGCGCTTTCCGGTGCGCCGCTGTATTGATTTAGCGTAGCAACGGCAAAGGGTCGCTCAGTATCGGCCACGACTAAGGAGACGCCAGGCGCCATGCGCGCGTCTCCCTCCTCCAAATCGTAGTCACAGCCACATTGTTTGCAGGTACGCGCCCAGAATTTCACAGTGAGGGTCTTGATGGCCATCACTGGGCTAGTCATGATAGGGGTGCGGTGGCCACATCCAGTGACCTGACAAGGGCCGTGCTTGGCCCAGAACGCGTAGATGATCTCCGGGCCATAGTAGCTATAGTCCTTGCGCTCATTGGTGGTGAGGGACAACGGGTCGAAGTCGTCGCCCATCGCCTCGCCGGTGCTCACCTGTGTCCACTTGCCCTTGTGCCCACGGGGACAATTGCAGGCATAGAAGGGCATGATTTGGGACTTGACCTCGGCTTCGATGTCCGCAAGTAAGGCTTCAACTTCGGATGTGTCGATCTGGGCCAACTCATTTTTGACCACAAACCAGGCCACGGGGTTGAGGTCGTTGCCATACATCTGCATGCCTAGCCTTGACCCTTCAACGACAGTCGTACCCCCGCCCATGAAAACGTCAGCAACCTTTAGATTGCTGAATGCACCCTCTTTTTGATGATTACCATAGTAGACATCCCACAGAAGCTTAGATGCCTCTGACGGATCATCGGGCGACTTGACTGAAGACGCAAGAAGTATTGCCCGAAATACGCTAGACGGCCGTCGCGCCCACCATTTATTCATGGTATATATGGGCTTTCGTCCAGCTCCAGACGAGGACTCAACCTTTGCGATCGCGTTTATCGGTACGATCGGGAAGTCCACTTCGATACAGGTCAGAGGACGATTGGGGTCTGAGAAATCGACCGTCTCGCACGCCCAGAGCTTGCCAGCGCCAACGGCTTTAGCGACTTCTGCTGCCAACCACTCATCTTTTTTCATTCCCCTTGCTTTCCAGGGCTTATCATTTGTCATGTTAAGAATTCCTGCTGATTTCGATGAACGGAACTGTGACTTCGAGAATGCTGAGGCCGCCATGGGTAAGGGTTGGGTAACCGCCCTGGCTCTTCCATTTACGACGGCCATTGACATAGAGATGGTCGCCATGGGCGCTGTCAATCCCTAGATCAATGGGCGGGACCCATGCGCCAGGCACCTGTTCGCCACCACTTGATCGGCCGCTCTTGTAGCGTTCTTTGAGATAGTCGGACTCCTCTTTGTTCGAATCGGGGAACTGTCCACTGGCGGCATAGCCGTGATCGGCGGTAATGACGAGACGGCGGCCTGCCGCCAAGCGGTCAACTAGGGACCAAAAGGCATCCCCGGTCAGGTGGGCATTCACCTCTGCGGTAAGTGTTTGCAGACCTTTACCTGGGTCGTCATGATCGTGGAGGCGATGGTCCGGCCAGTGATGCCAGAAGACCCAGTCGGGTTCCGAACCGATGAGGGCTGCGCAGTCCTTCCAGGCGATATCGACAGAGTCGGTCTGTGCGCCGGAAAAGACATGGGCGTTGCCTGCCCCGTTATTGCCCAGAGCAGAACGCTGGGCAAATCCGAGCGCTTTGGCAAAGGGGGTGGTGTCTGCGGGCAATTCTGCACCGGTGGGTTGGGCCTTGTGGACCGTATAGCCTCGATCCGCGGCCTGGCTGAGTATCCATGGTGCCTCGCGTAAGGAGAAGGCATCCAAGATCAATATGGCCCGCCCCGGCGAATGCGAAGCCCACCATTTGGTCAGAAGATTTGCTGTTCGGGGAGCCGATGTTTCATAGTCGGCCCAAAGATCCCAACCAGCGGTGGCCAGATAGTGGTCCACATCCGCGAGGCTGCGGTCACGTGCAACTACCTCTTTGACGGCGTTGCCAGTGGAGATGGTCTGGGAGCATATCTGCCAAGCGTGATTGAAGATAGCCGACCAGGCATCAGCAGGCGGTGCTTGCTGCAGCATTCGGACCCAATCAAGGGGAGGTGTCATTGTCCGTTCTCCTTTTCCAGGTCTAGCCCGTAGGTCATCCCATCGGGTAGTTTTCTGATCAATTCTTGCAGTTGTGCGCCGGTGAGTTCGTCCACTCGCAGCACCAATGAGCGTACCTTGGTGCCGGTGCTCACCCCCCAGGTTTCGACTTCGCCGAGCAGATTCAGCGACGAGGTGGCTGGAGCCGAGAATGGAGTATAGCTAGCACTGTCGCCAAAGATGTCACTGGGGCTGGGGGGATTGCCACCCGATGTTCTGCCTGTGCCGCCATGGTCGGGTTCTGCAATGCCCCCTGATACGCCGTCGGACTCGTCTGGCTGTGCATACCCATCTGTATCGGATGGTGATGGAGCGCTATTGCTAGGCTTCGTGATCCCGCCTGTAGCCGGCACATTCTGGGGAAGAAGGATATGGGTTTCGTCCAAGTGTTTGCCTGTGCCGATTTTTCCGCGCAGCCGTCTGTAGGCGACGTCCTCGGTTTCGCCATCAAGGCGTTGGAGGTACTCCAATCCGCGCAGGTTGATAGCGATTTTCCCGCGGGCACAGAGCTGAGTGATACGCTCCTTGATCAACGTTTCACCCAGCCAGGGGATGCAGCCTTGTCCGCTGGGGCGCGGTTCTTTCAATTCACGGAGTAACTTGCCTACCGATTCGTTGTTGGCAGCGGCCTCCATGGCAAACTCTTCAAAGTCTTCTGGCAGGAAAAGATTTTCACGGATGCTCTTGTCAATGGCCTCAGGGATCTGGGTGCCTTCTGCCCGATGGCTTTCAATCGAGAACTGGCAGAGCATGGGTTCCTGAAAATTCCAGTTGGCAATGATGGCAAAGCGATCAAATCGCGCCTTGAGAATATCACGTAGTTGCTTTTGATACTTGGTCTGTAGCTTTCCATATTCGGGATTTTGTTTCTTCCATTCTTCTGCCAAGTAGATACAGCGAGCCAATATGAGCAGATCGCGGTCGAGAAACAAACTGGTTGAACCATCTCTGGGTAGGAGAAAGCGGACTACATTGCGGTTGGTTTGCAGGTTTGCTCGTAGCCATTCGCCCAGAACCGGATCTACCTTGGGCGGGGCTTCCGGCAGGACAAGGATCGGAATACGATTACGCCAGTTTGCGGGCATGTCGCTCTCGTCCATCTCTGTCCAAGGGTTGGTCTTCCATGCCTGCGGCAAGACAATGACACGATAAGGCAGATCAACGCCACTACTTCCCTCTAAGACGTATCGTGTCTCTTTGGCGAGATGTGTACGGTCTTCATTGTGCTGAAAAAGCTTATCATTTCGTGCGTTAGCAATGAGTTTGGCTTGGGGATTTTCCTCCTCCCTAAAGATATAGCGATTGCCATCCTCGTGGATATTGAAGCTATTCTCGACGATGGTCGCTAGCTCGGCTTGAAACTTGTTGTCATCGATAGTCATACCTCTGGTCACATCGACGTGGAGTGTCGCCAAGTCGGCACCGGCCTGATTGACATCTGCCAATGACCGCAGCCAGAGCGCGCTGATGACCTCTGCGAGATGGGGCAAGGCCTGACCGCTGCCTGCTGTGGCATCGCTGACCGCTTCGAGATTCCGCAGCGCTTTTTCTCGAAGTCGAGTATGATGCTGATTGGCGACAGAATCGAGAAGTGCAACGATGCCGCTTTTTTCATCGTCTAGCCGGAAATCAGCAGCCGTCAAGATGGCTTTGTTCTCGCCATTGCGTTTGAAGAGATCCGCCAAAATCCGGATCAGATCGCGTGTACCCTGCGCACTAGTAGCGATCAGGACTTGGTCTTCTAATAATTGCATGAGGTGCGGCGCGTAGGGCCAAGCTTCTAAGAATTCGTCGTGAATTCTCGCTTGTTCGGCAGGCGGGATGTCTTTTAGTCGGAAGTATTCAGCGATGTGGTTACCGATCAATCCCTCGATCGCTGAGGAGTCAACCTGGAGGCGATTTTCAAACAAGCGGTATAGCAGCAAACGCAACCGATCACTCTTGGCTGATGGTCCCTTGAAGTCGACAATGACTGGATTAACGCGCTGGATTTGCTGGAATGCATCGGTATTACCATCTCGCACGGAGACCACAAGCACGAGGATCTCAGGGTGTTCCTTGGCAATCTCGGAGAGGATCTGGATGAAATTGAATGCCCATACTTTCCAGGGATACTGCTTCGTGTTGGTCAGGCCATCGTACCAAGTCTGGAATTCATCGAGAATTAGAACGGTTGGCGTGCTCTGAAACATTTCAAGGAGGATTTCGTCGCTGGGCATATCCGGTTTCTTTTCACCGAGTCCCTCCCATTTTCCTCGAAAGTATTTTCCATCTGGATGGTTATCGAAGACCAGATCCCACAGAAATTTGAATCGCTGCCGATGGAGGCTTTCACCAATGACGTGCATCCCGTCACGGAGTGGAATGGCGCTGATCTGCGGATCGCCCAACGTATCGGCCCATTCGTTCAGCCATTGCTGTGTGGCCTCACGATCCGTCAGGGCATGATAGAGCACGGCCATCAGATGGGATTTACCTTGTCCCCGCTCACCCAGCAGCGTAATGGGTCTACCTTGGGATGGCCCAGCGGCTTCAACGGTTATTAATACATCGTGTGTCGGATAGGTAATACGCAGAAAATCGGCAGCGGACACTTGGGTGGCGCCTGTATTGTTTCGGTTTGTCAGTTCAATCGCCGTGCCCTTTAGGCGGCGGCCTTTGAATTCATCTCGTAACGCTAAGCCAAGCATGGTTTACTCCGTAACTGATTCATATTTTTACTCGTGGTGGTTATCTACAAATTTATGTACAAGGCATCACAAATTTATTTTTCTTATTTGCTTTTGGGCTATAAAAATATAGAGCGGTAAAACAGCAATTGTAGCAAATAATTGGTAGGGATCAGCTGTCGTTTTGTCTACAGCGAGACGAGTATATCTACCTCTACGTGAAATTTTCTCATATCCATTACCCATAGCGATGTATCTTCAGTGCGGCCTCGTATGCTTCTTCAAAGGGCATGCCTGAGTCGATGTCTGGCTCTACGATTTTTAGGCCGACGTGCATGTAGGCCATTAGCTGCAAGCCTGTGTAGCGATCATCGGGGAGTGTC
>Ga0114952_1003346_pt1 | contig 11473 bp, 8 predicted proteins | sample SidtaG_2_FD_87303 | JGI IMG/M metagenome (GOLD analysis project Ga0114952, IMG submission 87303) | Marine algal microbial communities from Sidmouth, United Kingdom - Sidmouth_Asex2 metaG | ecosystem: Host-associated > Algae > Red algae > Unclassified | place: Sidmouth, United Kingdom | collected... | reverse complement strand
GCCGCGGTCCGCCAGATCGCCCAGTGCGGCGACATGCGCGCGAGCGCGAGCGCGGTGCCCAGGACGAGCGAGAACACGAGACACAGCGCCGAGATCCACAGCGTCTGCAGCACGCCCGCGACGAACACGTCGGCGTACTGGCCGACGATGCGGAAGTTGTAGTAGTCGAGCAGCCAGTCCATGCGATCGTCCGGTGGACGAGGCGGTCACGGCGGCGGAGGACGCCACCGTGACCGTCCCGCTCGTCCGCTCCCCGGCTCGCGCGTGCGCCGGGCGCGGACCGACAGGCTACTTGTGGTCCGCCTCCCAGTCGGTCGTGTTCCACCAGTAGTTCACCTTCTCCTCGAGCCGACCGTCGAGCTCGATCAGACGCATGAAGTTGTTGATCGCGAAGAGCAGGTGCAACGAGTCCGGTCGCGTGGCGAAGCCGAGCGGCTCCTTGGTCATGACGCCCTCGAGCGTGACCAGATCGGCGTTGGAGCTCTGGAATCCGGCGATCGTCGCGATGTCGGAGATGCCGGCGTCGACGCGTCCGGCGGTGACCGCCTGCACCGTCTGGGCCGTGCCGCCGGAGTACTCCTTCAGCTCGGCCTCGGGCAGCATCTTGCGCGCGGTCTCGGACCACGAGGAGGCCTGCGTCGCGCCGACCGAGACATCGCCGTTGTTGAGCTCTTCCCACGAACCGTAGCCCTTGTCGGACATCGCGAAGGCGACGGTCTCCGAATAGAAGACCGGATCGGTGAACACGATCTGCATGTGCCGCTTCGCGGTGGGCGTCATGTCGGCGGCGATGAGGTCCGCCTTACCGGAAGTGAGCGCGGGAATCAGGCCCTTCCAGTCGTAGTCCTGGATGACGAGCTCCACCTCCATGTCGTCGGCCATCATCTGCGCGAGCTCGACCGCGAGACCCGTTCGATCGCCGTTCTTGTCGATGAAGCTGACCGGCGGACCCTGCGTCTGCACGGCGATCGTCATCTTGCCGGTCTTGGCGATCCGTTCCATGGTGGATTCTGCCAGCGCGGCGCCGCTCGACAACGCAGCCAGCAGCGTGAAGCCGACCGCCCGTACCGCGCGTCCCGTCGTTGTCTTCATCTCTCCCTCTCTCCTGTCGAAAACGCCGCGATCAGAGTATCTGTCGCAGGAACTGCTGCGCCCGCTCGGTCCGCGGGTGCTCGAAGAACATGTCCGGCACGTTCTCCTCGATCATCCGGCCTTCGTCCATGAAGATCACCCGGTGCGCGGCCTCGCGGGCGAACCCCATCTCGTGGGTGACCACGACCATCGTCATGCCCTCCCTCGCGAGGCCCTGCATCAGCTCGAGCACGCCGCCGACGGTCTCGGGATCGAGCGCGGAGGTGGCCTCGTCGAAGAGCATCAGCTTCGGCTGCATCGCGAGCGCGCGCGCGATCGCCACACGCTGTTGCTGCCCGCCGGACAGCTGCACCGGGTAGTTGCCCTCCCGATCCGGTATGCCCACCTTCTCCAGGAGCTCCCGCGCGACCTTCTCGGCCTCGGCCTTCTTGCGCCCCAGCACCACCGTCTGCGGCATCACGATGTTCTCGAGCGCCGTCTTGTGCTGGAACAGGTTGAAGTGCTGGAACACCATGCCGACCTCGGCGCGCAGCCGGTTCATGTTCGTCTTCGGAGCAGTGATGCCGACACCGTCGATGCCGATCGAGCCGCGGTCTATGTCCTGCAGGCCGTTGAAGGTGCGCAGCAGGGTCGACTTGCCCGAGCCGCTCGGACCGACGATGACGACGACCTCACCACGCGCGATGGCGTTGCTCACGTCGTCGAGCGCCACCACCGAAGCGCTACCGTGGCGGGCGGAGAACGTCTTGCTGACGTTCTCGAAGCGGACCATCGCCTCCGATGTCGAGCCCGTACCCGTCAAGCCCGCGCTCCGCGTGCGGCGGGGAGATTGCCGGTGAAACAGTAGTCGACCGGTCCGCTCATGACGGCGGAGCCGTTCTCGTCGAGATCGATCTCCAGCGTGCCGCCGGCCATCTCCACTCGCGTGCGCGGCCCCGTGGTCCAACCGCGGAGGGAGGCGGCCAGGGCCGCGACGCACGCCCCGCTGCCGCAGCCGGACGTCAACAACCCGGGACGCTCGTAGACGGCGAGACGGAGGTGCCGCTCGTCGACGATCTCGGCGACACCGACGTTGACCTGCTGCGGGAACAACGGATCGTGCTGGATGGCGGGGGCCAGCCGGACGAGATCGACAGCGGAGAGATCGTCGACGAAGAACACGATGTGGGGGTTGCCGATGTTCAGCGCGATGCCGTCACGGAGCACGCCGTTGGCGACAGGGACATGCAGAGTATCACAGGGCTCGGCGAGCGGAATCGAGCGCCAGTCACGACAGATGCGGCCCATTTCGACGCTCACTCGGCGCTCGCCACGACGCTCGCAGACGAGCGTTCCACCGAGCGTCTCGATCAGTACCCGCTCGGCACCGAGCTCTTCCATCAGCCACCACGCGACGCAGCGGGTCGCGTTGCCGCAGGTCTCCGCATCGGTTCCATCCACGTTGACGATTCGCACGGCGGCGCTCGCGCCCGCGCGCCGGCCGGTCGCGGACGGCGGCTGCACGATCAGCAGCTGATCGGCACCGACGCCGCGGCGCACGTCGCAGATCCGTATCGCCTCGCTCCGACTCGGACGCCAGGGCCGCTCGCGTGCGTCGACGATGACGAAGTGATTGCCGAGCCCCTGCATCTTGAGGAACGCCCGCCCCTTCTCCATCGGCATGCGAGTCGACTCCGGTCGCACCAGGTAGCGAACGCGGAACCGCCCGTAGGCGAGGCGCCTCGTTCAGATGTCCCTCGTCGGCGCGGAGGCGACCGCCCGCACCCCACCGTCACCGCCCCGTCCCCGCACCGCTTCGGGCACCTCGTCGGCGCCGCCGTAGTACTCGGCGAGGCGCCGCTCGGCGTTCTCGGGGCCGAACAGGATCTCGGCCACCTCGTGAAGCCCGGGAGAGGCGTCGACCGCCTCGTCGGTGACGACGAGGTCGATCTTCGAGCGCCGGCGCATGAAGTCCTCGAGCCGCGTGACCATCTCCGAGCGCGCCGCCTCGTGCAACTCCACCCGAATGTAGTCGGCCGAGCCCATGATGTCCTCGGCCATTCTCGGATCCTCGCGGATCTCGTCGAGCATCGCGAAGGCGCGGCGGCCGTAGCGGCGCCAGAGCCGGCGGCTGAGCGGCTCGACCTCCGGCTTCTCGCGCATCGCGTCGAGCTTCATCAGCCGCGCCTGACGGAAGAACTCGGCACGCGTCGCCTTCGCCGGCTCCCCATACCAGTTGTGCAGATCCTTCTCCAGCGGGACGCCGAGCCGCTCGATCTCGGCGGCGACCTCCTCGCCGACGTTCAGGCAGTCGGTGAGCTTGCCGCCGAAGATGGTGACGACGTTGTGCTCGCGGTCGGTCTCGACCGCGTGCTTGCGCGAGAGCTTCGTCCAGTCGACCGTCTCGTGGTCCGACCCGCTCGCCTCGACCACGAGCGGGCGCACGCCGCAGCGGCTGGCGATGATGTCCTCGGGCACGAGGGGTTGCTCGAGGTCGACGCGCGCGTTGATCTGCGTCAGCAGGAAGGTGATGTCCTCCTCGGTCGGTTCGGTGTGCGGTGTGTCGACGCGGGTGTCGGTGGTGCCGATGACCGAGCGGTGGCCCATCGGGATGACGTAGAACAGGCGCTGGGTATCGTCGTAGAAGGCGAGCACCTTGTGGTGCTCTCGCGTCGTCAGGCGCGGCACCACGAGGTGGATGCCCTTGGAATAGACGATGCGGTGATCGGTGCGCACCCCCCAGCCCTGGTTGGTCCGGTCGACGAAGGGACCGGCGGCGTTGACGATGGTGCGCGCCTGCGCCTCGAAGGTCTCGCCGCTGTCGACATCCTTGAGCGAGACCGTCCAACGTTCGGCCTCGCCTTCGCCCTCGCGCCGTGCCGAGACCATCTCGACGTAGTTGGCCGCCGCCGCCCCCGCCTCGATCGCCGAGCGCACGAAGGAGAAGACGAAGCGCGCGTCGTTGTCGATCAGGATGCCGTCGCGGTACTCGATGCCGCCGGCGATGGTCTCGGTGTTGATCGTCGGCTCCTCGCGCTCGATGCGCTCGCGGGAGAGGTAGCGCGGCGGGGCGGTGCCGAACTGCCCGATGATCCAGTAGCCGAGCGCGCCGAGGGCGGCGAACCAGGGCTTGTACGGGCCCTTCTCGTCGAGAGCGGCGTAGAAGCCGATCTCGGCGACGTTGTCCGGGTAGGCGCGGAACAGGCGGTTGCGCGAGCGGCAGAGGTTGAAGACGAGCCACAGCTCGTAGTTCTCGAGGTACTTGAAGCCGCCCCAAACCAGGCTCGAGGAGGCCTGGCTGGTGAAGTGACCGAAGTCACCGCGATCGACGATGGCGACGTTCGCGCCGCGTCCGGCGAGGGAGGCGGCGGTGACCGCGCCGTTGATACCGCCGCCGACGATCAGGGTGTCGAAGGAGCCGCCACGGATGCGGTCGATGTGCGTCTGACGAAGGCTCACTGTCCGGTTCTCCACGGGGGCGCGGCTCGCGCGTGACCGTTCCATGCTAAACCGGCTCGATGCCGAGCCGGGATTCGAGGTAAAACCGGCGTTCCGTGGCCTGCCCACGCGTGCGCGCGTTCGGAACGTCCGCCGCGCCACCGCGGCCTTCGGAATGCCGTGCCTGCCCACGCGGCGCGCGATCGGGTGTCCGCGACCGCCGGCCGCTGCCCGACCCTCGGTGCCGCCTCGCCCGCGAGCGGCACGGGCCACCCGCCGAAGCGCTCGGCGAAAGGCCCGCCGGCCGTCACGCCCGCCGCCGATTCCTTCCCGGCGCCGCTCGCGTTATCGTGACGGGCTTCCGGTCGAGCCCCGACCGCCCGCTGCCGACGTTCCCGCCGCTTGAAACCCCTCGTCCTGCTCGATCCCGCACCGCGCACCGCCGCGGAGATCTTCTCCCCGGCGTGCCGGGCGCGGCTCGACGCGGGCTTCGAGGTCGTCGAGCGCCCCCTCGGCGAGGCGGCGGAGGGGTGGCTCGAGAGGTTCCTCCCCCGCGCGTGCTTTCTGCTCGGGCAGACCGACCTCGACGCCGCCGCGCTCGAGCGCGCCCCCGAGCTCCGGGCGATCGTCAACGTCGAGGGCAACTTCCTGCCGAACGTCGACTACGCCGCCTGCTTCGCCCGCGGCGTGCGCGTGCTGACGATCAGTCCCGTTTTCGCACAACCCGTCGCCGAGCTCGCCGTGGGCCTGACGCTCGCGCTCGCGCGCGACATCCCGGCCGCCCACCAGGGCTTCGTCGAGGGGTGCGAGCGCTACGGGCTCGACGGCAATCGCCGCGCGCGGCTGCTGCGCGGCGCGACGCTCGGCTTCGTCGGTTTCGGGGACCTCGGGCGCGCCGTGCTCGAGGCGTTCACGGGCTTTCGCTGCCGAGTGCTCGTCCACGACCCGTGGCTCTCGCCCGCGGCGCTCGAGCGCGAGGGGCTGACGCCCGCCTCGCTCGACGAGCTGCTCGGCGCGAGCGACGTGGTACAGGTGGTCGCGACCGTCACCGCCGAGAGCCGGGGCCTGATCGGCGCGCGCGAGCTCGCCCTGATGAAGCCGGACGCGCTGCTCGTGCTCCTCAGTCGCGCGGCCGTCGTCGACTTCGCGGCCCTCGCCGACGCCTGCCGCGAGGGGCGCGTGCGCGCCGCGACCGATGTCTTTCCCGAGGAGCCGCTGGCGGCGGACGACCCGCTGCGGACGACGCCGAACCTCCTGCTCTCGGCGCACCGCGCGGGGGCGCTCGAGAGCGCGCTGCTCGAGATCGGCGACCGTGTGCTCGCCGATCTCGAGCTGATGGCGCGCGGACTGCCGCCGCAGAACTGCAAGCGCGCCGAGCCGGAGCTGGTCGGGCGGCTACGCAGCCGCCCGGTCGACAAGAGCTGACGGTCGCGGTAATCGATCACCGGCCGGCACCAAGGCCGGTTCCATACATCGCACGCATAAACTCCATGCGGAGCCGGCGGCTTCTCGCGAGCGCCACCGTAGCCGATAGTGCTCCGAACCGCGACACCTACGGAGACCCCCATGAACCGACGCCACTTCCTGCTCGCCGCGATCGTGGTCTTGATCGCGGCCTTCTTCGCCTTCGATCTCGGTCGTTTCCTGAGTCTCGAGTACCTCAAGGAGCGCCAGGCCGCGCTCGACGCCCTCTACGCGGCCCGTCCGCTCGCCACCCTCGGCGGCTTCTTCGTCCTCTACGTGGCCGTCACCGCCCTGTCCTTGCCGGGCGCGGCGATACTGACCCTCGCCGCCGGCGCGCTGTTCGGCCTGGGCACGGGCACGCTGCTCGTCTCCTTCGCCTCCTCGATCGGAGCAACGCTCGCCTTTCTCGTCTCCCGCCACCTCCTGCGCGACACCGTCGAACGGCGCTTCGGGGACAAGCTCGGCACCTTCAACGCGAACATCGAACGCGAGGGTGCCTTCTACCTCTTCACCGTCCGGCTGGTGCCGATCTTCCCGTTCTTCCTCGTCAACCTCGTCATGGGTCTGACGCGCCTGAAGACCTCGGTGTTCTATCTCGTCAGCCAGATCGGCATGCTCGCCGGCACCCTCGTCTACGTCAACGCCGGCACCCAGCTCGCCCGCATCGACGGCCTCTCGGGCATCCTCTCGCCGGCGTTGCTGCTCTCCTTCGCCCTCCTCGGGCTCTTCCCGCTCATCGCCAAGAAGATCGTCGACGTGATCAAGTCGCGCAAGGTCTACGAAGGTCACGAGAAGCCGGCCCGATTCGACCGGGACATCGTCGTGCTCGGGGCGGGCTCCGGCGGTCTGGTCACCTCCTACATCGGCGCGGTGGTGCGCTCGAAGGTCTCGCTGATCGAGAAGCACCGCATGGGCGGCGACTGCCTGAACACCGGCTGCGTGCCGTCGAAGGCGCTGATCCGGAGCGCCAAGCTGATGAACGATATCCGCAGCTCCGAGAAGTACGGCGTGCAGAACGCGACCGGGGAGGTCGACTTCGCCAAGACGATGGCCCGTGTACACGAGATCATCGCGAAGATCGAGCCGCACGACTCGCCCGAGCGCTATCGCTCGCTCGGCGTCGACGTGATCGAGGGCGAGGGGCGCATCACCTCGCCGTGGACGGTCGAGGTGAACGGGCGAACGCTGACCACGCGCAACATCGTCGTGGCCACCGGCGGGAAGCCCTTCGTACCGCCGATCGAGGGCCTCGCCGACGTGCGCTACCTCACCAGCGACAACCTCTGGGAGCTGACGCGTCAGCCGAAGCGGCTCGTCGTGCTCGGCGGCGGACCGATCGGCTCGGAGCTGACCCAGGCCTTCCGCCGGCTCGGCTCGGAAGTCTGGCAGGTCGAGCGCGGGGAGCGGATCATGAAGCGCGAGGATCCCGACATCGCCGCGATGGTCGAGCAGCGCTTTCGCGACGAAGGCGTGCACCTGCTGACCGGCACCCGCGCCGTCGCGGTCGAGCCGGGCGGGGAGGAGAGCGCCCGCGGGGTACTGATCTGCGAGCGCGAGGGGGAGAGGCTCAGACTGCCGTTCGACGAGATCATCGTCGCGGTCGGGCGGCGGGCGAACGTCACGGGGTTCGGCCTCGAGGAGCTCGGCGTCGAGATCGACGAGGACGGCACGGTCCGTACCGACGAGTACCTGCGTTCGAGCTACCCGAACATCTACGCCGTGGGCGACGTGGCCGGCCCCTACCAATTCACCCACGTCGCGGCGCACCAGGCGTGGTTCGCGGCGGTCAACTCGCTGTTCGGATTGTTCTGGAAGTTCCGCGCCGACTACTCGGTCATTCCCTGGGCGACGTTCACCGACCCGGAGGTCGCCCGCGTCGGGCTCAACGAGACCGAGGCGAAGGAGCGCGGCATCGAGTACGAGCTGACCACCTACGGGATCGACGACCTCGATCGCGCGATCGCCGACTCCTCCGACAGCGGCGTGGTCAAGGTACTGACCGTGCCGGGCAAGGACCGGATCCTGGGCGTGACCATCGTCGGGGTGCACGCGGGGGATCTGATCGCCGAGTACGTGCTGGCGATGAAGCACGGGCTGGGGCTGAACAAGATCCTCGGCACCATCCACATCTACCCGACGCTGTCGGAGGCGAACAAGTACGCCGCCGGCGAGTGGAAGCGGGCGCACCAGCCCGAGCGGCTGCTCGGGTGGATCGAGCGCTTTCACACTTGGCGACGCGGCGGGACGACGGGCGGCGCGGTGACGGCGAGCAGCGCCGACGCCGGCTGACCGCACGAGGCGCCATCTCGACCGCCAGCCGAGGGGGCCGCGGCGTAGACTGTTCCGAACGGCCTACCGAGACCGCCCCGATGATGCTCGTCCTCGGCTTCGAACCCTACGGCGGTCACGCCGTCAACCCCTCGCAGCGCCTCGCCGAGGCGCTCGACGGGCGCCGTATCGGTGGACGACGCGTCCGTGGCGACGTCCTTCCCGTCCGCTACGACACGCTTCACTCGCGCGTCGAGGCGCTGCTGCGCGAGCACCGTCCGAGCGCCGTCGTCGCCTTCGGGTTGAGGCCCGGCGAGAGCGCGATCTGCCTCGAACGCACGGCATTCAATCGCAACGACTTCGACCTCGCCGACAACGCGGGGGCACGGGAGTGCGGCGCGGTGCGGACCGACGAGCCCGAGCGGCGCACGGCGACACTGCCCGTCGCTCACCTCCGCGCGGCCCTTCTCCGACGCGGTATTCCCGCACGCATCTCGGACGACGCCGGACGCTTCCTCTGCAACGCGCTGATGTACTCGCTGCTCTCGCACGCCGAAGCGCTCGAGCCCGCGCCACCCGCGGGCTTCGTGCACCTGCCCTACCTCCCGGAGCAGATCGCGACGATGCTGGGCAGCTCGCGCGCGGATCTCGCGAACGAGCGCTGCCCGACGACGGTGCCCGCGTCGATGTCGCTCGAGCTCGCGATCCGCGCGGCCGAGACCCTCGTCGAGGAGACCCTCGGCGCGTTCGCGTGACGGACGCGGTCCACGCTCGGGTCATCCCGATAGGCCCTTCCTTGCGATCTCTTCGGGCCGTTTTCCCTCGAACGCGCGAGTGCGACCTTCCCCGCGACGGTTCACCGAGATGACGGACCTCGACCCGTGGTCCACCGACTACTTCGCCAGTCGGGATCGCTTCGTGGCGCTCGCGCGGGCCTGCGGCGCCCGCACGGCCTGCCATCCCGTGCGGGCCACGGGTGCCGCCGGCGAGCCGCTGTTCGTCGACACCGCATCGCTCGTGCCGACGGACACCGAACACCTGATCGTCCTCACCAGCGGCGTGCACGGCGTGGAAGGCTTCGTCGGCGCGAGCGTGCAGGCGCGAGCGTTGCAGAGAATGGCGAGAGACGGCGTTCCGGCACGCACCGGCGTCGCGCTGGTGCACGCCGTCAATCCGTGGGGTTTCGCCCACCTCCGGCGGGTCGACGAGAACAACATCGATGTGAACCGCAACTTCATCGATCGATCGCGGCCTCTGCCGGGCTCGCCCCCCCGCTACGCCGCGCTCGATCCGCTGATCAACCCGCGGGGTGCACCGCGCGCCGGAGACGAGGCGCAGTTCTGGCTGCGCGCGAGCACGCTGATCGCGCGCGATCGCGGCATCACCGAACTCGCCGGAGCGATCGCGCAGGGGCAGCACGAGTTCCCGCAAGGGCTGTTCTACGGGGGCGCCGATGTCGGCGAGTCGTGCCGGCTCCTGCAGGACATCGTGCGCGAGCTGGCGGCGGACGTGCCGCGGATCACTCACCTCGACCTGCACAGCGGACTCGGACCGTCCGCGGTTGCCACGCTGATCGGCAACGGCAACAGCGGCGCTCCGGAGGGGCGTGCGGAGCGGCTGCGCGCCCACTACCGACGACCCGTGCGCCTCGACGACGCGAGCGACAACGCCTACGACGCCCAAGGCACCCTCGCCCGGTGGTACCGACGAGCCTTCGGCGACAGACGCTACCTGTACCTCTGCGTCGAGATCGGCACGGTCAACCCGCTCAAGGTTCTCTCCGCCCTCCGGCGGGAGAACCGCGCCCACCACTGGACCGCGCCCGGGTCGGCGCCGTACGTTCGGACGAAGCGAGCGCTGCTCGACGTCTTCGCGCCCCCCTCGCCGCGCTGGCGAAGGGAGAGCGTAGAGCGGGGCGTGCAAGTGCTCGAACGGAGCTTCGATCTGCCTCGCGACTGGTGAGCGGGTTCGGGATTCGAGGACCGTACCGGTCCTCCCGACGGGAATCGAGACTCGAGCACGTTCATAGAGGAACTCCGACGCGGACGGGTCGCTTCCTACTCGCAAGAAGGTCGTCTCCGCACTCGCGCTGCCAGTCCCATACTGAAGCGCACCCGTGCGCGGGTGTTCCTTCATCTCGCGCCGGACGGCCCAGTCGTAGGCGTCGTCGTGGTGATCCACGTACGCGAGCACCATGCGCTTGCCGGTCTTGTGCACGATCAGGCGCAGGTCGCGATCTCTTCACGTCGCGATCTACTCGGATGTCTGTCACTGCCGAGTAGTGCAGAGTAGAATGCAGAGTAATGGACCTGACCGAACTTCTGCTGCAACCCGAGGGCAAGACGCTCGAGCTCAAGCGCGACCTGTCTTCGCCGGCGGGGGTGCTGCGCACGATCGTCGCGTTCGCGAACACCTCCGGCGGCACCGTGCTGATCGGTGTCGAGGACGGCACCCGCGCCGTGCGGGGCGTGACTGACCCGCTCGCGTTGGAAGAGCGGGTCGCGAGCCTCGTCAGCGATTCGATCCTGCCGCGGGTGCTGCCGGACATCGAGCTGCTCGCCTTCCGGAACACCCATGTGCTGGCCGTGCGCATCTACCCGAGCGCCGCCCGTCCGCACCACCTCGCTCGCTCCGGACCGGAGGAAGGCGCCTACGTCCGGGTCGGCTCGACGAACCGCCGCGCGGGCCCGGAGATGCTGGCCGAGATGCGACGCTTCGCGCGCGGCGAGGCCTTCGACGAGCAGCCGATGCCGGAGCTCGCAGCGGACGCGGTGGACTTCGACGCGGCCGCTTCCGCGTTCGAGGACGTCCGAAAGCTCAAGCGAGCCGACCTCGACACGCTCCGGCTGACGGTTCGCCATCAGGGACGCCGTACTCCGACCGTCGGTGGGGTGCTGCTGTTCGGTCGAGAGCGGCTGAGACACTTTCCGGATGCGTGGGTGCAAGCGGGCAGGTTCGCGGGTCTCGACCGGAGCCGGATCGTCGACCAGACGGAGATCGTGTCGCACCCGTCGGCCGCGGTGCCCGAGGCGGTGGCCTTCGTCGAGAAGCACGGCCTGCACGGCGCGAGCATCGGCGCGGTACGGCGAACCTCAGTCCGAAGCCTGCCCCCGGTTGCGGTGCGCGAGGCGCTCGTCAACGCGCTGGTGCACGCCGACTACGCCCAGCACGGCGCCCCCATCCGGGTCGCGCTGTTCGACGACCGGCTCGAGATCGAGAACCCGGGGCTGCT
>Ga0114952_1003343_pt1 | contig 11480 bp, 11 predicted proteins | sample SidtaG_2_FD_87303 | JGI IMG/M metagenome (GOLD analysis project Ga0114952, IMG submission 87303) | Marine algal microbial communities from Sidmouth, United Kingdom - Sidmouth_Asex2 metaG | ecosystem: Host-associated > Algae > Red algae > Unclassified | place: Sidmouth, United Kingdom | collected... | reverse complement strand
TAACGCATTTCAATAGTCGTATCTCTATCCATTCGTCGCGCCTGAAACATACCTGCTTTTGTTTGAACTTTTGCGCCTGTCGTCGGGCAATGTCCGCATAGTTGCTCTACCGCTTCGTAAGTTGATTTACTTGCCATTATTATTTCAATTTAAATGCCTGTGCCGCTCGTGTTCCTCGCGGCTCATTGCCCGTTAATGATTTTACTTCTGTTTCTACTTCGGCTGGCTCCGTCCCCGTATTTTCTGACAACTGTTCATTTGCTGTCTTCAAGTCCGCCGCTTTCTTTTCTGATGCCGCCAATGTGGCCTGCAAATTTTCCGCCTTCAATTCAAAACCCGTTTTATCTGCGTTCGCAGATTCAAGGTCTTTCGTCAATTGCTCGTTTTGCGCTTTCAATGTTGCCAATTCGGTTTCATTGTTCGCGCTTGCTGCTGTCAATTGAGCTTCAACCGCTGTCAATTCTTTTTCAAATTCCGCTTTTGCTGTTTGAATAGCCGCCGCATTTTCATCTACGTTGCCATCAAAATTGAGCGAAGCCGTCAAAAGTTCGTCGTGCGCTGCTTTTAATTTATTAATCATCCTAATGCTATTTTTAAGTTAGACTTCGCACGTTCTGCACGTTGTCGATTGTTTGCTATTGTTATTGTTCGCTTAATTGCGTCACTTAATGTCCCTTTAGAATCCGCCAAACCTGCTTTAATTGCCATGCTTGCCGTTTGGGTCATACGACCGTCTAAGAAGGTTTCGTCTAATGATTTGCCTTTGTTTGATTTTGCTAAAACTTTGCCCCGTCCATCCTTCACTACTTTTGCAAAAATCTTTCGTGTAGGGTTAAGTGATTCGTTTTTTACGAATTGGTCATCGCCCCTCAAAATTGCTTGGAATACATCTTGCTTTCGTTCGCTGCCATCTGAAAAAATCGAAACCGTATTTTCTTTGAGGTAATCAATTACTTCCTTATTCATCTGAATAACCACGCCGATACTGCCCACGCTTGTTGTTTCACCGCCCATCATAATTTCGTCACAAAAAGACGCTGCCCAATATCCACCGCTTGCACACATTCCGTCCACAAACATCAAAACTGGTTTCTTTACACTTGCTTCCTTGATTGCGTTTGATAACCGTTGAGCTGCTGTTACTTCACCGCCGCCTGTATTTGACCGTATCACAATGCCTGTGATATTGATATTATTTGCCGCCGCTTCAATTTGTCCTGTTAATTCATCAATTCCCATTTCACAAATGCCGCTTTCTGCTAACATTGTCCCGATGAGCGAAACAACTGCAACAGATTTATTTTTTGCAGACTTTAATGTGATTTCTGAATTAGATTCGGTAGGTAGTTTTGAAAAGTCAGACGTACTGTATAGTAGTGCTTTTCGTTCTTCGCGTATTCTCGTATAGGTTTCGCGTGCGAAAGAATTGTTTCCAGAGTGCGACTTTAGGGCTTCCTGTACCTGTAAGTAGGTAGAAATCCCTTTAAGTGGCTCAATCGCCATCGGTTGCAATGCAATATGTTCAATTCGCAAATCATAACCCATGCAGCAAAGGTAGGGTCGTATGTAGGTAGATTATATAGGTTTTATTGGTATGCTTGCCGTTTTTTGGCAAGGGTAAAAGGTTGTTTTTGGTGCGTTTTGCTACTTTTTTAAATTATTTTCACTTTTTTTTGAAGAAAAGGTTGCAAATATTTGCAACTATCATTTAAATGTCCTATCTTTGTATTGTCAATAAGGCGCAACAAATAAAAATCTAATAAAATGACATTTCAAAATTTAACAGCAAAAGCGGAAACAATGAGTATTTCTGAACTGAAAAAGACTGCAATCGCATTAAAGGATGCAACGTCAACTATTGAAATGTTGTTTGGAGATAGAATCAATGATATTTTGATTGAAAAAATGCCTTCTGGTGAATTTGCCAAATTTGTCGATGAATATTTATTTTAATATGCAGAACGTAAAAAGATATAGATACTTGGTGAAAACGCTGCGAGAAAATAAAATTCTCGCGGCGAATGTCAAGACAGTCCAGCAGTTACCAAAAGATTGCAATGTATCAAATGAAGTTTACAATCTAAATCTTAGCTTAAACATTCATTTGTTTATAATGGGGAACTACTCAGATTTAATGAATATACCTATAAAATAATACAATAATCAGTAACAATTAAAATCTAAAAAATGACACATTTTCAGACTTACCAAGAAAAAACTAAAAACAACAATATTTCAAAATCAGAAATGATTGACGGTAGAAATTACCGAATTGAAAGCGAAACGGAATTTGATATTTTAAGTTGGGACGATTTCCGCATTGATGTAATTGATAGATGCGGATGCGATGGTAAGGTTCACACTTTAAACATCTTTAATAAAAATACTGACGAAATAATAAAAATGATTAAATCAATATAATGAATCAACAAATTAAAGACCTTTTCCAGTCCTTCCTGCAATCTGACACATGGAAGCAGAACACAAAAAAGCACCACAAACACCTTAGCCGTTTTTCGATGGCTAAGGGTGCATTTAAAAAAGGAAAACTTACTGATTCGCGGGCTATTGCTTTGATGTGGGAATTTGGATTTCTGGATGTTTCGGAAAAGAAAAAGGACGTACCAATTAGTACGTCCTAAAAAACAAATACTATGAGAAAACTACACGTTAATTATAAACAAGCCTTGCACACATTTCTAACCGTTGTCCACGGCATCCCAAACAAATTACCTATTCGCTGATAGGAATACTTTTCTGGGTCGCTTTTTCTCCTTTCGCAAATAATAATATTTCGCTTCACTTTTTCGGGCAACCTTTCAACAAACCACTCCAAACTATTCTCAATCGTTTGTGTGATAATCTCCCCGTCTATTCTCTTTTTAATTATTTCGCTTCTGTTATCGTTCATGGTATATTTTCAATTAATTAATCCTGTTGATTCGACTTTTGCTAACCTGTCTTGACTTTTGTTTACGTCCTGCACTTTTACCACCGTATCGGGTGCGTTTCTCATTATTTCGGTTACTACTTCTTTTACAATTCGCTCAATGCTGCTTTGCGGAATATCTGCTACCGTACTAACGACCACCGTATTGCCTTGACCGCTTGACGGGTTTGGAATGACACCGCCCTGCATATAGCTATATTGTCGCGGTGGAGGCGAAGGTGAACGTACGAAATCCGTAACCGCTCGTCCGACTTGCTGGAAAACCAATGGGTCTGGGGCGAACTTCACACCGCCGAAATTGCTATTTAGTGCTGATGCGATTTGTGCGGTAGTGCCTTCGACTTTGAATTTTTGACCGCTTCGCATTGCGGATTTTTTTATAACTCCTTCATCGCCCTCTAATTCAACTCTTTGACCTGTACTTCGTACCGTTGTTTTATAGCCGCCGTTTGCGTGGCTTGTCGATTCGCCGCCTGCGACTTGCCCACCTTGTGCAAATTGCTGTGAAGCAATTGCCGCCGTTTGTGCCGCACCCGCAATACCGACCAAAATTGATAACGGTATATTTGGTAACGCTTCAACTACTGCCGACGCTGTATTAATAATAGATTGTATGACCTCAATCCGCTGTCTTTCCCTTGCTGCTTCCCGTTCGATTTGTTCCCGTCTTGCTGCAAACTCCTCTCTAATTTCCTGTTGCGCTTCCTCGTTGCCTTCTACCGCTGCCAGTTCTTGCTCTAATTCTTCATCTAATTCGTTAAGTCTATTGTTTGTCCTTGCTTCATTCAGGTTTGTAATTGCAGAAAACGCTAATTGGCTCGCTTGACTAAATGCAGCTAATGCCTTTTCCCTTTTTTCCTCTAACGTTTCTACATTTTCTAATTCTTCCTTGAAATAATTACGCCTAAATTCCGCAACTTCTTCTGCTGCCTTTCGTTCGATTTCAGTCTGTTCGTCTACTTGTGATTGTGTTGCATCAATCTTTAATTGAGAATCTTCTAAAAACGCTTGCAATGCTGTCCTAACGTCGTTATCTTCATTGTTCGATGTTGGTAACGCTTCAATGTCAGAGTTTTGAGTTGCTGCGTCAAATTCTCTTGTCCGTTTGAATAAGTCTTGCCTTGCTTGTTCTGCTTTTTCAAGTGCTGCAATGTAAGCTTCTGTGTTTGGTGCTTTTTCAATTTCTGCTGTTGCATCTCTGTATGCTTTTCGGAATGCAGCGAGTGAGCCAGCGATTACGTCGGTCGTATTTTTAGTTCTTGTACTTGCTTCATCCAGTACTGATGTGTTTTTGTTTGCACCGCTTTTTAGGTTACTATTAGAGTCGCTTATTAATTTATCCGCTTCCGCAATTAACCTATTCGCTTCTTCAATATCTTTATTACCTGCCGCTATGATTTTTGCCTGTGCTGCAATTTCCTTTTTCCGTTGCTCTAATCCTTTATTTATTTCCGTACTAAATCCATCGTTGAACTTCTTTGCTAACGCTCTTCCTGCTAATGCAACCAATGACAAAGGATTAAACTTTAAAATTGCTTTTCCTGTGTCAGTTAAAAACTGCTTAATCCCATCTTGCGAAATGCTTTTAAAAACCTCATTCAGAGCGTTCGGAATTGCCTTAATTTTATCAATTACAGATATTGCTACCGATGTTATTGCAGACAATGCAGCTCTAAATGTTTCGCTACTCTCGAACGCCTTGTTGAATCCAATAACCAATGCACCGATAGCGACAACAAGCAGTCCAATTGGGTTGGCAATCAAAACAGCATTTAAAACCGCTTGCGCTGCTGCAAAACCTCTCGTTGCTACCGCTGCGATTCTTTGCGCCGTTGTGACTGCTATTATTGCGCCATTAACGACCAATTGAGCTGCTGCCGTTGCCAATGTTGATGCGTTTAAGATTGCGTAACCTGTTGCTAATAATGCTGCTGCAACTTTGTTATCAACCAGCGCCTTTAATACGAAATTCAAAGCGTTTACAAAGCCAGTCGCCACCTTGACCGCTAAAGACAATGCACTTGCAATACCTTTTACTGTCAATGCCAATACATCGCCTGCGCCACTTCCTTGAAAGATAACACTAACCAGTTCACCGAATGCAGAAAACAAAGGTTTGAACGTATTGATTAGAAATAAAATAGCATTTCCGACGGGTGTAAAAAGTGCGGTTACTGATTGTGTGATTGTTCGTAGTCCAACCTCAAAAGATTCAACGATTCTGATTTGAAACCCCTCGAAAGCAGATGTGAACCTTTTAAAATCGCCCGTCAAGGTGTTTCCAACGGTATCTGCTGCCGTTGCCGCCGTTCCTGCTGCCGCTTCTAATTCTGTTGTGAATCCCTTTAAAGCGTCTGCGCCTGTTAGTAATTCTTTGCCGTTTTCTGTTACAACTTCTTTTTGTGCATTCAATAAAGTTACAAAACTTTTTGTTGCTTGTATTCCAAATATACGCTGAACCGTTGCCGCCTTTTCTTTGTCCGTAAAATCTGCCGTTGCATCGTTTACATTTTGCAACAATTTAGAAAGTCCAACAAATTGACCGTTTGTATCAAAAACTGTAATACCCAATCTTTCCGCTTCTTTTGCGTATTTCTTAGACCCATCTGACAACCTTAACAATCCACTTGATAATGTCGTTGTTGCATCCGTGCCTTTCAATCCGTTATCTGCCAATATTCCAATTGCAGCTGACGACTCCTGTACAGATATTTTGAGCAACTTAGCGGTAGGTGCTAAAACCTTACTTGCTTCTGCAAAATCTGAAAGTCCTTGATTGCTTCTGTTTAATGTTTTTGTAAGCACATCAGTAAACACGCCCGCTTGCTCTGCTTCCAATCCGTAACCTCTTACCGATGATGCTACGACTTGCGCCGCACTATCCAAATCCTCGCCTGTTGCAACCGCCAAATCTAAGGTTGCTTCTGTAACTGCAATAATTTCATCAGGACTAAATCCACCCCTTGCAAATGTTGTTTGCAATTCAGCAACTTGCGATGCTGTAAAAAATGTTGTCTCTCCTAATCGCTTTGCTTCTGATTCAAGTCTTGCTAAATCTTCTGTCGTTGCGTTTGCAATTGCACCTAATAAAGCTATTTTACCATCAAAGTCCGCAAACGTTACAATCCCTTGTCGCACCACATCGACTAATTCAGATACGCCCACTGCTAATCCTGCTGCAAATAATCCGTTTTTTATAGTTTCTCCTAATCCACCTAATGCACTCCTGTAATTTCCTACATTGCGTTGATATTGACCTACACTACCGTCAATTTCTTTTAATTTTCTGTCTAATTGCTCTAATCGACGCAAATCGTTTGAATCAACGATACCGCCTTCTGCTTTAACGTTCTTTATTTTATTCCGTAATGTGGTAAGTTCCTTATTTAGTTTTTGATATGCAGTAACCCCTTTTCGACTGGCTTCTATGTCTTTATTTAACTCCCTCTGGACTCTGGATAGCGTTCTAATATCATTGTTATTCTTTGCTATCTCTTTACTTTTCAACTTCGCTAACTCAATCGCTTCTTTATCTCCTTTTGCAGCACGGTCGTTTAGGTCGGTAAGTTCTTTGTTAGCTTTTCGGTTTTCATCCCGTAAAATTTTAATCTGTCGAACTACATCTGCCTGAGTGTCCAAATACTTTTCCGCTGCCGCCTGTGCTTGCTTTAGCTGTATGTTTAATTCAAGGGAAACTATCTGCTGCATTTATCTTGTTTTAATGCAAATATAATAACATTAGGTACTCACTACCTAATATTAGGTATCGTAATTTCACAAAAACAAATATTATTATCCTTACCTAAGCTTTTATACAAAACACCTAACTTGTCAGTAGTTTTGTTTCGCACTATATTAGTCACTTCGTAAACACCGCCGCTTTTAATATGAATAAAAGGCAATCCAATCATTGCTTTTGCATCTTCCATAATTTTATTTAAATTTGAATTATTTATTTTCCTATACATCAAATGAGGTAAGAACTAAATTAGCTGTCTTTGCTCCTAAATTCATCTGTATAGAGTTTAATTGATAACGTCCTGTTGTTTCCTTTAATCCTATCCAATACAAGTCCCTAAAAGCATCTACTAAGTTTAGCAAATCAGTGACTTTGACTTCTATCTCAATACTGATTGTTACCCCCTCATTATAGACTTTCAATTCGCGTTCTCTGAATATAGATATTAGACCTTTCAAGGCTGTACCATCTGATTTAATCGCGTCGCCGTATGCAAGGTTAATTCCAAGTCTAACGTTCTGTTGGGTAGCATAAGGATAGTAATTGAGTTGACTTCCTACACTTGCAAAATCCCACATTGCGCTACCGTCTGGGTCATAGACGGGTCCAACCTTGTACAATAGAATTGGCTGCCAATCTTGATTTTCTTTTGGGTCGTCTCCTATTTCATAATTGTGTAGAATTGGCACTAATACATTTGCGTTTTGTTCGGCTGGTGGGTCGGGTAAAAAACTATCTGTTACGCTGGCAAATAATGGATTCTCTGAAACGGTCAAACCATCTTCATATTTTGCAGACAAAGTGCGTTCCCCGTTATGGGTGTTGTCGTCTGTCAATTCGTTCTTAGAATCATTTTTATAGGCGAATTTTATATTTCTGCTAAACTTTGCTGTTGCTGAAAAATCTATGTTAGTATTGACGCAATTAACCCGTCCCGTCAAATCATTAATGTTTCCGTTTGCCCTCAAAAAGCCTTGCACCCGTTCGCCTGTTGGTAGTGTCGTATCGTTTTTCGTTTCAATTATTAATTCATTATTGTTTTCATCCCAAAAATAAACAAGGTTCAAGGCGTGCTCCATAGCCTTAAAATAATCAACTATTTTCACTTCGCTACCTAAAAACTGATTAGCTGAAACTGGTAAACCTACAACGGGCTGGTTAGCAGAAAAACAAACATTAATTTCTGTACCTATTGCAGTACTACCACCTGCTGGGGTTAATGCTTCAATACCAATACGAAAGTACCATTCACTTTGAATTTCACCTCTTAAAACAAACTCATTAACGCCAATTTGGGTCACATCAAATTCATCAAAAGTATATTGTACTGCTGTCGTTGGGCCACCTCGCAAACGTAGGCGAACACTTCCCGAATCTAATATTATTTTAGACTTGACTGATATTTGTATTTCCCCGTCGGTGCTGGGTGCTTGAAAAAGTCCTAATGTCGAACTTAGAAAATAAAGGTCGTTGATTGAAAAAAGCGGTGTAAATGGTATTGGGGTGCTCTGATTGTAGTCCCAATTTCCAAACGGATTTTGTTGCGTCGATTCTATAACAATTTCATCCACTATACCTTTGAAAGGAAAAGAAACAAGCAAGTTCCTAAACCATTCTGTTTTGAGTAATTTTGAGTTAATCCTAAACCCTCCATACTTCGCTAATTCGTCATAAATAGCAGCTGCAAAAATATCTGGTCTCATTCGCCGAACCTCTACAAACGGCTTGCCTTCCATTGCGCCCGTATCTTTCAATGAGTAATAGTAGGGTGCAAGTGTTCCGTCGTAACTATTTGTATTTTGAAAGCTGGCTTGCATTGCAGATGCGGTGAATAGATGCTCCCCGAACGATGGCAAACCGCACAAATAAAGTGGCAAAGAATTAAGTACATTTTTCAGCGTTCCAACAAATTGCACCTCAATTGAATAGATAGAGCTTCCTTCTTTGGCTGCATTTAGAAATAAAAGGTTGCCCTTGTAAGTTAAGATACCGTTTTCCAAATACGCTACTGATTGACTGTTTACGATTTCTTTTACTTTCTCAATTGACATATTAGGGATAACACCTAATTTCTTGCAATTATTTGTTGTCATTAATATTGAAAAATCAGACGTGTATAGCGTTCTGATATTACTCTGACCATCGTTTGTGCTGCCTAATGATGTTAGCGAGTTATAAGCATGATTTACGCTTATCGGTTGGCTCTGGTCTATTTCTATATCAAAATGTCCACAATTACCTAAAAGAGTTACTCTATTTGCCATAATATTTATATTGTTTTACTTTTCACCAATTCAATCAAGCTCCCTCCGATTTCCAACGCCGTCCCAATAATCACATTAACCCCACAAACCACGACCAGAAAACAAAACAAATCAGTTTGCCACATCAACTGTGAGCGCAACACGAAAAACACCATACCCCAGAAGGATGCCATGCAAGGAAAACAGTAATACAAAGGCATTGATACCCATCTAAGCAGTCCGCCCGTCAAGTGCTGCTCCCGAAAGTTAGCCCCCGCAATTGCGTTTTCAATCGGATTGGTTAGCCAGCCTAAAATGCCGTCGCCTGAAAGGATTTTTTTCATTCCTAAGATGAATAAGGAGCAAAGGAGAATGTTTTGGTATGTTAGTAGCTGTTCCATTTATAGTATGTTTCGTAATTTTCCTAAGAAATCCAATAATCTTGTCGGGTCATTGCCGTACATTAGCTTTCGCATCATACTCTCCATGCTTTCCTTGTCTGTCATCGTTTTCATTAATTCATCAAAAGCCATTGCCCTCAATTCCTGTGATGTAGTAGTTGTTACGCCCTGACTTTCAAGCCTATCCTCGCAACCCTCAGTACTCCGAATCAACCCAATCATTGGGTGTTTATATCCATTTTCAGCATATCTGCGTATTGTATCAAAACCTACCTTAACAACGCCCTCCGCTAATTCATCAACTCGCATTACTTTTGTCAAAAATTTTGGCACAATTGTTTGATTCAAATCTACCTCATTTTTATAAAACGATTCGGACTTATCGTTCAGTTTGATTTCTACAATAAGCGTGCTTTCAACTTTTTCAATCTTTATAGATTTAATACAATCTAAGTCTTTGTTTTCATTAACCGCATCTTTTGCAATTTTAAAGAATAATACGTCCTTACAAATATACTCTATTTTTGAACTCATAATAGTGTTATTTTAATTTCTAATCCCCATCAAACGAAAGTTAAAAACCTTATCGCTTGACCCAAATTGATTTCCTACTAAATCGGTTTCGTTCGTCAATACCTCAATCGCATACAATTGACCGTCACGCACCCAGTACACATCCTTACTTTGCATTAATTCACATACAATCGCGTCGTTATATTTCGGGTCTGATTCATCCCAATGGAAGACTTGAAAATCCTTGTAGGCTGTTGTTGCAATTCCTTTTCTACCTCTTGCAGTAGTGCCAGGAATGCACGGCTCACACAATTCGATAAACTCCCTTGCAACCGTCATCGACGTACCATTTAAGCACTTTGTACTAATTGTTTCGTACACACCCAACGTACTGCAAAATACGAAAGTTTCGCAACAATCACAACAGTCTAATTTAATTTCAAATGGTTCGCTTCGAGAGATAAAAGTCGTATTGAATAGTTGACTTGTCGCAACTTTGATGGATTTGACCAAACAGCCGTCGATGCCGAAAGTATCAACAAACCATTGAATTACTACACAGGGCGTTACATCAGCTTCAATTGTAAAACCAGATTGATTTCCTGTTAAAAAAGGTGGCACTCCTGCAATTACTTGGCTTCCATTCGCGTCACATAATTCAAACGCTATTACAAAAGTATTCGCTTGTCGGTGTGAATCGAAATAAAAGAATAAAGGTTGTTTTTCGCATACCGTACTAAATTCATCATAAGAGGTGATTAACTCGTAAATTTCGTTAGTTGCTGCATACGCCTCAAAGCTACCTGATTTGCCGTTTTGCCACGCTCCGTTAATTGCCTTTCTAATGAGTCGAGAGAACGCACGTCCGTATGTATTTAATGGTGTGCCGTACCTTTCGCCGTATCTTGTACTCCAGTACATTGCCGTGTTCGGTAGCGGGCGCAAAAACTCATTTTCTAAATCTGGCAAATGTTTTTCCAAGGCACACGCTAATAATTCAGACACATCTTTACAGGTTTCGATACTTTCAATATCACACTTATCCTCTGTCAATTTGTAGAAAGGATAGGTATTAATTTCTCCTATATCCTTTTTCGTGAAAGCGTTTTGATAACAAGTCGCTATCCTAAAATCTTCTTTCAAAGATAACGGCGTTCCGTTACTTGATAATGTTTGTGTTTCAAGCGCACCAGACAACCCCGTAAAGGTCACGTCCAAACTTTCGCCGCATCGCTGCATAGTCAGCGTCGTATCAGAACCAACCGTAATAACCGATAGTTCTTTAGGTAGTTTGAAATTATTGTTTATCGCTAAAGCCACGTAAGATTGCAGCAACGGTTGATTAACAAGCGGAATTATATTTTCGTAGAAAGATTCAATCGTCACAGGTGCGCCGTCAACAAAGGTAAATGTCACGCCGTTGATTGTCATTGTCGAACCGTCCTGTATCTTATCATAGATACTTTTCGGAATCGTCAAAAAAGCGGGCTTTCCATTTTCCTCTATAATGGTCACGTCCTCGTAACACACCTCAATGCAATTACCGACAGGGTATAGTTCCCGTTCTGGGTCAATCGTTTCTTTTACATCTTGAATTGGCATAGTTACGCTTTTATTTGTTCCGCTAATTTCTC
>Ga0114952_1003339_pt1 | contig 11487 bp, 5 predicted proteins | sample SidtaG_2_FD_87303 | JGI IMG/M metagenome (GOLD analysis project Ga0114952, IMG submission 87303) | Marine algal microbial communities from Sidmouth, United Kingdom - Sidmouth_Asex2 metaG | ecosystem: Host-associated > Algae > Red algae > Unclassified | place: Sidmouth, United Kingdom | collected... | reverse complement strand
GGGGCAGACTGACTCCCTTAAAATATCCTATACCACCTACTAGTTACTTATTAATAAATGTGAACGGAAAATTCGAAAATCGCACCAAAGAGATTGCATCCGGTTTAAGTAGAGTTGGGATGGCAACTGACGCTCTTTGGACTGATTGGGACAATGATTTAGATACCGACCTTATAATTGTTGGTGAATTTATGAGCATACAGTTTTTCAAAAACGAAGAAGGTATTTTGAAGAATGTATCAGACACAGCGAGTCCATCATTTACTTCAGGTTGGTGGAACAGTATTAACGGAGGCGACATCGACAATGATGGTGATATAGACTACATACTTGGCAATTTAGGGCACAATACCAGATTCAAGGCGTCCAAAAAGGAACCACTTAGCGTTTATGCGCTCGACTATGATTCGAACGGAATAATAGACCCAATAATATCTTACTATATAGAAGGAGAAGAATACCCAGCGGCATCAAGAGATTTGCTTTTAAAACAAATTCCTGAACTTAAAAAAAGATATCCCAACTATGCTAGCTATGCAAAAGCTACTATGGAAGATATTTTACCAAAGACTAAAAGAAGCAATGCCTTTATCGCTAAAGCTTTTTTATTCACTTCAGGGTATCTTGAAAATAAGGGCAATAGTCAATTCGAGTTTAAGGCACTTCCTATTGAAGCCCAGTTCGCTCCTGTAAATGGTATTTTACTTGATGATTTCAACGCAGATGGAAATATTGATATATTACTCTCCGGAAACAAATTAGGAGCAGAAGTGACGTATGGAAGGTACGATGCATCGAAAGGACTTTATCTAAAGGGCAATGGAGAAGGTGGTTTTGAAGCAATCGAAAATTCAAAATCTGGAATAAACATTAATGGAGATTCAAGAGGTGTGTCAAAGATTGTGATCAACGGGGTTCCCACCTACCTTTTTGGCAGTAATTCAGAACCTCTAAAAGCATATACTTACTTTACTGACAACCGAGTTCTAAATCTACCTCAGAATACCTTAAAAGCAAAAATTACCTATCGAGATGGTTCGAAACGACTTTACGAGTTTTATTACGGATCTTCATTTCTTTCACAATCAAAAAACTTTATACTTCTCAACGGAAATGAAGAGTCAATAGAACTTTATGATTTAGAGGGTAACAAAAATAGTAACTTAAATTTCACTAGTGATCAATAGTTCTTTTTCAAGACTTCTGACAATAACAAATATGTTATATCGGTAATATAACAAAATTAATAAGATCAATGAACTTCATCTCATCATAGACAAGTCACCAGGAAGGCCAAAAAATTCTATAGGTAGTAGAAGTAGGAGAAAATAATAGTGACTAGCTTTAAAGGAGAGATTCTACCATAATCAATGAATCTGGATGGCAACAAAGGGTGCTTCCAACGTACAAATAATTCCTTGATCAAACTTCATCATAAATTACGAACATTAAAGTCGGAGCAGAAAGATTATTTTGTTGTACCTATGTTGTACCCAGAAATTCAAAAAGCCCCTGACTTCAATGAAATCAGGGACTTTTTCTGTTGGCCTACTAGGACTCGAACCTAGAACGACTGGACCAAAACCAGCTGTGTTGCCAATTACACCATAGGCCATTACCGTAATTGAGCGTGCAAATTTAAAACAAAGTTTGGTTTGCACAAATATTTTACACCATAATAATACTGTAAGATAGGTTCAGGAAACAGGTTATTCATCAGTGTTCGTTTATCGATTTTTATGGAATAATTTGTATTACCGCTTTATTCACAAGCCTTTATTGCCCATCAATACGTACTAGTCTCAATTTGAATTAGGTACTAGTACCTTTTGCCAAAAACTAATATTTAAAGGCTTATCAAAATCGTTATGGTTTCAGGTGTGGCTCCGTTGTTAAACCTTTACCAAAAATCGGGATGTATATCTATATTAATTATTAAATTCGCCCCGTTGGTAAAACTACTGATTGCATGTTTTCAAAGAACTTCGAAAAATGGGACACTCTTTTGGGGTGGGCCGTTTTTTTTATAGCCCTTATTACATACACCATTACCGTCGAACCGACCAATAGTTTTTGGGACGCTGGTGAATACATTGCCACCTCGGCAAAACTGCAGGTAGGCCATCCACCGGGTGCGCCTTTGCTACAGATGATCGGTGCATTTTTCGCCATGTTCGCTTTTGAACCCGAACAGGTTGCGCGAATGGTCAATTATGTTTCCGGGGTATCTAGTGCCTTTACGATTTTGTTTATGTTCTGGACCATTACCAACCTCACACGTAAATTGGTCTTTAAAAAGGAGGAAGTACTTACGAATAGTAAGGCCATCGCAATTTTAGGTAGTGGTTTCGTTGGTTCCTTGGCCTTCACATTTTCCGATAGTTTTTGGTTCAACGCCGTTGAGACCGAAGTTTATTCGACGGCCAGTTTGATCATGGCCTTATTGCTCTGGCTTGGCCTAAAATGGATCGACGACCTAGAAAATATGCGGGGAGACAAGTGGATCGTGCTTATTTCTTTCGTCGTAGGCCTCACTTTTGGCATTCAGTTTATGGGCTTTTTAGCCATTCCTTCGATCGGGTTGCTTTATTATTTTAAAACTTACAAAACAACAACGGTCAAAAACTTTTTGATAGCGAATGTGGTGGTAATCGCCATTTTAATGTTGGTCTACAAATTTTCGTTGACCTATGTACTCAAGCTCTTTGGCTGGAGCGAGGTCTTTTTCATCAACAGTATCGGCCTTCCTTTCAATTCAGGTACGATTATTATGGGTATACTATTCGTGGCCGCCTTTTATTTCGGACTCAACTATACCCGAAAGAATAACTACAGAACAGCCAACACCATCGTTCTTTGTTTAATGTTCTTGTTTTTAGGCTTTTCTTCTTGGTTAATGCTACCGATACGGGCAAATGCAAGAGTGGTCATCAATGAGAATAATCCCGAAGATGCCAGAGCCTTATTGGCCTACTATAATCGTGAACAATATCCTGGCGTTGATAGCCCTGTATATGGCACCTATTATTCGAATTCTTTCGGTGACGGGGGCGAAGACGAAGATGAGGCACCCAAATATGAAAAAGATGAAGAACTGGGCAAATATGTCATCGTAAACTATTATAAAGGTGCCGTGCCCGGTGATGACCCAGAACACATTGGCATTCTACCCCGAATGTGGAGCGGCCAGCATGCTGAGAATTACATGAAGTATTTCGGACCTTTGGATTTCAGGATGAAGCAATCGAACGAAGAGTTGCGCCAAGCTGTAAAACAAGTAAAAGAAGGTTTTGCAAACGGCGAGATCGATGCTGAGCAGTACATCAGTTTCCTGCGACGTTTTGACTCCTACCTCGAGGTCGAGCCACCCTCCGTTTGGCAGAACATCAAGTATATGGCACAATTTCAGTTCGGTTATATGTACTGGCGTTATTTTATGTGGAATTTCTCAGGAAAGACTAACGATGTGCAAGGCAGGTACAACGGTAACGGCGAATGGCTCAGCGGTATCGGCCCTATTGATAGCTTTCGGTTAGGAAGTCAGAGTAATCTGCCCGATGAGGTCGAGAACGACAAAGCGCGAAATACCTATTTCTTCTTACCGCTTATTTTGGGAATTATCGGTATACTATTTCAGGTCTCCAAAAACCCAAAACAGTTTTGGGTACTGCTCGTTTTCTTTCTGTTTACGGGTCTGGCCATTCAATTTTATACGAACCCTTACATCTTTCAACCGCGCGAGCGTGACTATTCCCTTGTTGGATCTTTTTATGTTTTCGCCCTTTGGATCGGTATCGGTGTCTACGGACTTTTCGATGAGTTCAAAAAATACTTGACCCCCAAAATACTAGCTCCGGTGGTGACCGTAGTTTGTCTTTTGGCGGTTCCGACCGTAATGGCCGTGCAGAACTGGGACGACCACGACCGATCGAATCGGTATACGGCGAATGCTTCCGCGAAAGCCTATCTCGACTCCTGTCAAAAAGATGCAGGTGCTATACTGTTCACGATTGGCGATAACGATACATTTCCCCTTTGGTACGCGCAAGAAATCGAAGGCTATCGTACCGATGTACGCATCGTATGTACCAGCCTTTTTGAAACAGATTGGTACATCGATCAAATGAAGCGCCAAGCCTATGAAAGTGATCCGATACCCTCACAGATCGAACACGAAAAATACCGCTGGGGTTCACGTGATGTGCTCTATTATCAGACCGTTGACCCACTGTTCAACAAGAAAATCTCCGAAAGTAGATGGTCTGTCAACGATTTTATAAAATGGGTTGATAGCGATGAACCGAAGACCAAATTGAAATACATTCTAGAACGTCAGGAGAATATCGATATAGACGCCTATTCCGAAAGTGCCCAGAATATCGTTTACTATCCGACCAATAAAATCCGCATACCTGTTAACAAAAAAAATGTTTTGGAAAGTGGACTGGTCAAGGAAAAAGATACGGCTTTAATCGTTGATTATATCGATATTGATCTACCACAAAGTGCCATTACAAAGAAAAGTATGATGATGTTAGATATTTTGGCCAATAACGACTGGAAGCGCCCGATTTATTTTTCGGGAGGTAGTTTCGACGATGCAGAATTTATATGGATGAAAGACTATCTGCAACTCGATGGCATGGCCTATAAATTAGTTCCTATAAAAACGGAGCGAAGAAACTCTTTTGAGATGGGCAGAATAGATACCGACCTCATGTACGATATCGTCACTAATTGGTACTGGGGCAACTCGGGAAGCCCCGACATTTATCACGACCCCCAGACCCGTATTCAAGGGTTATCGTACAGAAGCAATCTGGCACGCTTGCTTGAACAGTTGCTAAAGGAAGAGAAAGTAGAAAAGGCCAAGAACATTATTGACTTGACAATGAAAAACCTTCCGGTAGAATACTTTGATTACTACACTTTTGTAGAACCATTCGTAGACGGTTATTACCAAGTTGGGGAAACTACTAAAGCAAGGGAATTGTTCGAAAAACTGAAATACATCTATCAAGACCGGCTTGAATATTACGCAGACGTGCCTTTGGAAGAGCAATACGACAAAATCGATGAAATTATTGCCGATATGGAGGGCTATCGTAGAAATATCGATATTCTAATTACCAATAACGATCGTGAAAAAGCAGAGAAAGAGACCCTGATCTTTAACGAGTATATCGATAAGTTCAAGCATTTCTACAGGGACAATATTCTAGATGAAGAACCGCCAAAACCGGGCGAAAATCCGGATATGATAGATACGATGCCGGTTTCTGATACCACGGCCATCGATGCCACCACTACTGCTGAGGAAATACGTGATAGCGTTTTGGAGCCAGACGGCAACTAAGCTTATAAAGATAATAGAAACCGCTACGTTTTCAGGAAACAAGAACCTGGTCTCCGGCAGGCGAGATTGACCATCGCAAACATTAGCAGATAGACTTGAAACAAATCAAAATATAGCTACTTGTAATTTATGGTAGTGAAAAAATACAGCAAAAAGTCGAGGCTCTAGTCTATTAAAAGCGTAGTCACTGAGCCATCAGAAGTGCAGAGGTCTTAAAATCTTATCTAAACGTATTCGTTCAAAATCCCGATAAGGGTATTGGCATCTTGTTCGCCGCTCTGGCGCCAGACCATTTCACCTTTTTTGTAGATCATTAAAGTTGGTAAGCCTTTAACGCGAAGGGCCTGGGAAAGTTCTTTGTTCTTATCGACATCGATTTTAATTACTTTTCCCTTGTCGCCCAATGCTGCGGCGACATCGCGTAGAACCGGGTGCATAGAAGTAGACTGCTCGTTCCATTCGGCATAAAAATCCAACAAAACCGGGACTTTCAAATCTATAAGTTCACCAAACTTTGACATACGTAAATCATTGGGTTAAAGGCCAAATGTAGTAAAAAATGTTAAATCAGTAGATAATGCCCAAATTTTAAAGGACTAGGCTTGCGTTAAAATCATGTTAAGGACTTTTTCCTCAAAGTGATGACACTTATTTCGGGCCAAATACCGACCCGGCCGGGGTAGCCTAAAAATCCGAAGCCACGGTTGACGTTGATGTATTGCCCGAGCTCCTCATAAATACCCGCCCAGTATTTATAGCGCCATTTTACGGGACTCCACTTCACCCAACCCGGTATTTCAATACCGAACTGCATGCCGTGGGTGTGACCGCTGAGTGTCAAATGGTAATGATATTCATCATGTAAAACGACATCTTCCCAATGTGAGGGGTCGTGGCTCATAAGAATCTTAAAATCGTCTTTATGCACATTAGCAACGGCCTTTTTAAGGTCGCCAGCTTTCTTAAAACCGCCGCGGCCCCAATTCTCCACTCCGATAAGGGCAATTTTATCGTCTCCGCTGCGTAAATACCGGTTGTCGTTGAGCAATAGGTCAAAACCCATATCGCGCTGCAACGCTTTGAGTGTTTTCAGATTTTCTTTTTTAAGCTCTTCAGTTTCCCATGCGATATAATCTCCATAGTCATGGTTTCCCAAAATGGAAAACTTTCCGTCTTTTGCTTCCAAGGTCGAGAAAAGTTCTGCCCACGGCAACATCTCTTCAGATTTATTGTTTACCATATCCCCAGTAAAGAGAATGACATCACTTTTCTGTTGGTTGACCAGATCAATTGCATATGCTACTTTTTTTCGATTGTCGAAACTTCCGCTATGCACATCCGAAATTTGCGTAATCTGATAGCCGTCAAAGGCATCGGGCAGATCGTCGAACTCCAACGTATACTTTAATACCTTGTAATTGTATTTTCCCTTATACATTCCATAGAGCAATGCCCCAAAGGGAATTGCTGCAATTCCCAATCCTAAAATACTGAGAAACCTTCGACGTTCGGGCAAACTGAATTCTTTGGTGTTTCCCGATAATTTATGGTAAAGGCCAGCCAATAAACGGAAAATATCCTCCGAAAAAAGAAATATAATGGTGATGAGCTGAAAGGTAAGCACCGTCAGTAAAAGCCCAAAGGCATAACTTTTGGGCCTGCTTAATACCCTACCCTGCGTCTCTCCAAAAGTAAATTGATAGATAAAATTACCAAGCACCAGAACGGAGATTACAATAAAAAGGTAATATACCCAAGGATATCTAGTGGCCGTTTTTAAGGCCTGTAGTGTATATAGGCCAAGGGCAATATAGATGATGATAAAAATAATCCAACGTAGCATGGTCGCAAAGGTATTTCTAAATTGAAGGGCAATTGCCTTTTTTAGATTTTATTTAACCGCATTTACGATTTCTTGAATAGTGTGGGTATGCGTAACTGCTGTCGCACTGTCTTTAAGATAGGTCGGTGAATTCATGGAAACATTAGGGATAATGGCCAGTGTTTCGATAAATTTCGTTCCTGAAAGATGAATTGCAGAAAAACCAGTCTCTCTAAAGACGTGTACGTTTTCAGGTCGAATACCTCCCCCGGGCATAATGCTACACTTCGATGCTTTTTGGTGAAGTTCGGTCAATAGGTCAATGCCTTCTAGAGCCGATTTCTGTTGCCCCGAAGTCAAAATAGAATCCACGTCAAAAGTTTCCAGTTGCAATAAGGTTTTATGAGGGTCTTTGACCCAATCGAAAGCGCGGTGAAACGTGAATTTCAGATTTTCGGAAGCTTCTTTTAGCTGTTTGGTACGTTGTACATCCAGAGTGTAATCCTTATTCAAAACTCCGGATACGATTCCGTCAAAACCCAATTCAACACATAGTGCTATATCGGCCATCATAATTTCGAATTCCTCCTTTGAATATGAAAAATCGCCGCTACGCGGGCGAATCAGCACGTGCACCGGTATGTTGATATGGTTTCGAATACTTTTTAAAAGACCGTAAGACGGGGTAATCCCTCCAACGGCGAGCTCCGAACAGAGTTCGATGCGACTGGCCCCGGCCCTTTCGGCATTAACCGCAGATTGCAATGAATTGGCACAGACTTCTACTAGCATAAAAAGTTTAAATTCAAGTATCAAATACAAGCATAATTAGCCTATTTTACACTTGTCATTAATAAAATATTAGTTAGGGGCTCTCAAGAAATCCCTTATATTTAATGCTCTAAAATAAACATCCTATATTGATGCAAAGAAGAAAGTTCCTTAAAAGTTCGAGTGTAGTTTCGGCAGGTTTAATTTCCACACCCTTGATAGCATCTTGTAAGGAAGAAAAGTCCGTTGAAATGTCTAGCGAAAATGATGCAAAAGCAGTGCGACCGATTGTTATTTGCACATGGAACTTTCAAAATGCCTCGGCCAAGGCCTGGGAGGTTTTGCAAAATGGAGGTAGTGCTTTAGACGCTGTCGAACAGGGCGTTATGGTCGAAGAAAACGACGAAAACAATCAGACTGTAGGCGTCGGCGGAAGGCCGGATCGTGATGGCACCGTCACCCTCGATGCTTGTATTATGGACAAAGACGGTAACTGTGGGGCCGTACTGGCCATACAGAATATTGCAAACCCAATTTCCGTAGCCCGCAAAGTGATGGAAGAGACGCCCCACGTAATGCTCGCAGGAAAAGGCGCGGAGCAATTTGCCTATGAAATGGGGTTCAAAAAAACGAATCTGCTGACAGAAAAATCAAAACAGGATTGGCTGGAGTGGAAAAAGACCTCGGAATATAAGCCTATCATCAACATCGAGAACCACGATACCATAGGTATGCTGGCTATAGATGAAAATGGAGATATTTCAGGAGCCTGTACTACAAGCGGAATGGGCTTTAAAATGGCCGGTCGCGTGGGCGATTCTCCGATTATCGGAGCCGGACTGTTCGTGGACAATGAAGTCGGCGGCGCTACCGCAACTGGCATGGGTGAAGAAGTCGTACGCACCGTTGGCAGCGTTCTGATCGTAGAGCTGATGCGCCAAGGCAAATCACCGCAGGAAGCCTGCGAGGAAGGCGTAAAACGCATCATCGCAAAAAACAAGGACAAACAAGATTTTCAGATCGGGTTTATCGCAATCAACAAAAATGGAGAGACCGGTGGATATTGTATTCAGCCCGGGTTTACCTATCGCACCTATTCGGAAGAAGGGCATATCAATAATCCTTCGGATTCGTATATCAAGGCATAATCCAATCGAAAAAAGGAATTGAGGATTCCAAAATCAAATAAAGCTAAAAACCCAAAACACAAATTCAGAACTATTTCTAAAAATATTACTTCTAACTTCGTATATCGTACTTCTAATTTCACCTTATGCCAGAACAAAAAAGACTTTTCCTTTTAGACGCCTACGCCCTTATTTTCCGAGGCTATTATGCCCTTATCAAAAATCCGCGCATCAATTCAAAGGGTATGGATACTTCGGCCATTATGGGGTTTATGAACTCCCTTTTCGATGTTATCAAACGTGAAAAACCAGACCATTTGGCGGTCTGTTTTGATAAAGGAGGCAGTGCAGAACGAACCGAAATGTTTCCGGAATACAAGGCCAATCGCGATGAAACGCCTGATGCCATTCAAATCGCTATACCGTACATTCAAGATATTCTAAAGGCAATGCATATTCCATCTGTGGTTTTGGAAGGTTGGGAAGCCGACGATATCATCGGCACCTTGGCAAAGCAGGCCGAAAAGGAAGACTATAAAGTGTTTATGGTTACTCCAGATAAGGATTTTGGCCAACTAGTCTCCGAAAATATTTTCATGTACCGGCCGGCGCGTATGGGCAATGGTATCGAAATATGGGGTATTCCCGAAGTACAGAAACGCTTTGGTGTCGAACGGCCCGAACAGGTCATCGATTACCTCGGAATGATGGGCGATGCCAGCGACAATATTCCCGGTCTGCCCGGTGTCGGTGATAAAACGGCCAAGAAATTTATTCAGCAATTCGGGTCAATGGAAGAGCTTCTGGAAAACACCGACCAGCTGAAAGGAAAGATGAAGGAGAAGGTAGAAGCTAATGGCGAACTAGGGTTGCTTTCCAAAAAATTGGCTACTATTTGTATCGATTGCGATGTCAAATTCGACGCCAAGGATTATGAACTTTCGGTACCTGATAGCGAAAAGGTTCAAGAAATTTTTGAAGAACTTGAGTTTAGACGGCTTAAAGACCAGTTCATCAAAATATTTTCAGGAGAAGTAGAAGAAACCCAGACTCAAGTTACAAGTACAGCGACTGCAAAGAAACAGGCCCAAGCAGCTGGAAGCGGACAATTTTCACTATTTGGTGGTGATGGTGCTACACCGGCAACTATTAAGGACAGCTCCAGTCGAAAAACGATTCAAGACGTGCCCCATGTGTATCAAAGCGTAGCTGCTGGCATGGCGATGAAACTGTTTTTGCAGAATTTGATGAAACAGTCTTCGGTTTGCTTCGACACGGAAACGACCGGGCTAAATCCTATTACCGCCGAATTGGTTGGTATCGCTTTTTCATGGGAACCAATGAAGGGGTTCTATATTCCCTTTCCCGAAAACGAAACCGATGCCCAAGAACTACTCGAACAGCTTCGCCCCTTTTTCGAATCGGAAAACATCGAAAAAATCGGTCAAAACCTGAAGTATGACATCAAAGTATTGAACAAATACAATGTCGAAGTTAAAGGCAAGTTTTTCGATACCATGTTGGCGCATTATCTGATCAACCCCGATATGCGGCATAATATGGATGTGCTTTCGGAAACCTACTTGAACTACACCCCTATATACATCACCGAGCTTATCGGGAAAAAAGGGAAGAACCAATTGAGTATGCGCGACGTTCCTTTGGAAAAACAAACGGAATATGCTGTAGAGGATGCCGACATTACTTTTCAATTGGCGCAACATTTTCGACCGGAATTGGCAGAGGCAAAGACCGAAGACCTTTTCAATACTATCGAAGTTCCGTTATTACGGGTTTTGGCCGACATGGAATTGGAGGGTATTAACCTTGACGAAGCTTTTCTGAATTCCCTTTCCGAAGACCTTACCAATGACATTAAAAATCTAGAGGGGGAAATCTTCAAGGATGCCGGGGAGGAATTCAATATCGGTTCACCCAAACAATTGGGGGAAATCTTGTTCAATAAAATGAAACTTGTCGACAAACCTAAAAAGACCAAAACCGGCCAGTATTCCACCGCCGAAGATGTACTTTCTTATTTGGCTAAAGACCATGAAATTATTCAAAATGTACTGGACTATCGCGGGCTTTCAAAACTGAAAAGTACCTATGTTGATGCGCTTCCTGAACAGGTAGAGCCCTCCACCGGAAGAGTGCATACCGACTATATGCAGACCGTTGCGGCGACAGGCCGATTGAGCAGTAATAATCCAAACCTACAGAACATACCGATACGGACCGAAAGGGGGCGGCAGGTACGCAAGGCCTTTATTCCCCGAGATGAAAACTATACACTTCTGGCTGCGGATTATTCTCAGATAGAACTCCGCATCATTGCCGCCTTGAGCGAAGAGACCACGATGATCGAGGCTTTCAAGAACGGAGAGGATATTCATGCCTCTACTGCAGCC
>Ga0114952_1003331_pt1 | contig 11503 bp, 9 predicted proteins | sample SidtaG_2_FD_87303 | JGI IMG/M metagenome (GOLD analysis project Ga0114952, IMG submission 87303) | Marine algal microbial communities from Sidmouth, United Kingdom - Sidmouth_Asex2 metaG | ecosystem: Host-associated > Algae > Red algae > Unclassified | place: Sidmouth, United Kingdom | collected... | reverse complement strand
GCAAGACTCGGCGAGAGCCCGAGGGAGGCGGCGAGCTCGGACGGCGTCACGCGTCCGGGCAAGCGGCGCACCAGCAGGCGGAACAGCGCCGAGCGGCCCTCGTGAGCGAGGGCGGCGAGCGTGGTGGTGGCGTCAGTGGAGTCCATCGGGACGCGATACTACAACAATCCTTTGATTGTTGTCTCGCACACCGGCAGCGACGTCGAGGCACCGTCGGGGAGCGCCGTGTCCCGGCTGACGCTCGCGAGGGCCGAACCTGGCCGGTTCGTTCCCGCGCCGACCTGCGCGTCAGCGCGTCCGTTCGAAGGTCACGCGTGCAAGCGTCTGCGGCGTGTCGCTCGGACCATAGGTGCCGTTCGTCGGATCGTACGCGATCAGACCGATGGCCTCCTTCGGGACGATATCGGTCCCGCCCATGAACGGACTCATCCCCTCCTTCGTTCCCGCGTCGTAGATCGGCAGATCCAGCTTGACCGAATCGCGCCAGGCACCGTTCTCGTAAAGCGGCTCGCCATCGACGCCGACGAACCAGTCCGGGCTCGGCCCGAGCATCGTCAGCAGCGTGACTCGCGGCCAGTCGCGATTCACGGTGACATCGAACGTCCGGGAGGTCGGCAGTCCGAGTCCGATCGTGTACGGAGCGGAGAAGGTGTACTCGAGGACCTCGATCGACGAATCTGCCGTGCCGTCGGCGATCGCGGAGAACACATCGTTCTCGCGGAAGATGCTGGTGACGCCGGTCTCGGCGATCTGCTCGATACCCGGGCTTGCCGTCGCGCCCGGCTCCCAGAACGAGACGGCAGCATTGTGGGTCGCGCCGCCGATCCACGAAAGATGTGCAGCGTCGCTAGGGCCGTCGGGAAAGTCTTGCGGGTAGTCCTCGACGAACCAGAGGCTCTGCAAGGTGACCGAGTAGACGGCCGAATCGGCGTCGGGCAACAGAATGGCCTCGGGATCTTCCGACGACTCGCCTGCCGTGCCGTCACTCTCGTCGTCCGCGCTACCGTCCGTCGTTTCAGCTGGCGCATCGTCGAGCGTTTCGCCGGTCGTGCCGTCTGCGACGCTATCGTCCGAGCCTTCCTCCGCACTGCCTTCTGCACTGTCCTCTGAGCCGTCGTCCGAGCCGTCGTCCGAGCCGTCGTCCGAGCCCTCGTCCGAGCCGTTGTCCGAGCCGTTGTCCGAGCCGTCGTCCGAGGTTTCGTTCGAGCCGCCGTCCGAGCCGTCGTCCGCGCCTTCCTCCGCGCTGTCGTCCGCGCCGTCCTCGAAAACGTCCTGCGTGGAACAGGACGTCGCGAATCGTCTCCATCGTGAAAGACTCCGGTCCTCCGGGGTTCAATCCTCCGGAATGCGCCCCACGAGATCGTGCGCGTCCGCCCCGACGATCTCGACCTCGATCAATTCGCCCGGTGCGATGTCGTAGCCGTCGACGTCGATCCTGACGACCCCGTCGATCTCGGGAGCGTCGCGGAACGTCCGCCCGATCGCGATCTCGCGCGGGGCGCCGTTCGTCGCCGCCTGTTGCGCTCCGACGTGGCTCTCGCCCCCCTCCCCCGCGATCGATCCGCGACCGTCTGTCGCCGGGCGAGCGCCGTCGATCTCGTCGTGCCCACCCTCCTCGACGACGCCGACCTCGTCGAGGATCACGACCTGCCGGGTGCCGACCTGCGAGCGCAGGATCTCGGCGCTGATCGCCGCCTGCTTCTCCATGAAGCGCGCGAGGCGCTCCTGCTTCAGCTCGTCGGGCACGGCGCCGTCGAGCGCGTTGGCCGCCGCTCCGGTGACCGGTGAGTAGGCGAACGCCCCGACCCGGTCGAGCCGCGCCTCGCCGAGGAAGTCGAGGAGCTCCTCGAACTCGGCGTCGGTCTCGCCGGGGAAGCCGACGATGAAGGTGCTGCGGATCGCGATCTCGGGGCAGACGTCCCGCCAGGCGCGGATGCGGGCGAGGTTGTTCTCGCTCGCCGCGGGGCGTCGCATCGCCTTCAGCACCCGCGGGCTCGCGTGCTGGAACGGGATGTCGAGGTAGGGCAGGAGCTTGCCCTCGGCCATCAGCGGGACGATCGCGTCGACGTGCGGATAGGGGTAGACGTAGTGCAATCGCACCCGGATGCCGAGGTCGCTCAACGCCTCGCAGAGCGCCTGCATGCTCGCCTTGACCGGTCGGCCGTTCCAGAAACCCGTGCGGTACTTGACGTCGACGCCGTAGGCGCTTGTGTCCTGACTGATGACGAGCAGCTCTTTCACGCCCGCCTTCGCGAGGCGTTCGGCCTCGGCGAGCACCTCGCCGACGTCGCGGCTGACGAGCCGCCCGCGCATGCTCGGGATGATGCAGAAGCTGCACTTGTGGTTGCAGCCCTCCGAGATCTTCAGGTACGCGTAGTGGCGGGGGGTGAGCTTGATGCCCTGCGGCGGGACGAGATCGATCAGCGGGTCGTGGGCGGCGTTCGGCGGGAGGTGGGCGTGCACGTGACCGACGACCTCCTCGTAGGCCTGGGGACCGGTGACCGCGAGCACCTGCGGGAAGCGGTCGGTTATCTCCTCGCGCCTGACGCCGAGGCAGCCGGTGACGACGACCCGCCCGTTCTCGTCGAGCGCCTCGCCGATCGCGTCGAGCGACTCCTCGACGGCGCTGTCGATGAACCCGCAGGTGTTGACGACGACGAGGTCGGCGCTCTCGTAGCTCGGCACCACCTCGTAGCCCTCGGTGCGGAGCTGGGTCAGGATGCGCTCGGAATCGACGAGCGCCTTCGGGCAGCCGAGGCTGACGAAGCCGACTCTCTGGGGTGCGGGCATGGGGCATTCGGCGAAGGGACGGGGCGCGCAGTGTACCGGGCGGCAGGCGCCTCCCGGTCGCGACCGCTCACCGGAAGCTCCGCCTATCGGCCGAGCAGGGCGCGCCGCTCGAGCCACATCTCCTGGACCACCGGATCGGTCACGCCGTAGAGCCCGTGCCCTCGTCGCATGACGAGGTTCGCCGCCAGCAGCTCGTTGACGACAGGCTGCACGTCCTCGACCCGCACCGACAGGCCGCTCTCGGTGGAAAAGCGTTCTGCCGCCGCCTCGGAGAACACGCCGCGCGCGTCGCCATCGGCCTCGGCGACGTAGCCGAAGACGGCGCGGGCGAGCGGTCCCAGCTGCTCGATGCGCGCGAGCTCCACGTCGGCCGCGGCGGCACGCAACGTCGCGGCGATGACCGGCAGGTGATCGTCCGGGTCGTCGCCCTCCGACACCGTCGCGCGCAGGAGGGACAGCGCGCGGATCAGCTCCTCCGGACGGTGCCCGACGGTCCTGAAGGCGGCTCTCGCGATCCCGGGGCTCGGGGTTCCGCCCTCCTTCTCGTCGTCGAGAAGGGCGAGCAGCCAGTCGACGTAGTCGTCGCCGAGTACCGGGTAGTCGATCGACGTCGCGCCGGCGAACGCCTGACTGCGCCGGGTCGTCAACTCGCCGAGCAGGGATCGGTGGGAACCGGTACCGACGAGCAGGAAGTATCCCGCCGTCCCGGACCGGGCATTGACGGCGTCACGTGCCGACTTGAGCGCGAGAAGCAGCGCACGCCCCTCCTCGGTCGTCGTCGCCTGTTGCACCTCGTCGATGATCAGGACGACGTTCGCTCCGCTCCGATCGACCAGCTCCGTGAAGGCACGGGCGAGCGTCGGCCCATCCTTCTTGCCGACCTCCTCGATGTCGAAGCCGAACGAGAGACCTGCCGCACCGATCGACAGCCCCCCGACGCGGGAGAGACGTTGCAGGAGGGCGGACGACGGCGTTCGGAGCGCCTCGAGCGTCCGGCGGATCTCTTCACGGATCAACTCGGCGGGGTTGCCCCGGACGTCGCTCCAGAGGTCGACGTAGACGACGAGAGCGCCGAGATTCTCCAGTGCGGGAATCAGGTCCCGCTGCAGGAACGTCGTCTTGCCGGTACGCCGGATGCCGGAGAGGAACAGGCCCGATCGCATGCCGGTGTCGAGCACGCCCGGTTTCAGCAGTCGCTCGGCCAGTCCTCGGGCCAGATCCGGCCTGTTGAAGATCATGTCGAACACGTGAACTTACTCATGATTATTCTGTAGCAATAATTATAGCACGCGAATAAGAATTCCTGATTGTTCCTTCTTCGGCCATGCGCCAGCACCACGGGCGAAAGGCGTTTCGCAGCCGGCTCGAGCCCCGCGCGCCGGTCCATCTGCCGCGTCTCGGCGGAGACGATCCGGACGAACAGCCGGAGGCAGGCGACCCGAGATCGACGATGCCCCGATCGTCCGCGAGGGCGACGTCGATTCGGTAGACTCGTCCCTCGATCGACGACATGGATCGACCCCGGACATGACCATCGACCGATCCGGCTCGGCGGTGCCACGAACTCGTCTCGCGAACCTCGCGCTCGTCGGAATGGCGATCTCCGCCGCCACGGCCGCCGACGACATCCCGCTCGCGATCCTCGACTTCCTCGACGGTGCCATCTGCTCGGCCTCGGCCGTCGAGAGCGTCGTTCGCGATGCGGAGCGTGTCCGTCTGACGATCTCGGTCGGCGCCGGCACGGCGGCCGGCCTCGAAGCGCTCGACGACGCGGCGCGTGCGGACTGGCTCGCCCTGCACTGTCCGCCGGCACCGACGCTTCGCCGTCTCGCCCCCGACGTGTCCGACCTGGTGGTCGACACGCTGATCGACGGCGATCTGCCGATGTCGGGTGGCTCGCTGAGCTGCCGTACCCACGAAGAACGCTCGGACGCACGTCGCGCCGCCGCCCGGGCCGTCGCCCTCGAACGACTCGCCGGGCGGCTCGACCGCCCGGCGAGCCAGAACGATCGAGCCCGAGACCGGTAACGTGTCCCGACGCACGGTCGACCCGGCCATCCCGTGACGGTGGGCCATTCGGGCCGGGCCCCACGTCACCGATGAATCGACGTACGGCTCCAGGATGCTCTACGGCCTCGTCAAGGCCGGCCGGCACGCCGGTGCCGGCGGCGGACGGCACATCGCCCCGTAGCGCCCCTCGACCATCCGCCGGGCGGCCAGCGTGTCGCCGCGGCTCGTGCGCAGGAAGCCTTCGTAGTAGGCCTGCTGCACGATCGGGCAGCTGTTGCCGACCTCGAGTAGATCGAGCGTCAGCAGGCCGAACGCGAGCACGCCGGCCGGCACGGCGAGGGGTCCGCTGCCGGCGAGCGCGGCATGCGCCCGCCCCGCGCTCTTCAGGAAGCCGACGACGGCGACGCCGCAACCGACCGTGTCGTCGCCGAACAGCAGTGCGTGCTGGAGGCCCCGCGCCTTCGCGAACTTCAGGAACACCGCGACGTCGTCGGGACGCTTCCCCTGGGCCAGCGCGTAGGGGACGAACTCGAACATCGAGCGGGCGAGGATGCGGATCTGCTCGCGCGTCTTCGGGCTCACGCCCCGCTCCTGCATCGCCTCGTCGAGCTGCTGCACGCCGGACGCGAACACGAGGTCCAGCGCGTCGTCGAGCACCTCGCTCACGGCGGATTCGCGACCGCCGCCGCGCACGCCGTGACGGCTCCGGGTCCGTTCGCCGCCGCACCGATCGTCGAACGCGGGAGGCTCACGTCACGCTCCGTCCACCGACAGGCAGAACGGCGCGTCGGCCGGGACCGGCTCGGGCGTGCCGCGCGGGGCACCGTTCAGGATCCAGCCGAGCAGCTGCCCGGCGTTCTCGTCGCCGCCGATGACGTAGCCGCCCGTGTGGTAGGTGCCACCGGTCCCCGCGTTCGGGCTCTGGCTGCCCTCGAGGTTCGAGAGCTCGGTGGCGCCGTTGGTGGGCTTCCGGAACAGCAGGCTGTCGAGCGGTCGATCGAGGTTCACGCGGGCGAGCGTGCTGCGGTAGAGGTAGTCGTCCTCGCCCTCCCCCGCGCCGCGGCAGCGCTCGTAGTGGACGGGGATGCCGTCGAACGGGCCACTCCGGGCGTGACAGAGGATGCACCCTTGCGCCTCGAGTAGAGCGAGCACGCCGTCCTCGCCGTAGAAGGCGACGCGGTCGCCACGCGGCGGGGTGGCGTCGGTCTCGGCGAAGGCGCTGACGGTCAGCGTCGCGACCGACGTCGCGGCCCGCTCGCTGCCGCGCGCCTCGAGCCGGACGACGTAGTTGCCGGGCGCGGTGACGCGGAGGACGGCCTGACCCTCGACGTCGTTCCTGCCGTCGCCGTCGGCGTCCCGCGGCGCGGGCACGACGACGGTGGCGGTCGCCTCCGGTGACACGCTCCAGACGAACGAGTCGCGATCGACGAAGGCGCCGTCGCGACCGGAGAGCGGGATGTCGATGCTCGCCCCCGACGCGTCGAGGCCGGTCGCGAGGGTGGGAGCGGCGATGCGCGCGACCGGGGCGCCGGGAGTGGCGACCCGCGCCGGGCCGTCGGGACCGTCCGGGTCACGCTCGGGGTGGGCGAGTCGTACGGCGAGCGCGCTCGTGTCCTTCGGCGGACGGTTCCCCGGCGGGTCGTCCCAGAGGTTGGCGTAGTTAAGGTGTCCTGCTCGAGCGGCTGGAGGTTCGCCATGACGTCGCCCGCCGGGCGGCCCGGGAGCGTCGGGGCGAGCACGCGACCTGTCCCGCCCGGATCGGCGGGGTCGGGGATGACGAGCGTCCGTCCGAGCCCGCCGTGGCAGACGATGCACGGCGTGGGCATGTTCTTGGGACCGCGGCCGTCGAGATCGATCGCGTGCTGCAGCGAGCCGCTCGTGCCGGTCGCGCGCTTGCCGTCGCCCGCGAAATTGTAGAACTTGGCGAACAGCGGGGCGTCAGGTCCGTCGTAGGGGTACGCGCTGAACTCGATCGCGTTGACCCCGAAGTTCCAGCTCCGGTCGCCGGCGGCCAGTGCCTCGGCGTTGAGCGGTCCGTAGGGAAGCCCGGTGATCGCGTCGACCTGGTAGTTCTCGACGTAGACCGCGACGTCGCCGGTGACGTGGTCGCGACGCATGGTCATGTCGCGCCCGTAGCCGAGATCCTTCGTGTCGCGGAACCGCGCGCGGACCCGCTCGCAGTCGGGCGGCTCGCACGGTGCGGTCTGGCCGTCGACGCTCAGGAAGCCGTTCGCGACACGCCAGGCCCGGAAGTCGGTCCGCGTATCGAGCGGGTCGATCGTCGCGTAGTAGGCCTGCGGAAAATCCTCGACGTTGTCGATCGCGCCGCGCGGCTGGCCGGGCGCGGCCGTCGCCGGGGCGTCGTTGAGGAACAGCCCGAACGCGTCCGGATCGCTCGTCTCGGGGAAGCGGAGCGTCTGCTCGGTGCCGTCGCCGCCACGGCAGGCGGCGAGCGCGAGCGTCGCGACGAGCGGGACGATCCGGACGGGGCGGGTACACGACACGCGCCGCGCCCACGAGGCGAACCGCGCGTGCACGGCAACTGCGGCCGCGAGATCGGCGGAGACCGGCCGCGCGCGAAGCCGCTCGATGAATCGCTCTCGAATACGCTGCATGGCGAAGGCGGGCCCGTCGGTCAGAAGTTGAAGCTCGTCGTGAGCTCGAGAAGGCTCCGGTCGTAGGCGATACCGCCGTCGGCCTCGGTCGACACTTGCCGGAACAGGAGGTTGGTCTCGATCGACGTGGTGAGCTCGTAGCCGAGGCCGGCCTCGAGGATCAATGACGTCGCGTCGATCAGGTAGGCGAAGCGGTTGCCGTCGACGCCGCCGAAGGCGGGATCGGGCTCGATCGCGAGGGCGCTGTTGACGATGTCGAGCGTCGGCGTCGCGGTCGACACCTCGTCGCCGACGACGACCCGGAGGCCGGTGCGGAGCACGAACCGGGGAGCCGGGGAGAAGTTCGCCGTCACGAAGAACCGGGCCTTGTTCGTGTCGAACACGTCGGTCTCGGCCTGACGCGCCTCGAAGCCGATGCCGAGCGTCGCGTCGAAGAACGGGGTGGGCTGGAGGTTGACCGACGTGGACACGTCGACCGCCGGGCCGTCGCGGTTGTCGGTCTCGGAGTCGATCCACGAGACGCCGAGACCGAGCCGGTAGAACGGGGCGAGCGCGCGGGTCTTCGACTCGTGGAAGCCGCCGACCGAGAGGCGGTAGACCGACTCCCCGAGGCCGTCGATGTCGAGATCCGCGCCGTAGCCCGCCGAGGCGTCGAGCGACCAGCCGCGCACGATCTGCGTGGTCTCGGCGAGAGGACCGCCCGCGAGGTTCGCGCTCAGGCTGGCGGCGAGCGCGGTCGTCGCCTCGATGTCCCGGTCGAACTCCGCCTTGGCCGGGTTGCTGTCGCCGACGTAGCGAAGGTCCAGCGCGGTCAGACCCGCCGCCTCGATCGGACCCGCGAGTCCGGCCGCGAGGAACACCACCGCCACCGCGAACGGCCTGACGGCCGACACGAGGGACTGACGACCGACGTGCCTGCCGGTGCGACGGTCGACCCGGCGCCGCGAGGACCGAGCGGCGGAACGCCCGGTGGATCGCCCGGCGGGGCGACCGGCGAGACGGCGACGATGTCGGACGTGTCGACGATGACGCCGCGTGATCTCATCGGATGCTCCCCCGCCTTCCCGGCGTGTTCGAGCACGCGCGATGGCGAGCCCGTCCGGCGAGCCGTCGCCGAGCGCACAGAACCAGGATTCCGCCGAGCAGGAATGCCCCGCCCATGGCACCCCCACCCTTGCTCCGCGCGGGCGCCGAGACCGACGAGTCTTCCGGTGGCGCCGTCTGGCCGCGAACGCTCGCGATGCGAAACGCGAACCCGACCCGTCCGGTCACCGGATCCACGTCGAACGGGCCGCCGTCGGCGATGGCGAGATCGAGGCAGCGCAGCCCCTGCTGCAGCGTGTCGTCGAAGTTGCCGCCCGCCGAGGCGGCGCCGGGACAGAGCCCGCCGGGTGCGGGGGCGCTGCCGAGCGCGTCGGCGCCGCTCGGGGTGAACGTGCTCCACGCCCCGTCGCCTGGCGACCAGGTCTGGAGGACCGGGTCGTTCGGCAGGTTCTCCGGCAGGGTGACCCGGATGCGCGCCGACCCGCTCGCCTCGCGGGCGACGAGGTCGTAGACCGGGCCGCGCGGCGTGACCCCCGGATCGGGCACCGGGACGATGCCACCGTGGACCGTCGGGGCGAGACGCGCGAACGTCGGCTCGTCGAGCGTGACGCCTCCCCCGCCCGGGCCGAGCGCCGCCCGGGCGACGGCGCCCAGCGAGAGCGGGTTCTCGCTCTCGACGTAGCCGGTGCCCTCGTCGCGCCCGCCGGCGGCCAGTTCGAGCGGCAGGCGGTTCGCGTCGAGGTCGGTGTCGTCGACGGCATAGGGGTAGCCGTCGCCGTCCTGGTCGGCCGTCGGCTCGCACCCGATGCGTGGCGCGCCGTTGATGCCGGCGGCGTGACAGCTGACGCAGTCGGCCTGCACGACCGCGCGGCCCGCCTCACCGCCAACCGTCGTCGGCAGGGCCGAGCCGTTCGGGGTCGCGTCGCAGAAGTCGCCCTCGCCGTCGCTGTCGGCATCGTCCTGATCCGGGTTCGGCGCGATCGGGCAGTTGTCCAGAGCGTCGACGACGCCATCGTCGTCCTCGTCGAACGGGACGACGGTGACCGTCGCGACGCCCGAACGCTGGCCCGCATCGTCCTCGACCCGGTAGGCGAAGCGGTCCTCGCGCTCGAGCGTGCCGTCCGGCTCGTAGCGGACGCTCGTCCCGTCGACGGTCAGCCGCGCCCCGCCCTCGCTCTCGTCGTCCTGGAGCCGGATGCGCAGCGGGCCGCCCTCCGGGTCGCGATCGTTGTCGAGGACCGCGAGCAGCGTGAGATCGCCGTCGGCGAAGAGGCGGTCGTCGGCGGCCGTCGGGGGCGCGTTCACGACGGGGGCGGCGACCGTGACGATCGTGGTGCGGCGGCGATCGGCGGTCCCCGCATCGTCGTCGAACGACGGTGGCTCGGTGGCGTCGCCGACCGCGAACGAGATCATGGCGGTACCGGTCGCCCGGGCCGTGAGCTCGAACGCGCCGTCGTCGCCGGGCTCGACCGACACCAGCGTCGCATCGGAGCTTCGCGCGAGCACGCGCGGCGCGGCGTCCGATCCGGCCTCGACGCGCGGCGTCAGGCTACGCGTGTCGCCGACCTCCAGCGCGAACGGCCCGTCGGGCTCGAGCGCGGTCAGCCGCGGCGGCACGTACGGCGGTGGCACGCGTTCGACGACGACACGGTAGCCGGTGCTCGCGGTGTCGCCCGCACGGTCCGAGGCGATGAACGTGACCTCGCCTTCGCCGACCGCCTCGCCCGGTGTCAGCGTGAAGCGGCCACCGCCGAGGTCGTCGATATCGAGACCGGCGGGCCCTCCGCTCGCGGCGAAGTCGAGCGTGTTGCCGGCGTCGTCGTCCTCGGCGCGAACGGTGACGGTGCGGGCGGCGCCGCCCGCCTCGAGCACGAGCGGCGCGGCGGGCGCGATGTCGACGATGCGCGGAGTCGTGTTCACGGGCGCGGGTGGCTCCTCCGGATCCGGCGGCGCCGCGGTCGTGATCGTCACGCGGTAGCTCGCGGAGTCCGTCAGGCCGCCCTGGTCGGTGACGACGAAACGCACGTCGCCCGCCCCCCCAACGTCGCCCGGGGTCAGCCTGAAGCGGCCATCGCCGAGCGGGTCGATGCCGAGACCCGCCGGCCCGCCGCTCGACACGAACACGAGCTGCGCCGCCGCATCCTGCGCGTCCGACGCACGAACGGTGACGACGACGCCGCCGCCGCCCGTTTCGAGGGCGAGGGGCGCGGGCGGGTCGATGTCGTCGATGCTTGGCGAGGTGTTCGACGGCGTCGGCCCCGGGTCGGGTTCGGGCGCGGGCGGGGCGATGACCACCGGGTAGCTCACCGTGGCGGTCGCGTCGTCCGAGTCGGTCACGGTGACGTCCACCGTCCCCTGGCCGGCCACGGTGCCCGGTGTGAACGTGAAGCGGCCGTCGCCGAGCGGGACGATGTCCAGTCCGTCCGGGCCGCCGTCGATTTCGATCCGCAGCGTGTCGGGCGCGTCCTCGGCGTCCTCTGCCGTGACCGTGACGATTCTCGCCTCGCCGCCCGCCACCAGCGTGAGCTGCGCCTCGGGCAGGATGGTCACGATGCGCGGCGACGTGTTCGGCTCGGCGGCGACGGCGAACGGGACGGTCCGGGTGTCGCCGTCGCCCTCGCTGCCGTCGACGACGCCGAGCTCGACGGAGCCGCTCCCCGCGGACACCGCCCTGATGGAAAAGACGCCTCCGGCACCGCCGGAAACGACGACACGGGGGTCGGTGCGCGTCACCGAGAAGACGAGCGGGGATCGCCCGTCGTCCTCGACGTCGAGCCGCACCTCGACCGCCTCGTCGCTGCCCGCGACGAGGGAGATCGTGCCCGCGGGGAGGCGCGAGACGATACGGGGCGGCTCGTCGGCTCCCGACACCGACGAGCACCCGCAGGGCATGAATACCCGGAGGGCATAAAGACGCCGATGCGCCGCCTCGGCTTGAGCTCGTGCCTGCGCAGCCGCTGCCGAGCGAGGCCGGTGCCCATCGGGAGCGTTCGGCCCGAACGTCGCGCCTTCATCGAGCGCTGCGCACCGCCCTCTCCACCCCG
>Ga0114952_1003324_pt1 | contig 11531 bp, 8 predicted proteins | sample SidtaG_2_FD_87303 | JGI IMG/M metagenome (GOLD analysis project Ga0114952, IMG submission 87303) | Marine algal microbial communities from Sidmouth, United Kingdom - Sidmouth_Asex2 metaG | ecosystem: Host-associated > Algae > Red algae > Unclassified | place: Sidmouth, United Kingdom | collected... | reverse complement strand
TAGTAAAACAAATTCCTCTGCGTCTGGCATGGGCTATCACCATACACAAATCCCAAGGTATGAGCCTGGATGCTGCGGAAATTGACCTCTCAAAGGCCTTTGAACCCGGGCAAGGCTATGTTGCCTTGTCGCGTATTCGGACCCTTTCTGGGCTAAAACTGATGGGTCTGAACCAAATGGGTCTACATATTGACCAGGAGGTTTTGCATATTGATCAAAACATGAAAGAACATTCCGTAACTATTCATCAACAGTACGAAACGACGGATGAACATATTAGAGAGGATGCTGTTCAATCTCATATTAAAAATATTGGAGGATCAAAAGAAAAAGGCAAGAAGCAAAAGAAGGAAAAAATCATAAAAAACAAAAGCTACGAAGAAACCAAAAAGATGCTTTCTGATGGAAAAAACATCAAAGCCATCGCAGCCGAGCGTGATCTGACCGAAGACACTATCCTCAAACATGTGCGCAATATTATGGTGGCTGACCCCGAATTTGATATTAGCCATCTACAGCCATCGCATCGCAACCTTGAACAGGTTGAGATGGCCGTAGAAGAAATCAAAAAGAGAAAAAATGACGAGGACCTGAACGCAGCCAGTGAAATAAAATTAAAACCTATTTTCGAAGTCTGCAAAGAAGAAGTTTCCTATGATGATATTAAACTTGCCCTGCTGTTTTTAGATTAAGACGCAAAATTAATAATCGAACCTTGATTCGGTTTTTTCTTTGCATACTACTCTCGACTCCTTTATTATATAAAATATGAATACACCAAAAGGATTCACTCTTATAGAATTACTCGTAGTTGTTGCCATTATCGGGATACTTGCTGCTGTGGTTTTAGCTTCTTTAGGGGATGCAAGGCAAAAGGCGAAGGAAGCAAAGTTTATTGCAGAAATAGAACAGGTACAAAATGCTCTTGAATTTTACCGTACAGATAACGGAGAATATCCTCAAACTACGGCATCTGCTGAGAGTGGCCGGCACTATGTTGTAGAGGAAGGGGGTGCTTACTATGCAGATTTTGAAACTGCGCTAAATGACTATATACATTTACCTGTATATGCCTTGGAAGGAACTCAAGATTTTCGTTATATTTACACGGCCAGAGCAGGCATCCTTTTTGCTCCAACATTCACTTGTAACGGCATTCTTGTAAATCCAAACGAATATCTCATTAGGTACTGGATTGATGGTAGCTATTATTGCTTGACCCCATAAAAACTTAAGGGTTTTTTCTTTTTATCTAAAAGATACCTAATCTCTCAGACAAAAAACTTAAAAAATGATATTTTATAGATATGAATACATCAAAAGGATTTACTCTCATAGAGTTATTGGTGGTTGTAGCTATTATTGGAATATTAGCATCAGTAACGTTAACAGCGTTGGGTGCCGCCAGAGAAAATGCTAAAGAAAAAAGATTTCTATTAGAATTAGACCAGGTAAAGAAGGCATTAGATTTCTATAGCCTTGATAATGATGGATACCCTGGACCATTTACTACCTATGCCCCCAATAATAACAATATCCAATATATCTACGAGGGTAGCCCTTGGTATGAGGAACTAAGGACCGCACTAGCTCCGTATGTAAAAATGTCTGTTCGAAGTGACTTTTCAAACTTTATAGCTCCGTATGCATACTGGTACTACAAAAACGGAGCATCTTGGGCTCAGTCTTCTTGTCATCAGTCGATACCAATTGATGCTGACTACGTTATTGTCTATATCACACCATCAAACCCCTTTGGAACACCTGGATTTAAACATAATTGTATTAGCAATTAAAAAACACCTCTTAGGTGTTTTTTTTATGACTTTAAAAATTAGTCGATAGTTACTCCATTATCCAAGGTAACTTTACCTTCGTCACAATTAACAACTTCGTTAGCTTTGTTTCGTGTTGATTGATACCAACGTCCTGTTGGTCCAGTGAATCCCCACGGGGTCAAAACCTCATCTTTCCAAAGCATTTGGAATTTATTAACAGCAGCAGTTGTTCTGGATCCGTAAATACCATCTACCGCCAATCCGGCATCGTAATATTCGTTCAAGAACAGCTGAATCATCTTGATTTCACCTGCGGTATCTCCTTTTCGGTGATACTGTTTAAAATGTTTACACATTTCAAGATCTTCCATATCCGAAGAATCACCTGATTCTGTTTCGGTTACCTCATTAGTAGTTTTTGTTGGAGTAGGATCTGTTGCAGGTTTTCTTTTTCTTCGAGAACTTCCCCCTCCAGAAGAAGGAACAGCTGCATCAGTAATATTTACGGTGTATGGCCCGACAGGTAATGCATCGTAATTTGTATCAGCAGATGTCACGGTACAAGTAATAGTTGAGTTGTGTGCTCCTTCAACAACCGAATCGTCAGCGGCGGTTACCGTCAATGACTGCGTAGTATTATAATCAGCCGGTGCAAACACCATCGGTGATGTAGCGATCGTTACTGTTGGGTCTGAAGATGTACATGTAAGAGTTACGTCGCTTGTAGGCTCTGTATCCAATACAAAATCAATAGTATCGGTTGCTCCTCCTTCGGTAACGTCTGTTGAACCCCCTGTTTCTGTGTCAGTAATTCCAGCGGTATCGTTATCGGTAATGTTTGCCGTAAAAGGACCTGTCGGCAATCCATCGTAGTCTGCATCTCCAGATTCCACAGTACATGTAATACTTGCCATGTGAGCTCCTTCCACAACAGCATCGTCAACAGCTGTTACTGTTAATGATTGAGAATCAGCAAAATCAGCTGGCGTGAACACCATCGGTGACGTAGCAACGGTAACCTGACCTGTTGCATCTGAACAGGTAATTGTTACATCAGCTGTTGGTGCTGAGTCCAGTACGAAATCAATAGTATCGGTTGCACCTCCCTCGGTAACATCGGTTGATCCTCCTGATTCGGTCGCAGTAATCCCAGCAGCAGTATCGTCGTCGTTAATCGTATAGGTGAATCCAGATTCTGCAGTTCCACTTCCGTCTAGTTCTGTAACCATACCATCACCAGCAGTAGCCTGAGTAACATTAGTTATTGAAAAATCCAATGTCTCTGCTGTAGGTGTTTCTGCAATAGCATCATCCAAAACAGAGAAAGAAATAGATGCTAGACCTCCGCTAACATTTAATAAATCAGTAATAAGAAAAGTTGCTGCGTCATATGTTCCGGCAGGAACAGAAACCTCCCAAAAGGTATCAGTATCCCCATTAGTAATAAGCTCGAAGTCGGTATCACGAATAGCAGTACCAGCCGTATAATTCAAATCAAAATAATGCGTTGTACCATTAGAATCACCTGTTACAACAACTGATGGGATATTTCCTCCAACAGCTTCATCGTTGTTTGCGTCAATAACAGGAACAGCAAATTCTACGTCAAGAAGAGCAAAAGCCTGTTGTGACAACATCAAAGCAAAGGCAAAGAGTGCTGTCGTGATTAATGTTTTAGTAAAAAATTTCATAGTGTATATATCTTTAAATAATAAGCGAATAAGACGGTTATATTATACCATATTGTCGAAATTAAAAGACCTTGACGGTCTTTTAATATAGTTTTCGAGCTACAATTCGTGAACCTCCAACCGTTTCTACTGTTGGGATAGGTACCTCGCCGCGTTCAGTTCCACGACGAACTGGTCCATCATGACGACCACGTGATCGGTTTGATCGCTTGGAAGCTGAACGAGGATTTTTAGTTTTTTGCCCTCTATTTGATTTTGAAGGCGTTTCGTCTATTGATGCTCTGTTTTTGAGTAGTTGTTCAACCTCTCCTCGCGTTTTACCTATTGTCGACGTCTCTGTTTGTAATGTTAAATAGGCTGCAAATAACTTTTCAGAGAATTCCTCATCTTTTGACTTGGCCCTAGCCTCGGAAAACTTTTTCTTCAAGTCATTATCAATATTAACATCAGAGATTCTTTTCTGTAAGTTTTTCAATATTTCTGGCCAGTCTTTAGAAGAACGGGGCATTTCTTGTAAATCGAGCTTTGACCCTGTCTCCTTCTGAATACGGTCAAGTTCATGAAACTCATGTGGCGTTACCAACATCATAGCCATACCATCTCTGTTCGCCCTCCCTGTTCGCCCAATACGATGCACGTATGATTCTGGATCAAAAGGAATATGATAGTTAAACACATGAGAGACGCCACGCACATCAATACCTCGTGCAGCAACATCTGTCGCTACTAGAATTTCGAATTTGTGTTTTTTGAAATCCATCATAACCTGACGCCGATCACGCTGCTCCATGTCACCATGAAGACCAGCGACCTTGTAACCTTGGGCTCGCAAATGGTCAGCCAATCGATCTGTTTCGCGTTTTGTGCGACAAAATACAATGGCCTTTCGAGGATTTGCAAAATCAATCAATCTAATAATAGCGTCGTCACGCTCGTGCTCATCCACCACATAATAATGCTGTTTGATTTTGTTATTGCTCACCGTTTTTTCTGCTGCAACTTCGATGAATTCTGGTTTCCTTGTCAGGGTTTCTGCAAGGTCACGAATCTCGTCAGGCATTGTCGCCGAAAACATCAATGTTTGCTCTCGATTTTTCATAAAGGTGAAAATACGACGTACATCTTCCAAAAATCCCATATTCAACATCTCATCGGCTTCATCCAAGACCGCGAAACGTGGGCTAATATCAATTCGCTTTGAATCAAGAAGGTCTAAAAATCGTCCCGGTGTTGCCACAATCACTCCAGCATTATCAATATGTTGTATTTGACGCCTGTATGATGTTCCGCCGTATACCGTTGCGGTCCGAATATTTAATAATCGCGAAAACTTATACACCTCATCAGCTACCTGCATAGCAAGTTCACGTGTTGGTACAATAATCACTGCCTCAACTGATCCGTCCCCTTTCATTTTTTCTAAAATAGGCAAAGCAAAAGCCGCCGTTTTACCGGTTCCCGTGTGGGCCTGACCCACAACGTCCTTTCCTTCTAAAATTGCTGGTATAGCCAAAGCCTGAATAGGCGATGGTTCGCGGAATCCAGCCTCGCGAACAGCTCGAGCCAAAGGAGCTCGGAACTTAAAATCATTAAAATTCATATATAGTTAGTCAATCTTAGTGATACGCTGCGATATAATATGCCTAGACCTAAGGCGATGATGCTGCGTATAAAAAAGACTATAGCACACAAAAAAGCTAACGTACAGGAGTTGTCGGTGAGTCTTTTTCTTTAAAACGATATACCAGCAACTGGACAGCAATCGGTACAGACAGCCCAAAAAACCAACCAAAAACAATATCAACAGGAAAATGGACACCGGCAATAATACGCGCTAAACCAATCATAAAAGCAAATAGTCCCAGCACAACCCCAATTCTTCTGTGATACAACCAAACCCCCGACGCCAGAGCGGCGAAAACGGTCGCATGCCCCGAAGGAAATGAATCATTCCCTCCATAAAGGAAAAGAGGTTCTAAACCTTCTACCCACAAGAAAGGGCGCGGAGCAGCAAAAAACATTTTTAATAATTCCACAAAGGCCCATGCAATAAGTACCGAAGTAATAATGAGCAACATTTCTCGGTAGGATTGACCGCTAAAGAAAGGCTTATTGGAAGGTCGATTAGCGTGATGATGGACCATCAAAAAACCTACCACCAAGGCAAAAACAAAAATATCAATATGATTTGCCACAAATCCTATCATAGCGTCCCAAAAATATGAGCGGTGTGCCAAGGAATGGAGTAAGTGAAAAATATATTCATTTATAAAAATAATTTTATTCATGACAAAAAGAGGCATGAGCCTGAATAAGATTTTGATAGAGAATAGCAATAGTAATCGGCCCTATCCCACCTGGAACAGGTGTATAGAGACTGGTCAGAGGAATACAATCTGGGTGCATATCGCCCAAGACTCTTTTCTTTGATTCCGTTGTCCCCGCGTCAATGATTACAACCCCTTCTGAAATCATGGTGGGGGTAATAATATGACGAACTCCAGCCCCACTGATAATAATGTCCGACTCTTTTATCTGTTTCTTTTTCTCTTCGTCAGATGTCTCTTCTGTCACAATAACATACGAATACCCTTGTCGACTGAGCCACATTGCCGTAGGGGTCCCAACTAAATTCCCATTACCGATAAGACAGATTTTTTTATCTTCAAGTTCAATAGTATGCTCCTTTAAAACAGTAATTATTGCTCCTGTTACAGCCGGAAGAAACGGTGTGTCTCCTTTTTTAAAAAGCTCTCGTGTTGTGCTTGAGAGTACGTCTACGTCTTTCTGCGGTGGAATAGCGTCTAAAACAATTTGCGTATTTAGGTGTTTTGGTAGAGGAAGCTGCACAATCATACCGTCAGCAGATTCTTGATGTGTACGTATATATGTGATCATATCTTCTTGCTGGATATCTGCATCTATATTATGGATAACGACATTCACACCAATAGCCTTACCAAATTTTTTTTTATAACTAATAAAATTATCTATAACAGGATCAGATCCAACATAAAGAATATGGAAACGTAAAGGCCGCTCAAGGTTTTGAGCATATTCCTTGAGCTCGGACTTAATTTTTTCCGCAATAGGTTTTCCAAAAGCAATAACTGACATACAAATATCTACTTACCAGTATACTGATTTATAAATGTTCGAATAGGGGTACTCTTTTTATCGTAAAAATATCTCTGGAGACTCCTTGGTCAAAAGAGCGCTCGATTGTCTGTTCCTGAGGGAAATCAAAATACCTAAAGAGAGAAATTCTATCAAAATATGTGACCCTCCGTAGGACATAAAAGGTAGAGGTACTCCCGTGACCGGCATAACACCGATATTCATACCAATATTAATAACAATGTGTGCCAAGAAATAAATAGCAAGACCAACTGCAAACAAGAGTTCAAAGTTCCCTTGCATACCAGCTGCGATAATTAAAATTCGACTAATAATTATAATAAAAAGTAGCAAAACAATTATTGATCCTACAAAACCCCACTCTTCAGAAACGGCTGCAAAAATAAAGTCTGTTTCGTGTTCGGGTAAAAAATTTAACCGAGACTGCGTTCCGTAGCCAACACCTTTTCCTAATAACTGCCCAGACCCAACAGCAATAACTGATTGGAAGGCATTGTACCCTGCCCCTTGAATGTCTGACAGTGGGTCCATAAACGTCCTTAGGCGGTCTTTTTGATACTCCTTGAATACAAACGTCCACATCACCATAAAGGCTGCAAAACCAAGCACAAAAAGAAGGAGTAAATGTTTTCGAGAAATACCAGCAACCAAAATCATCCCAAACCAAATAGCAAACAAGATCATTGCTGACCCAAAATCAGGCTGCAAGAAAATTAAAGCAAATGGCAGCAAAAAATATAAACCTGTAATAAAAATATGTTTGGGCGCTTTAATTTGAACGTGCCGCCTATCAAGATATTTTGCCAAAACAATGACGAGCACTAGTTTTACAAAGTCTGCAGGCTGGAAAGAAAACCCACCAAAATCAATCCAACTTTTTGCACCATTAACCGTCGTCCCCAAAAAAAGTACCAAGAGAAGTAACACAATCCCAAACCCATAGGCATAGAGCACGCTCCGAGACTGCTTTACAAAAGAAATATCAAATCGAACAACAGCAAAAAAAACTAGCAGGGAGATGCCCAACCAAAGCAACTGACGAAAAAACAACCCAGAAGAAAAACCTGAAATGGTCGCAAGAGATATAACAGAAAGAGCAAGTACCGCAGATACCAGCCACCAATCAACCTTGTGAAGTTTCAAAATCATACGAGGGGCGAGCTATCCTTCGTAAAGAAAGGGGTTAATACGAGGGATTATTTCAATCCGAGATATAGATTCAGTAAAAGCCTCAGGCCATGAAAAGAAAGCTTGCTCTAGAATACCTTGGTTCATACGATCGATATACGTACGACTGGCAGCGACAGCATTCCCTTCCTGGTTATACAGAACAGCTGTAATAGGAACATCCGTAAAATCAAAACGGCTGGTATTCTCAATATTCACTGACAGCTTTGGTGCGCTGTCTTGATTTATCAAAACAGGTTCTTCAATTCTAAAAAGGTCATAGGCAAAATCACCCAAGGACCTATCCCACTGAATTCGTGAGGTAATCTTGAAGAAAACTGTATATGCCTCTTTATCACCTGTTGTTAGCCCTGGTTCAAAAATAGCAGAACGTTTATTAGGTTCAATAAAAGTTGTACCACGACGCGGCTCTGTCACAAGAACATTTTCTCTGTCGTAGAGACGAAATTCATAGTTTACCTGTTCTATTCCTGAAGATAGATTCTGATTATCAATATACGCCACGACATTATACAGACCCGTATCAACCTCGAAAGGACGTTCCCACCAGACGATAAGGTCACGTACTTCGTCCTCACACACACGTGAACATGAACCACCACAATCAATACCCGTCTCTTGACCATTCTGTATGCCATCAACACAGGTCGGAGTCTTTTTACCAAGATTTGCAATAATAAACCCTGCAATTAATAGAAGGGTAATTCCAACAATAATGATAATACGTTTTTTCCGTTTTGCAGCCCATTTACTCATAGTTCTATTATATATGAATTATTAATGTCTGCTAATTTTGTAAAACAAAAAACACCTCTCGGTGTTTTTTATATCTACAAACTATCGTGTGATTGTAGCTGTTTGCAATTTAATAAATTCATTTGCAAACGGTCCTGTTAACATTTCGATAACAACATACTCAAGAACCTTTCGGTCGAGTCGTGTAAACCCGAGATGTCCTCCAAAGTAATCAACAGTATCTGTATAGAAGCTAGAGACGCTCACTGGATTAACCTGGGTTGTTCCTGCTCCAACATGAGTAGAAATTTCACCTCCAATGTGATTTGCTCCCGGTGTACCACCTGCCGGAAGAGTAACCGTAGCTCCTGCTGTTGTGTTAGCTGGATCTCCAGTTAACCGTGTCTCAGCAATACGGTAGTCATTTCCTGTATAGCCAATTACTGACCATAGGGTATTACTTTCTCCTGAACTATTAACTAACATAGCAGTATCAGTAACAAATTCAGGTCCTCCTACAGCGTAAATGTTATCTACGTTATTCACTGCTCCATATGTTGGATCAGTTCCTGCGGTTGTAGGGGCTGGGTGTCCTCCTTCTGCCGTATTATCAAAGGTTGCAATAGTATACGGATCCAACGTCGCAACAACTGCTGCAGAATCTGTTCCGCCAGCACATGCTGCTCCGGCGTCTTGTTTAGCAACAAGGCTAAATTCGATTGGGAAGGCAAGGGCTGGATCAATATCATTATTCTTTTCGAATGTCAGCGCATTGAAGGTAGATCCTGCTGCAATAGCGTTTACTCCGATAGTATCCCAGTCAGCTTGTGTACAAGCTGCTGAAGCATCAGGTAGTGCTGTTCCGTCAGCTAGGAATCCACAGGTAATTGCAGGTTCTGCTGCTCCGTCTTTTAGAGTTGCTGTTACCTGTAGACATTCGTCTGCTGCTGCAGAGAATGCGCTTGCTGTATTACGTGTTCCTGTCATTTCTACCAATACTGCATCCATATCAGTATCATCAATAGTGATAGCTGCTATAGGATCTGTTGGGGCAGGATCAAAAGGTGCTCCTGAACAATGAGCTCCATCATTAAATGAAACATTTGAAGTAGACCCAAGAAGTGTCGCAGCTCCGGTTGTTGTATCAAAGGTATAGTAACCTCCGTTATTTCGTACTCCTCGAACTTCTCCAAGTGAGTCAGCAAACATAGCTCCAAATGCTGGTGAACCAACACCTGTCGCTCCAATTACAACTACTGTTCCTGTTGTGGAATCAATCGTAAGAAGGTCTCCTGTGTTTGTATCAACAGCATAGAATAATCCATCTACTGGGTTATATGCAATGTCAGCTAGTCTTACGCTTGTCGACATGATTATTGTATTAACAAGAGTCTTTGTGTTCACATCAATCTGATACAAATCAGTTCCTCCTCCACCATAGGTAATAAAGTAATTACCCGCGGCATCAAAATCTCCAATTCCATAGTTATTAGACCCTGGAGCTGTCGGTAAACCTGCGACCGGTCCTAGATCTGTGACGGCCCCAGATGCATCAATAATCAATAAATCTGTATTGTTACCTGTGTTCATGGCATAGACGAGATTGTCAGTAGGATTGTACCCAAGAGCATTATAAGTATATCCGTGACTGTTATCTCCAATATCAATAAAGGTACTTGTCGGAGTATCAAGATATTTAAATGTAGTAGCAGTAACTGCATCAGGTGACTGAGCTATATATGTTGTTGCGTCACAAACAAGTGCAGTTGGGGGAGTAATCGGTGTTGTCCCATCACAACGATTAGTCTTGTCATGTAGACCCATAGTTATAGCATCAAGAGTGGATGGCGTGCTATGTGTTACGGTAATAGTTTCAATATCTGAAGGCAAGTTGTCTAGGAATAAACTCTTTCCCTGACTTCCTCCTGGAGCCGTAACCGTAAGCGTTGCAGCTGTACGATTCAGTACATACGGATTAGTGAATGTCCCTCCATCTCGCACTACCTGAGCATATTCATCAAAATGTGTTGTCATGTCAACAGCACTTCCTCCTGCTACAGCTGTAATTTCAAACATAGCCCCTGCTAGTGCACCTAAATTATCGAAAAAGATAGCAAGATCTCCCGAGGCATTATAGCCTGTCATATCTAGAGTGTAAGTAGCAGCTGGATTGAGTGCACTCATATAGAGCCCATCAACAGTCTTATCTGCATTTGGAAATATATCTGCTCCCCCACCAAGATCATCAACAATATAATCAAATGATTGATTATCACCAGCTGAAGGCCCACCCATGTTCACCGTACTTAACACTACTGTTCCCCCTGTATTCTCCATAGTGTAAGTAGATAAAGGTGTCGTTTCTTCAAAGACTGTACAGTAATTTACTGGTGGAGTCGAAGAACCTCCACGTCCTCCACGTCGTCGTTTTGTTGGAGTTCTTGGTTCATCTTCGTCTTCACCAATACATGCGTATTCGATAATGCTAGTTGATGTGCCTGTTGTAGCAAGTGCTGCAGGTCCATTTCCTCCAGTAGCCTCAAAAGGTTTATAGGTTCCTGGTTGGTCTCCATCAAAGTCTACTTCAGGATCAATACAGCTCATCAAGTAGTTAGCAAACCACTCTGAAGTATTTTTAAAGTTACCCGTTGCATGGTCACCATGTGAGGCTGACCATGGATCAAGAATGTAGTTCTTGTAGGCTAGTTGGTAAGTCTTTACTGCGGTGAACGTTCGCACACCAAAAATACCATCAAGAGCAAGTCCTGTGTTGAAATATTTGTTCAACCACCCTTGTAGCTTTGAAACTTCTTTCAAAGTTTCTTTCTGTCCTGAAGGCTGAGTGTATAGCGATGTTCGCCCATCACGATCCCCCTTCTTCATCCATTGCGTAAAGAAAGGACATGATGCGTTTTCTGATTGAGATCGTTCAATCATTTTTTCTCCTGAACCACAGGTTGGCATGGTCTCAGACCATGTTTGTGCAGATGCTGAGCTTGCT
>Ga0114952_1003314_pt1 | contig 11550 bp, 7 predicted proteins | sample SidtaG_2_FD_87303 | JGI IMG/M metagenome (GOLD analysis project Ga0114952, IMG submission 87303) | Marine algal microbial communities from Sidmouth, United Kingdom - Sidmouth_Asex2 metaG | ecosystem: Host-associated > Algae > Red algae > Unclassified | place: Sidmouth, United Kingdom | collected... | reverse complement strand
TAAGGTATGTTGAGTCCGTATTCCATTCCGCGATAGCTGCGGATTCCAGCCGTATGCCCTGCTAATTGTCGGATAGTAAAATCGTATTTCTTCTTGGGATAATAGGACACGTATTCGTAAAAAGATGCATCCAAATCTATTTGTCCGTCAGTGACCATATGCATCAACGCAGTCGCGGCAATTGGTTTTGAAACACTGGCAATTCGAAAGATTGTCTTCTTGGGATCAACCGGAATCCTATTTTCAAAATCCGCAAAGCCGTACCCCTTTTGCAGAAGTACCTTTCCTTCTTTCAAAACGGTTATCGAGAGTCCGGGAACTTTTTGCTCATTTGCCAAATTCGCGAGTAAAGCATCCGCTTTGACCAATCCGTTCAGCTCGGGATTATCTCCCAAAACCCGTTTCTTAGAAAAAAGACCTTTAAAGTATTTTTGGATGGGGTTCATGTCAATAGTCATTGCGAGCGCAGCGCAGCAATCCGGTGCATCTCGTTACAAAGGGTACAGATCGCTTCGTCGCCTTTAGTATTTTCGTTTCCATATAGGTGCCGTTCAGCTCCTCGTGAACACCTCATTGCGAGTGAAGCGCAGCAATCTGTTGAATCTCATCATAAAGGCTATCTAAAGACCAGCCGCCCTTTATACAACTCCTCTACATCGACTACGTCAGGCCGATTCAAACTGATTACATTGCCCGTACCGCGGATTGTTCCGTTTATGGAGACCATTGGATTAATAAATATATCGTTGCTGCCCCTATGGTTCAGGCTCACATTTTGCGCTACCAGATTCTGTGCTTCGATTCGCGAGTCCCCGGCGGCTATGGTGACATTGAGGCTTTCTGTAGTACCGTTTAACTTGAAATAAGCAATACCGTTTACAACTATGGTAAGGTTTTCGGTATCGACCTCCAAGTCAAATTCTCCATCAGTGGTTTCCGATTCTGGGTTGATAAAGCTTTCCGAAATCAAGGCGAGGCTATCATAGGATAAAATGCCATCGCTTGTAATCGACCGGCCTGTACTGCCGCGTATTTCGGAGATGTTGGGTGAAGTAACATACACCGTTGTCAGACCGTATTCCCTGAAATAATTGCAATCGTTGGTATCTCTTAAAAGTAATCGGTCTCCCTCTACCGATGCAGTTACCTCATTTCGCAGGAATTCGCCAGTCTCGATTTCCACTTTTTGTGTTTCGCCTTGTTTCAGCACCAAGGAGACATTCTCGAAGACCGTAATCTCGGTAAAATTGGCTACGGAAACTTCTTCTCGAACTAAGTCTCCGGCATTCTGGAGACAATCGGGGGCGGAGTCAGAGTTACAACCAAAACAGTAAAGACCTATTAAAAAATAAATCCATGCTTTCTTGAAAGAAAACTTATTCTGGCTTTCAACTAACGTAAATTCCAAATTCCAAACTCCAAATCCCAAAACCTCTAGATTTATACTTTGAACATTAAACTTCGAACCTTATAACCGTACTCCAACTCCAAACTCAACAGCTTCGGCCGCTGCCCCATGCGATTTGAGACTGACTACGCCGAAGATTTTCTTACCAAAATATCGTTTTAAACTGAACCGGTTATAGAGCCTTCCTTCAAAGTCAAAGGGATAGTAAACGTAATATCCCAATTGCGTTCCTATCGAAAGTCGATTGATAAAAAGTTCATGGCCTACGAAAATTCCGACCCGCTTGAAATCGGTGTCCGCATCGATGTTATTTTCGGGGAAAGCGATGGATTGAAATCGAATCAATTCCTTCAAGAAATTACTGAAAAAAACATCCGTACCCAATTGAATCGAACTTTTTCGCCCCAATCGCTTATCGGCATAACCGGAAAAAATATAGAACGGATATTGGCCATGCCCGATATTATCACTCTCATTGATGCCCGTTCTAAAAATCAGGTTGTACCGTATCGGTTCCGTGATCTTTTGCTTTTCTCTTTTGATATATTCGCTATCTCCCCGTTCCAAAGTGTATACCAGGCCGGCATTGAAGGCAACAGTATTCGTGGAGGTATTTGGGGCCCGTACGTTGGCGTTGGAATAATGGATTATGGAAAGACCAGCTATAAAACCCAAATTCCTAAAAATATTTTCTTTTTGGTAATTGAACATCATAAAGGTCGTGCTCAGTAAACGTGATCCGTAAGCATTGTTACGAAAATTGATGTCGCGGTCGTAGGGATTCGTCGCATAGGCTACCCCCTGCCCGATTCGAAACTGCAGGTTTCTTTTAAAGAAATAAAAGTTGAAATGGGCATATAGGCCATGGGTCTTTCCTAAAACAGGATTTTTGGTATCCTGATAAATGTATGAGGCCCCCAAATCGGGATAGTTGTACCATTGTTTCCAATCTTCCCTACCAAAGGTCTTGCGGTTGTATCCTAAAATCAAACCCGCCGGATGCTCTGAAATCAAATGCGAGATATCGGGATTATGTAGAATGATAGAACCGTAATAAGCACTCGCGTCGAACGAATAGCTGTTTTTGACCTCCCCGTTTTGAGAAAAGCAAAAACCGACCGAAAAAAGAAAAAGCAGGAATACCCTCAGGCTCATGGAAGGCAAAGTTAAAACTATTCAAAGTTTAAAGTTCAAGGTTTAAGGTTGTTTCTTCGAACATTGAACCTTGAATACTGACCCTTAGAACACTTTTTCCGCTATCGCCTTGATATTATCCGATTTTCCCATGGAGTAGTAGTGCAGCACCGGTACGCCAGCAGCCTTCAATTCCTTTGATTGTTTGATACACCATTCAACACCCACTTGTCGTACTTCTTTATTGTTGGCACACCCATCGACCTCATCGATCAAATCTTGCGGTAGGTCAATCCGAAACACTTGCGGCAATAAGTGCAAATGGCGTTTTACGGCAATTGGCTTAATACCGGGAATAATTGGCACATTGATGCCCATCTCTTTGGCAGCATCTACGAACTCAAAATATTTTTGGTTGTCAAAGAACATCTGCGTTACTACATAATCCGCACCCGCATCGACTTTTTCTTTCAATCGTTTTAAATCAGACTTCAAGGACGGTGCTTCCAAATGTTTTTCGGGGTAACCGGCGACGCCGATGCAAAAATCGGCGCAATTATCGGTCTCGACCGTATCGTGCAGATAGTTTCCACAATTGAGGTCTTTCACCTGTTTTACAAGGTCTATCGCGTACTGGTGGCCACCTTTTGTGGGTTGAAAATACTGCTCCTCTCGCATCGCATCACCTCTTAGCGCCATCATATTATCGATACCCAAATAGTGACAATCGACCAATAAATATTCCGTTTCTTCTTTCGTGAATCCCCCACAGAGCACGTGGGGCACGGTATCTACATCGTATTTGTGCTTTATCGAGGCGCAGATTCCCAAGGTTCCGGGCCTCATTCGGGTCAACTTTTTATCCAAAAGCCCGTCTCTGTCAATATAAACATACTCCTCTCGAGATGTGGTCACATCGATAAATGGAGGTTTGAATTCCATTAGTGGGTCAATATTATTGTAAAGCTCTTGAATGCTACGACCCTTCACCGGCGGTATGATCTCAAAAGAAAACAAAGTATCTCCGTTTGCTTTTTCTATATGATCTATTATCTTCATTTGTACTGTACTTTTTCAGTATCTATTTTTAATTTGGACGTTCCCACCTGTACTTAATTCGATAAAGCCCAACAACTGCCCAGCACTGGTGGGCGGGCTTTCGGTAGTCGCTTTTTTGCCACTCAATATTTTTCCAAATAGAGGACCTTAGATGGCAAAAAGAGCTCCGACAAAACCTCAATCCCTAACGCAAGACCTCCACTTCGCATCAATCATCAACAATGTTCGGGGCCAACCATTTTTTTGCATCTTCAAAGGGTATACCCTTGCGTTCGGCAAAATTCGCAACTTGGTCTTCCTTTATTTTGCCCAATCCGAAATACTTTGCTTCTGGGTTGGCGAAATAATAGCCCGAAACCGATGCTGCAGGCCACATGGCAAGACTCTCCGTCAATTCCACTCCGATTTTTTCCTTGACTCCGAGCAACTCCCAAATGGTCAGTTTTTCCAAATGATCGGGACAAGCAGGGTATCCAGGTGCTGGTCGAATTCCCTTATACTTTTCATTGATCAAAGCTTCGTTATTCAAGTTTTCGTTGAAAGCGTAGCCCCAATGTTTCGTGCGGACTTCCTTATGTAGATATTCAGCAAAAGCTTCCGCCAAACGATCCGAAAGTGCCTTAATCATAATGGAATTGTAATCGTCAAGACTTTCTTCATATTGCTTTGCCAATTCATCCGTTCCAAAACCTGTGGTTACGCAGAAACAGCCAATATGATCCTGTTTCCCGCTTTCTTTTGGAGCTATAAAGTCGGCCAATGCATAATCGGGTACGCCCTTGCGACGTTGTAATTGTTGGCGAAGGGTTCTAAAAACGACTCTCTTCGGGCCTCCCTCGGGTTGAGTTGAACCGGATAGGGACTCCTCCCCTTTTGGGGGAAGTTTGGTGGGGGGCACCTCGATATCGTCGTCGTTAATTGTATTGGCCGGGAACAATCCGAAAATGCCTTTTCCTTTTAATTGCTTTTTCTCTAAAATATCCTTTAACATTGCTTGTGCATCGGCGAAAAGCTCGCTAGCCTGTTGCCCAACTACTTCGTCGGTCAAAATATCAGGGTATCGGCCGTGCAGTTCCCAACTTCTGAAAAAGGGTGTCCAGTCTACAAAAGGAACCAACTTTTCGAGGTCCATATCTTCAATAACCTGAATGCCGAGTTCATTGGGTGCAGAAATTTTTGCATTGTCCCAGTCGATTTTAAACTTGTTTTTACGGGCAGCTTCAAGTGCCTTGTAGGTCTTGCTTTGTGTTCTGTTCAAGAACTTTTCCCGAAAGACATCATAATCATCCTTGATAGATTTTCGGTATTTTTCAGAGGTTTCTTTTTGCAACAAATCGCCCACGACGGTAACCGCTCTTGAGGCGTCGTTCACATGCACCACGGCCTCACTATATTGAGGGTCGATTTTGACCGCGGTATGTGCCTTGCTTGTAGTGGCACCTCCTATCAATAAGGGAACTTTGAAATTTTTGCGTTCCATTTCCTTGGCTAAATGCACCATCTCGTCCAAGGAAGGTGTTATCAATCCACTTAAACCGATAATATCCACTTGCTCTTCAATGGCGGTCTGAATTATCTTTTCGGGCGGCACCATTACCCCTAAATCAACGATTTCATAGTTATTACAGGCCAGCACTACACTGACAATGTTTTTACCGATATCGTGAACATCACCTTTAACCGTGGCCATTAATATCTTTCCAGCCCCCCTCGCCCCCGAAGGGGGAGCTACTAACTGTTTGTGGATTTGGTCTAAAACGCCTTCAAGATTTCCTAGAACTTCATCGTTCGTGAAACGAATGACCTGATATCCTTCATCTTCTAACCAAGCAGTTCTTTGGGCATCACTTGTTTTATTATCGGGTAACTGGTGAATCAGCCCATCCACTTCGACTATTAGGTTCTTTTGCAGACAAATAAAATCCGTGATGAATGAACCGATTATATGTTGTCGCCTAAATTTGAAACCATCCAGATTTTTTCCGCTCAAAGCATTCCACAACATTTCTTCCGCCCGTGTAGGTTGATAACGCATTCTTTTCGAATACTCTTTCAGTTTTCCGTAACCGGCGGGGTTGGCAGTTTTCCAATGTTGCTCCCCCTTTGGGGGTTGGGGGGCCGATTTTTTCTTCTCTTCTTCAATATAGGGTAGCAAATAAGCAACCGCTTTTTTCATTACCCGGGCGGATTTTACTACCTGCGGCAAGAACATTTTGCCACTTCCGAAGAGGTCACCGACCACGTTCATTCCGGTCATTAAATGGCCTTCTATAACTTCTATCGGTTTAGCGGAAGCTTGCCTTGCTTCTTCGACATCTTCAACAATATATTGGTCGATACCTTTAACGAGCGCTCTCGTAATTCTATCTTGTAAGGGTTCTTCACGCCATGATAGGTCAACTTTACTTTCTTTGGCTCTTCCGACGACACTCTCCGCAAAATCAAGCAGACGTTCGGTGGCATCATCACGTCTGTTTAAAATAACATCTTCGACCATTTCCAATAGGTCTTTTGGTATGTCATCATAAACCTCCAACATGGTTGGGTTTACGATGCCAATGTTCATACCTGCTTGAATCGCATGGTACAGAAAAACAGAGTGCATCGCCTCCCGTACCGGATTATTCCCCCTAAATGAGAAGGACACATTGCTAACACCACCACTAACACTACAATGCGGTAAGTTTTCGCGCACCCATTTCGTGGCTTCTATAAAATCGATGGCATTCCGTTTGTGCTCGTCCATGCCCGTTGCAACCGGAAAAATATTCAGATCAAAAATGATATCCTCGGGAGGAAAATCGACTTTGTTGACCAGAATATCATACGAACGTTTGGATATCTCGATACGCCGCTTGTAATTATCGGCCTGACCTACTTCGTCAAAAGCCATTATTATAACCGCCGCCCCATATCGTTTGATGAGTTTGGCCTGATGGACAAATTGTTCTTCGCCTTCTTTTAAACTAATGGAATTCACGACACATTTTCCCTGAACGACCTGTAGCCCAGCCTCAATAATTTCCCATTTTGAACTATCGATCATAATGGGCACTCGGGCGATGTCGGGCTCAGCAATTACAAGATTGAGAAACTTGACCATGGCCTCTTTGCCATCGATAAGGCCGTCATCCATATTGATATCGATAATCTGGGCACCGCCTTCGACTTGATCTCTAGCGACATCAAGGGCTTCCTCGAATTTTTGCTCCTTGATCAAACGCAAAAACTTCTTGGAACCTGCCACATTGGTTCGTTCCCCTACGTTTACAAAATTACTTTCGGGGGTCACCACTAGCGGTTCCAATCCACTTAATTTCAGATATCTAGGCAAAGTTTCTTTCATCTATATAGCTTCCACTATTAAATTTCTGGGGTCATATTTTTTAACCAAATCGGCAATCGCCCTTATGTGATCAGGGGTAGTACCGCAGCATCCTCCAACGATATTGACCAATCCCTTTTCAACATATTCTTTTATCTGCTCCGCCATTTGTTCAGCACTTTCATCATACTCACCAAAAGCATTGGGCAAACCTGCATTCGGATGGGCGGAAATGGCATGTTCAGTATTATACGATAGTACTTCTAAATACGGTACCAATTGGTTCGCCCCCAAGGCGCAATTAAAGCCTACCGAAAGTATAGGGATGTGCGAAATCGATATCAAAAAAGCCTCTGCGGTCTGGCCTGACAATGTTCTTCCCGAAGCGTCGGTAATCGTACCACTGACCATTATCGGCGGGTCGATATTTCTATCTTCCTTGACCTCTTCGATAGCAAAAAGGGCGGCCTTTGCATTGAGCGTGTCAAAAATAGTTTCTACCAAAAGTATATCTGCCCCGCCATCGAGCAAGGCCTCTACTTGTTGTTTGTAGGCGATTCGTAATTCATCAAAGGAAACTGCTCTATACCCTGGGTCATTGACATCTGGCGACATGCTGGCCGTTTTATTTGTCGGACCCATACTCCCCGCTACGAACCTGGGTTTATCAGGCTCTTTTTCCGTGAACTCTTTTGCTACCTTTTTGGCAATGCGTGCGGACTCATAATTGAGTTCGTAGACCAATTCTTCCATATGGTAATCAGCCATTGCAATGGTCGTTCCAGAAAAGGTATTCGTTTCGACTATATCAGCACCGGCAGCAAAGTATTTGCGGTGGACTTCGGCAATGGCTTCCGGTTGGGTAAGAGACAGGAGGTCATTGTTTCCTTGTAGTGGATGTTCCCAATCCTTAAAACGATCTCCGCGAAAATCGGCTTCCGTAAATTTATAGCGCTGCAGCATCGTGCCCATAGCGCCATCGAGCACTAAAATTCGTTCCTGTAAAATCTTTCTAATATTCTTCATTTCCTTATTCCGGAATAGTTACGGCATATTTTGTTCAAGTGAACAGCAAGTAATATGTATCAAGAAGGGAAAAGTGAGACAGCGTCTTTTTTATAGTTATCTGTCCCATTTAAATGGGATAGAACGTAGCACCTTCTTAGGTCCCGATAGATATCGGGATAAACCAAAGGGTTGCTAAGGCTTCGTAGGGTCTAGTCCCTCCGCCTTTCTTGATAACGATTTCAGTCTTTAAATGAACTGGTACAAAGTAACGGTACATAAATATGAAAACCAAGTAAAGTCATACTTTTTACATTTCGAAGGCCGGGGCGTTCTAATTGCAAAAACCTCCCAACAAGTTTTGTCGGGAGGTATACAACCATTATAAATAGGTCACTATCGTATGAACGAATACGACAGTTGTTTATTCGCTATGCGATACTCTGAACTACTTCTTTTTTTGCTTCCTTTTTCGAACCATCGAATCCAGTTACGCCACCGACGGTCGTATATTTCATCACATACCGCTTTCCGGGGTTTATTAGTTGATATGCAAACTGGCACATCACCGCTGCCTCATGAAAGCCTGATAAAATCAGTTTTAACTTGCCCTCATAGGTATTGACATCCCCGATTGCAAACACGCCCGGAATATTGGTTTGATAGTCTTTTGCATTGTTTACCTTAATCGCATTACGCTCGATTTCAAGGCCCCAATCGCCGATAGGACCCAATTTTGGGGACAGGCCGAACAATGGAATAAAATTATCGACCTCAACATAGGTTTCCCCCTTTTCGGCATCGTTATGTTTGATAACAACAGCTTCTAGATGTTCATCACCATAAAGCTTTTTGACCTCCGCTTCTGTAAAGAGTTTGATTTTACCCAGTTTTGCCAGTTCCGAAGCTTTTTCAACGGAATCAAGCGCACCGCGGAATTCATTACGCCTGTGCACCAAAGATACTTCCGAAGCTACATCGGCCAAGAAAATCGCCCAGTCCAAAGCTGAGTCTCCACCCCCTGCAATAACCACCTTTTTGTCGCGATATACCTCGGGGTCTTTCACCATGTAGGCAACACCCTTGTCCTCAAAGTCTACAATATTTTCAATAGGTGGTTTTCGAGGTTCAAAAGAACCTAAACCGCCGGCAATAACAACTACCGGAGCTTGGTGCTGTGTACCTTTGTTTGTGGTTACCACAAAAGAGCCGTCTTCCAACTTTTCTAAAGTCTCGGCACGTTCGCCCAAAGTGAATCCAGGTTCGAAGGGTTTTATTTGTTCCATAAGGTTATCGACCAATTGCCCGGCCATGATTTCCGGAAAAGCCGGAATGTCATATATCGGTTTCTTCGGATATATCTCGGAACATTGCCCGCCCGGTTGAGCCAACGCATCGATCAAATGGCATTTTAGTTTTAAAAGTCCCGCTTCGAATACGGTAAAAAGTCCTGTTGGGCCTGCGCCTATTATCAGTAAATCTGTTTTTATCATGAATTCTGTAATTTAATGTCATTCCCGCCCTTCGACTCCGCTCAGGATAAACTCCGGCGGGAATCTTTATAATCTTGTTCCAATTTCTTAAGTGGGTGTTTGCGCATTTAGACCTGCCAGGAAGCCTCCTGCATCGGCAAAACCTTGCAGGTCGTTCATTATTTGTCGATGCCTAACTACCTCCCCAATAATTATAATTGACGGATTTTTTAACTGTTGCTTTTCTACTTCTTTTTCTATGGATACTATCGTTCCAACCGCTATTTTCTCACTGTCACGTGTTCCGTTCTCGATAATTGATATGGGGGTTTCGGCTTTTCCGGCCCCTACAAACAAGGAGACAATCTGCGGGAGCTTTGACATCCCCATTAAAACAACGACAGTAGCGTTACTTTGCGCCGCCAAGGCAACATCTTTAGATAATTTGTGCTCTTTGGTCGTTCCGGTTATGACCCAAAAACTCTCCGCAGCCCCTCTTTTGGTTACAGGAATATGTTGAGTCGCAGGTACGGAAAGACAGGAAGAAATACCTGGAACCATAGCCACTTCAAGGCCATGTGCAGCTGCATATTCCATTTCTTCTGCACCACGCCCGAATACAAAGGGGTCACCCCCTTTTAGGCGTACCACATGCCCATTGGATTGTGCCCGGCTTACGATTAGTTCGTTAATCTGTTCCTGTTGATAGGCATAGCATCCTTTGCGTTTACCTACAAAAATATGTTCGGCATGGGGAGCGTATTCCAACAATTCTTCGTTGACCAGAGCGTCGTACAACACCACATGGGCACTTTGCAGTGCTTTTATGGCTTTTAGGGTAATGAGTTCAGCATCCCCTGGGCCGGCACCTATAATGGTCAAACGAGCCCTAGCTCCAACAAGGGGAACTTTTATTGGAAATGATTCAATATGCTTTTTTATAGCTTTCATTATTTATCCGCTTCGACCAGGGCCAATTCTTTGTTTCTAAACTGTTCTACGGATTTCAAAAACCCCTTCGCATCCGCCAAATAACTTTTTGCAAATGCCTCTGTAGGTTCATTTTGATTCAGTTGCAGTACAAGTTCTTCGAACCCGTTTCCAAGATAAATTCTCCCAGAGGTCACAAACTTTTCATCAAAATCCTTGATAATGCCATTGTGCGTGTTGACTTTGGTCTTCTCTGCCGTCAAAAGGGCTTTTGCGGAATTGACCATTGAAGAATACGAGTGATAGATACTGGCAGCCCACTTTCCGGCCTCTAGATTTTCCCATGCACTCTGGATTTTCTCCTCACTTTCGAACAACAAGGTTGCAATCAAATCGATAACTACACCGGCACATTCGCCGATACCGATTTCCTTTTTATACTTTTCAGTATTTCCCCAATCGACAAAATCTTCAGCGGTCAGATTAGAAGCATCAGAAAGGTGGGTCAGAAAATCATAGAAATAACGCTGCCCTTTTTCTACATAATAATCGGCGTAAGATTTACCATTTCCGTTCTGATTAAAATCATCCAGTATCAATCGTAATGCTTCGGGCCCTCTTTTACTCGGTACTTTTACCACTTTATCCGCAAATCGGCCTTCGCCATTTCCGATGTTCCCACCGCCCAATAAAACCTGAAGCGCTGGTGCAACCAATTTATCTTTTGTACGGATACTCATGCCCTGAAAACCAATATTGGCCATATTATGTTGCCCACAGGCATTCATACACCCACTGATCTTTATCACCACATCGGGATTCGAGATGTATTCTGGATATTCCGCTTTGATAATGCGTTCAAGTTCTTCGGCAATGCCGGTACTACTGGCAATACCAAGATTGCAGGTATCCGTACCGGGGCATGCCGTAATATCCAAGGCCGTATTATACCCTATTTCGGTAAAGCCCATTTTCTGAAGTTCGGTGTAAAAAAATGGGAGCAGTTCTTCCTTCACATACGGAATCAGAATGTTTTGGCGCAACGACAACCGAATTTCACCGGCGGCATATCTCTCCACCAAATCTGCTAATAGTCTTGCTTTATCCGTATAAAAATCTCCTAACAACACTTTTATGCCTATAGCTGCGTAACCCGCCTGTTTTTGAGGGACGATGTTGGTCAATTTCCACTTTTCAAAAGCCGCGTTATCTTCGAC
>Ga0114952_1003311_pt1 | contig 11553 bp, 10 predicted proteins | sample SidtaG_2_FD_87303 | JGI IMG/M metagenome (GOLD analysis project Ga0114952, IMG submission 87303) | Marine algal microbial communities from Sidmouth, United Kingdom - Sidmouth_Asex2 metaG | ecosystem: Host-associated > Algae > Red algae > Unclassified | place: Sidmouth, United Kingdom | collected... | reverse complement strand
CGTACCCGGAGGAGGGTGGCTGCAACCCGAACCGACGGCGACCGGGCAGCACCCCGAGCGGGCCTCGGGGCGCGCTACCCGAAGCGGCGCTCGGAGACTAGCCTGCCGCCGCCCCGGGTGCGGCGTCCCGGGCACTCTGAACACCCGTGTAGCGACAGGCCTTGCCACAGTTACAATGGGCCGTGGGCGGAAGTGGCCCTCGGTGACGCCGTGCTAGCGTCGAGTCGGTAAGTTTGGGAAGCGGGCTTTACAGAGGCGAGCTTTGCGTATGAACAATTTCGCGGTGGTTCTCGAGGACGACGCGACGCTGGCGAACGCGCTGGCGCGAGTGGTTCGTTCGCTCGGCTACGAAGTGGCCATCGCGGACACGATCGCCAAGGCGCGTCGCCGCATCGGCGAGCGGGAGCCGGCCATCATGCTTGTCGACGTGAACCTCCCCGACGGCGACGGGCTCGAGTTCATGGCCGAGCTCGCCGAGAGCGTGCGCCCGAACTTCGTCGTCATCACCGGCGATTCCTCGCAGCAGGTGGCCGTCAAGTGCATTCGCGCGCGCGCCTTCGACATGCTCCCGAAGCCGATCAAGCTGGCCGATCTGAGGGAGACCGTGACCCGGGCGATCGACGCGCGTCAGAACGAGCTGATCGGCGTGGATTCGGCGAACAGCGAGTCGATCCCGCGCGTGGACACCTCGACGATCCCGATCGGCGAGTCGATCGCCAGTCGTGACCTGCGTACGATGATCAAGCAGGCCGCCTCGATGGTGAAGTGTCTGGTCATCGTCGAGGGCGAGACGGGTACGGAGAAGAACGCCGTGGCCGAGGCCGTGCACGTCGGTAGCCATCGGCTGGGACGGATCATCACGGTCAACTGCGCCGGCGAACGCGATGCGAACGCCCACAGCCGCTTCTTCGGTGTCGAGGACGGCTCGAGCGGGCAAGCCAAGCACCAGGGCTACCTCGAGCAAGCGGCCGCCGGCACCCTCGTTCTGGACGACGTGACCGAGCTCTCCCACGATCTTCAGGCGCGGTTGCTCTCGTTTCTGGACACGGGGCAGTTCCTGCGCACCGACGGCATCCAGCCGGTGCGGGCTAAGGTCGGTATCATCGGCATCGCGAGGAGCCCGGTCGACGAGGCGTTGAAGTCGGGCGCTCTGCGCGAGGACTTCTACTACCGACTCGCGCAGTTCTCGGTGCGGGTGCCGAGGCTTCAGCAGCGTGCGGACGACAAGCTCGAGATCGCCGAGCACCTGCTCGGGGAGATCAACGAGCGCGGCGGTACGAGGAAGGTGCTCTCCGAGCAAGCGAAGAAGGCCCTGGCCGACTACACATGGCCGGGCAACGTGCGCGAGCTCAAGAACGCGCTGCACCGTGCCTGCATCGAGAGCGACGCGGCCTCTCGTATCGAGTTTCGCGATCTCGAGGAGAGCGCCGGAACCGAGAGTCAGAACCAGCAGATCGGCGAGTTCGTCGGCAAGACGTTCTGGCAGATCGAGAAGGAGCTTCTCTACGCCACGCTCGATCACAACGGCGGTGACAAGGAGAAGACCTCGAAGATGCTCGGGATCAGCTTGAAGACGCTCTACAACCGACTGCACGCCTACAGTTGAGCGACCGGTGCCCGACCCGTTCCCCGCCCCCGGCGCGGTGCCTGGCGGAGCGCCCGGTTTCGAGAACCGGTTCGCGTCCGGGATCGAGGATCGTGTGTAGGGTGGCGGCAGGCTCCGGGTTTCGCCCGGCGCGCCACACCCTCTAGCCGGAGCACTCGTGATGAGCCGCACATTCGACTTCGTCGGTCTGAACACCGTCATTTCCGAGGCGTTCAAACCGCTGCCCAACGTCACCGCGACGGCGGCAAGGAAGGCCGGCATGGATGCGGGCATGAAGGGCACCACGCCGAGGAACTGCCACCATTCCTACTTCGCCGAAGAGGCGTTCGAGCGCGAGTGGTACCGCGGCTACCGTCTCGGCAAGCAGAATCGCGAGTGAACGACGGGGCCGCCGGACGCCCCTCGGGGTAGGCGTCCGGCAGCGGCTCCGCAGCGGTACAATCGGGCCATGAGCTGTCTCGAACTGGATGACTCCGAGGCGCGTCGCATCGCGGAGCCGATGATGGACGATGTGATGCTCGGCATCGCCCGCCGCGACTATGCCCTGCACAGCCGACATTTCTCGGTCGACCTGAAGGGTAGGCTGACGCCCGAGGCTTTCGCCGAGGAGCTGGAGCGCACCGCCGATTCGCGCGGGGCGCCGCTCGAGCGCGACTTCCTCTGCCTGTTCAGGAAGCCGAAGTCGTTCACCCTGGTCTGGGACCAGGGCTTCGCCCGGGCGGACGGGCAGGTGATGGCGGCGATGACGGTGGCGTTGAAGGGCGGTCGCTACTTCGTCGACTACTTCCTGCTGCACTGAGTCGCGTCGAGTGCGTGCCGCGAGCGACGTTCGCGGGAGCCGCACGAGCGTCCCCGGAGCGGCGCCGTGAGCGCCGGTTCCCGTCACGGCGACGAACCACCGTCCTGCGCCGTCCTCGCGTCGGCGCTCGCGATCGGCCTCGTTTGCGGCGGCGCCCTCGGCGCCGGCGAGCCGGTCGGCATCGTCAACATGCCCGATCCGAGCGGTCCCCAGAGCGAATTGCAAATCGCGAGGCTGGTCTTCCTGCACGGTCCGCGAGATACCTGGGGTCCGGGTCGCCCGTGGTGGCGGATCGATTGGCCCGAGGCGGAGGCGCACTTCGGAACCGGGGTAGCCCGCTACACGGCGATCGACATCGCCTCCGACAGCGTGCATCTGACGCTGCTCGACGAGGCGCTGTTCGACTACCCGTGGCTGCTCGCGCAGCAGGTCGGTCGCTGGGCGCTGTCGGATGCGGAGACGAGACGCCTCGGCGAGTACCTCGCCCGGGGAGGTTTCCTGGTCGTCGACGACTTTCATGGCGCCGATCAGTGGGAGGTGTTCGTCGAGGCGATGGAGCGAGCGGTCCCGGGTGGGCGCATCGTCGACATCGAGGCCGATGACCCGCTGCTCGATATCCTCTACGAGCTCGATCAGCGCACCCAGATTCCGGGTCGTCGTCACCTTGTCGGGGTCGACCCTGACGGGGAGCCGCTCGTGCGGATGCCCGGTGGTCCGCCGCGTTGGCGAGCGCTGCGGGACGGGGAGGGCCGACTCGCCGTCGCGATCAACCACAACATGGACATGGGGGACGCCTGGGAGCACGCCGACGATCCGGCCTATCCGATCTCGATGACCTCGCTCGCCTACCGGTTCGGCATCAACTATCTCGTCTACGCGATGACGCACTGAGCTCGTCTTCGACGGCGCGCCGTCGACGGTCGGTCACTCGGCGGGCCGGCCAGCGCGGGATCACCGGAAGCGGCCGATTCGCGCATTCCTCGATCGGATGTCGCAGGCGTCGATCGAGACAACGACGTAACTGATTTATACCATGATGGTCTGGAATCCTGGTGAGCCAATCGCCGATGCACGTTCTTCAGGTGCCGGCAGGGAGCGGATTCGAATGTCTGGCGGTCTCGTCGGCAAAGGTTTTCTCTGAACTAAATATACCATCACGGCCTGATGAGAGACCTATGAACCGATCTATTGACAGGCAGCGGACTGCACTCGAACGAGCCGATCGCCCGAGCGAGCTTGATTCGGGTAATTATTATACCATCACAGCGCTATAATCGCGTGCTGCCGAGCCACTGCCGTTCGACTGAATACCCGGTGGGTAGAGACGGCGAAGCGCCGACTCGGCGAACGGTACCGCGTTGTTCTGGCGATCGATCGGCGTGCCAGCGGAGGCATCGCGTTCCGCCGACCTAGGAAAGACAAGCTCGCTCGACGACAGCCGGCCTTCGAATCTATACCATCCACATTGACCTAGCCTGCGACGGAGCATCGCTCGTTGAGCCGTGTTGGCGCGGCGCTGCCGTCCGCGGACAACGTCGGCGCCGGCTCCGCACGACACACCAGGCGCTCGCGGCCGGCACGCCGCGCGAGGGTGGCGACGACCCGATCCCGACGTCGCCGACAGACGGCGATCTGACGCAGGAGGCGTCGGTCCCAGGACCGGTCACGTTCGATGCGTACGACGGCCGGCTCATCCGGCAGATCGGGATGCCAGAACGCCACATCCCACCACAGACGATCGGTGACGAGCATCAGCATATGCACCTGCGGTAGGTAGGGCGACGGTGGCGTGCCGCGCTCTTCGATGTGCATCAGTGCCGCGATGAACGCTGGCATCAACGGGCACTTGATCTCGAGCCCGCCGTGTTCGCCGATCAGCCCGTCGGGCGAGCCGCCGTAGCGAGCGCGGTCGTCGGTGCAGAACCCGACCTCGAGCACGTCCACGTCGCCGAGCCAAGCGTAGGCGGCTCGAGCCCGCGCCTCGAAGAGCAGTCCGTGTCCGGTGGCCGGCGAGCCGGCGAAGCGATCGCTCGCGAGCCCACGATAGCGCTGCACGCCCAGCCGATCGGCGTAACCGACGACCGCGCCCGCCGCTCGGCCGGTCGGCGTGACGAGATTCGCGGCCATGCTCGCCGTCGGCAGCCCGAGTCGAGCGGCATGCCATTCGGGCGTACCCTGCGGGGCATCGTGGACGATCACACCGAGAGACCGCCGCTCGCGGCGTCGGCCGTCCGGCGGCGCTCCTCGAGACGGTTGGCGAGCTGGCGCTCGGCGCGCTCGTACATTGACGCCGGGATCGCCAGACCGATCGCGTTGTCGGCCGGATCGAAGATGCCCGCGTAGTGGGTGAACCAGCGACGCCGCGCTCCGCCGTCGTGGTGCTCGATCGCGTCGAGCAGCGCCGCCAGCGCCTCGGCCTGCGTCTCGCTCACGAAGCCGCCCTCCGGCGGAGGGGGAGGGCAGGCACTCGCGGCATCGTCATCGTCGTCACGCGCGGCGAGCCCCAGCAAGGCGAGCGCTCCAGTACGCTCGAGGTACGTGATCGTCGACTTCATCGCCTGCAGCGGGTTCTTGCCCTCGCTCGAGTCGGGCGCGCCGGGAAGGGTGACCGATTCGGCATGGCCGAGCTCGTGGGTCAGCCGCGTCTCCACATGCACGGTGCCGTCCTCGACCCGCGGGTGCCAGGACAGGTTGAGGCCGAGCTCGCCGAGCAGCGGGTTCACCCGCTCGAGTGCGTGTCCGAGACTCGTGTGGCGGTAGCTCGCCGACGCGCCGCGCTTCTCGTCGGTGTCCGCGCGTACCTCTCGGTCCTTGGCGAGCGTCGGTGCCACGGCGCGGAAGCGGGCGAGCGCTCGGGCGTAGGCCTCGCGCGCCCGCCCGAGCTCGAACTCGCGCTGAATGGCGAGCATCTCGCGGACCGTGTCCGGCTCGACCGCGCGGGCGGCCAGGAGCGCGACCAGCGGAGCGAGATTCTCGGGCAAGGCCTGGGACGCCGCCGCGATCGGCGCGACCGGTAGCGACTCCGAGGCCACCGGTTCGCGGGCCGACGAGCGTCTTTCGTCCGAACCGGCTGCGGCCGGGTCGACACCCACCATCTCGTCCGGTTCGCCACGCTCAGCAGGCCAGCCGAGAAAGGGGCCGATGTCGTCGCGCACTTCGCCGAGGTCGGTCATCGTGTTCTCCGATAAACTGTATTTATGAACAGTATATCGCGGTGCCCTCGTCGTGTCAGCTCGCCGGCGCTCGGGAGGCGCCGGATTTGCTAGTCTCGCGCCCATGAACACAGCGCTTTCCGCCTCCGTCCGGCGCCGCGCCCTCTGGGGCACCTGTCTGGTCGCCGTCGCGGGCCTGCTCGGCTACGCCTACTATGCCCAGTATCGGCTCTACCTCGATCCCTGCCCGCTGTGCATCACCCAGCGCGCCTTCTACATCGGCATCGGGCTGGCCTCGCTGCTCGGTCTCGCGAGCGTGGCGCGTCGGTCCTGGCAGCGGGCGAGCGCGCTGTTGCTCACGCTCGCGGCGCTCGGCGGCATCGTGACGGCTGGGCGTCAGGTCTGGCTCCAGCACCTGCCGCCCGAGAAAGTGCCCGAGTGCGGACCCGGTCTGCAGTACTGGCTCGAGAACATGCCCGCTCTGCAGACGCTTTCGCTGCTGTTCAAGGGCGACGGCAACTGCGCGAAGGTCGACTGGACCTTCCTCGGCTTCAGCATGGGCGAGTGGTCGCTCGCCTGGTTCGTGCTCTTTCTCGGCGTCGGGCTCGCCGTCCTCGCACGACCCGGCGCGCGCAAGAGCGCGGCGGGCGCCGGCGGGGCGGCACCGGCCGCCGGGGTACAGGCCTGACGATCGCGCGGTGGAGCTGCTGCGCTCGGTCCCCGTGAGCTGCCCGTATTGCGGCGAGCCACTCGAGCTCTCGATCGACTGCTCGGTCGAGTCCCAACGTTACACGGAGGACTGCCAGATCTGCTGCCGCCCGATCGTGGTCGACGCGGTGGTCGACGCCGACGGCGAGCCGAGCGTCCGGGCGGGACGGGAGGACGATTGAACCGGCGGTGCGCGGGGAGCGCACGCCGCCGGGCTCAGTTCTCCCCGAGCCGACGCTGCAAGGCGAGGTAGGCAGGCTTGGGCCGGTAGCTCTCGTCGAGGATCAGCGGCGTGAACGGTTTCCGCCATGAATAGCGGTCGGTGAACCCCCAGCTCTGCAGGCCCTTGCAGCGCGGTTCGGCGAGGCAGGCGTCGAGCACCCCTTCGTAGACAGTGGCCTGCATCTCCTCGGTGTCGCCGTCCTCGTACATCGAGACGTCGAGCTCGGTGATCCAGATGTCAAGATCGAGAGCGGCTACACGGCGGAAGTTCTCGGCCAGCTCGTCGAAGGTGTCGTAGTCGGTCGAGACGTGCATCTGGAACCCGACGCCGTCGATCGGCGTTCCGGCTGCCCGCATCCGCTCGAGCAGGCGAACGAGTCCGTCCGCCTTGGGGCCGGCGTAGCCGATGTCGTACTCGTTGTAGAGCAGCGTCGCCTCCGGAGCCGAGGCACGGGCCTGGCGGAAGGCGATGTCGATGTAGGCCGGACCCATGGCCTCGAGCCAGACCGACTCGCGATACCCGCCCTCGTCGTCGAGCGCCTCGTTGACCACGTCCCAGATCGGCACGTCGTCGGCGTAGCGGGTGAGAACCCGGTCGATGTGCTCGCGCATGTGTCCCTCGCGGAGCGCGAGCTCGGACTCCTTCACCCAGGAGGGTAGCTGGGCGTACCAGACGAGGGTGTGACCGTGAACGAGCAGTGCGTGGGCGCGTGCCTGGGCCACGAGGTTGTCCGCCCCGGACCAGCGATAGACACCCGGGAGAGGGTTCAGCGTGTCCCACTTCATCGAGTTCTCGGCCGTCACGAGGTTGAACTCGCGGGGCCCGACGGCGCCGTAGAGGGCACCGTCCGGTCGGCGGTAGAAGTTCGACGCCGAGGCGTAACCGATGAGAAAGTCGCGCGCTTCGGCGAGCTCGCGAAGCGAGGGACCGTCGATCAGGAAATCTTCGGCGGCACGCACGTCGACGAGGATCGTCTGCTCTGCGGTGAGCGTCGGATCGCGAGCGTCGCGGGCGAGCACGCCGATGCCGAGTGTGCCGGTCCGGTCCGGGACGAAGCGCAGCACGCGGATACGCGGGTCGGTACGGTGCGGGACCAGCGTCGCCCCCGGCGGAGCGTCGGTCAGCTCCAGGGTCGGTACCGTCGCGTTCCGATCGGTCCCCTTCACGTTGATGACGACCGGGTCGCCGACCCGCACCGTCTGCGGCTCGATCCGGTCGATCCCGGGGCGAAGGTTCTCGATCGTCGACGGATCGCTCGGCATGAGCACGCGGATTCGGATCGTGTAGACCGCGTGCAGATCGGGTTCCACCGGGTCGTTGGCGTACGCGATCACTTCGTGGATACCGATGTCCTGCTCGTAGGGGAGCCAGCGGAGGGTGCGCGTGGTGTCGAAGTTGTCGATGTATTGCGAACCGAGCGGGAAGCGCTCGAGGTGCTGACCGGCGACACCCCCGTCCGGATCGACGGGGGCGAGACGAAGCTCAAGCAGCTCGCCCGCGTAGAGCGTCACGTGGTCGAGGTCGGGGAAGTAGGGGGGGCTGTTGGCGGTGAGGTCGTGTCCCGGCGGGGCCTGCACGACCGGCTCGGGCGGTGTGGTGGGGAAGCTCTCCTCCTCCGCTCCCTCCTCCGGTTCGTCCGGCAGCGGTGCTCGCTCCTCGACGAGAGCGAAGTCGGTGGCGGTGTCGTACGGACCGGTGGCCGCTCGAGGCTCGTCGTCGGCGTCGGGCAGTGGCGTCAGAGGGGGCGAGGGCAGCGGTGGCAGCGACTCGACGGCGAAGTCGCCCCGGGTGACGACGGCCGAGGTGTAGCGCGGTGCCAACGGGCCGGACGGGACGATGGGTGCCGGCGGGCCGCTGGTGTCCGGCTCTTCCACCGGCGGTGCGCCGGGAGAGCCCGGCGGCTCGACGGCCGACCCGGCGTCGATGGAGGAGAGGCTGTCACCGCAGGCGGCGAGCAGGAAGACGAGCGGCATCGTGACCAGCGTGGACACGAGGCGAGGCGTCGTTCCGGCAGATGGGGTCGCTAGGCGCGGGGACATGTGGGAGCGATGTGAGAAGCGAAGGATCGATGGAGCATAGGACAGAGTGAGCCGAGAGACCGTGAGCACGTTCCGGTCCGATCGGAGGGAGGAGATCGAGCCGCCGGCGCGGCGATCCGGCGAAGCGTGAACCGGATCGACTCTTCGGCCGAACGCATGCGTCATGCTTGTCGAGACAGGTGCGATGCTGCGCCGGCTAGTAAAGAGGTCACCTTGGCGGAAATCCACTACCTACCCGGCGCCCGTGAGGCATCGGTGCGCTTGCTCGAGCGGGCCGTCAGCGAGGCGATAGCCGACCACCCCGACCCGCGAGTCGCCGCCCGCTGGGCGGCGATGGCGCGCGAGACGGTCTCCCGTTGGCCCTGTCCGCCGACGCCGAGCCTCGGCACGCTGGAGTTCGACGGGGAGGACGATCTGCTCGACCCGCCCCGGCGAGCTCGGCTCGTGGCGTTGCTCGAGCGCTGGGTCGACAGCTACTTCGACGACGTGCGCGATCAGATGATGGAGATGCACGGCGAGATTCTCGCCCTGCAACGGCGCGTCGCGGAGCAGGAGGCGGAGCACGAGACGGAGCACGAGACATGGCGTCGGCCTACCGAACGTCGGTCTTCCGAGGCGCCACGGCGACCGCGATAGCTCGGAACTACCCTCGTGCCGACGAGCGAAGGTCGACGGCCGTACGCGCCTCGGCGCCACCCTTGCCAGCCGCCCCGGCGGTCTCGTCGGGTGGCTCCGATGTCTCGGTCGGAGGCGGCTCGGAAGGCTCTCGAGGGTCGGGCGACTCGGTGACCGATTCTCGCGAACGTAGCTCGCGCCGCTTGAAGTCGGGGAAACCCAGACGGCCGATACCCGGAAGCTTGATCGCCGGGGGCAGGAAATCGATGCCGGCGCTGAGACCGAGCAGGTTGATCTCGATTCCCTCCTCGAGTCCCGCGAGCAGCCCGGCGTAGCCGCCGAGGGAGAGCTGTGCACCGGTACCGCTCGGCGTCAGCGCCGCGATCCGCCCTCCCGGCAGGTAGTCCTTGCCGACGGCGTTCGCCGGTAACTCGAGGCGGAGCTCGGGCACCTGGCGTCCGAGATGGGCGACGAACGTATTGCTGTTCGGACCGGGCCAGACATGGTAGGTGTCGTCGTAGCGGTAGTCGGCCGCGGCGGCGTGCAGACGCTCGATCAGGGCGTCCACCCGACGGTCGCCACGGATCTCGCGGAGGAGCACCGGAGCGTTGCCGAACCACATCGCGTCAGGAGTGCCGGGGCGTACCCGGACCGCTCCCCCGCCCCAGTAGACGCGGTAGCCGATGACCTCCAGGCGAGTGTAGGCACGCTCGTCGGTGCGCTTGGTCGCGACCCAGGTGTGTACCCCGGTCGCCCCCCGCCAGCGCGCCGCCCTCGCCGCGTACACCTGAATGACCGCCTCGGGAGTGGCAGCCTCCGGGGCCAGTCGAGCCGAGACGGAACGGAGGTGCCGGTCGGCTTCGTCGCCGACACCGTAATGCGCCGCGACCATGCACCCCGGAGGCAGGAGAAAGACGAGGGTGAGGATTCCGAGCACTTTCGCCGCCCGTCGGCGTATGCCGCTCATGCCCGCCGGCCCGGCCGGCCAGCCGCTCCGAGAGGCCGGCGGAGGCGAAAGATCGGGACGAGGATTCTCGGCATTTGCTGAGCGGACGATCGGAACGGGGAAGGGCGCGAGGTGACGACCTTAACAGGCCGGCGTCGTCCCGACCGCGCACTCGGACCCGAATCCGACACCGAGGTTCGATATCCGAATCGGCGAGGACGAGGTGAGCGAGCCCGGGCAGGCCAGCGATCGGTGGGTGCGCCACCGTTGCCAGGGGGGCGACGGTCGAACCGGCGCTCGCGACGCGCGGGGTCAGGGCTGCAAGCGACACGGGCTCGAGCTCGAGCCTCGTCGACGGGCCGCTCTAGCGCGACGCCGCGACCTGCTAGGGAGTCGTCGCCCCCACCATCGGGAGCGGTGGGAGCGGAGCCGTGATGACGTGATCGGGCGGCCCGCCGGGACGGCCGGGAGGAGGATCTCCGAGAGGGTCGGGTGCCGGTCCGGGAGGCTCGACCGGTGAGGGCGGCGGTTGGTCGGGTGGCACCGGTACCGGTTGGTCCGGCTCGATGGGCGGGGGCGAGTCCGGTGGCGGGGCGCCGGGTGGGATCGGTTCGGGCACCCCGTGCAGGCGCAGCGAAGGGCGAGTGCCGTACGACCCCGCGAGCGTCGGCGGTGGTGACGGAAGCCGCGCGAGATGATCGGCGGCGAAAGTGAATGAAGTCATGACGCTATGCCAATTTGATTCTTGTCAATTGAATTCAATTGAATCGCTTGTCCCTCGCCATTCGCCGCCGATCGCCCGTCGTCGAACGATCGAATGCTCGTCCGATCGAACTCGTGCCGTCGAATCTCGCGGCCGATGCTCGGTCCCGCATCACGCCCGATCGAGGATGGCGCACCGACGCCGCGCGAGCAGAGCCCGAACGGCGAGTCGGGTCGAGCTTGCGGACGGCACGGGAACCGGGCGGGGCGATCGGCAAAATCGACAACCGGGTGTCCGCTCGGTCGACACCGACGATGATAGTAGGAGGTGCGGTGGTGCTTCGGTGAGCTCGGGGGAGGAACGGTGATCGGCAGGAGCGACGGTGCGGGACGGGACGACGGTCGATCGGCCGAGAGTCGCGACGCGGCGGGCGGTGGCCTGACGGATCCGGCGGCCGATCCGCCCGGGGGGGGGGCCGCCGACGGCGCGCGCTTGTGGCGTGCCTGGCGCGAGCGAGTGCGCGAGGACGCCTCGCTCGGCGACGAGGTGCGAGCCTTGGTAGACGACGACGGCGGGCAGGCCGCGCGCGTCGCCGCCGGAGTTCTGCAGCGGGCCTGTGCCGGCGATGATCCCGCGCGCTCGCCGACCGAGGCCTCCGACCCGGTCGTCCGGGAGGCGGCCAGTGCCATCGGCTGTCTGGCGAATGCCGGCGAGATCGATATGGTTACCCTCCAGCGGTTGTTCGCCCATCTCCACGAAGCG
>Ga0114952_1003309_pt1 | contig 11557 bp, 9 predicted proteins | sample SidtaG_2_FD_87303 | JGI IMG/M metagenome (GOLD analysis project Ga0114952, IMG submission 87303) | Marine algal microbial communities from Sidmouth, United Kingdom - Sidmouth_Asex2 metaG | ecosystem: Host-associated > Algae > Red algae > Unclassified | place: Sidmouth, United Kingdom | collected... | reverse complement strand
ATACCTTTAGTTTGTCTGTTAGCCTTTAAAAAATTACCATAAAAAGTTTTAAAAACTGGTTCAGCAGGATTTTCATGAGCCTCCCAAAAATCCCGAACTTCTTTATAATTTTTAAAAATTCCAGCATTTACAGTCATAGCAATCTGCTCATACAAACATTCATCACGCCTATAAATTTCATTCAAGCAAAATCGCAAAGCAAACGTGTAACCCGTATACTTAAAAAAGATGTTATCATGGCTCGTTGTCGCCAAAAAACCAATAAAATTAGCTTCGTTTTCAGCCGCATAACCTAATTGGTGGGCAATTTCATGAGCCGATGTTGTCGGGAATTTATACACAGGTATTAATGCATCCACCTGAGCTTCATTGGTTAAAGGGTTTAAATATCCACTAAAACCCATATAGGTTAATGGGTAACTAAATAGCGATTTTTTTAAACTTCTCGGTGTGTATTCCAAATGTGGAAAGCGTTTTTTTAAGTGCTGATATCCAGCTGGTACCATGTAAAAAATAACACTTTTACTAAACGGAATATCAACTTTAAGCGTGTCATTTTTGGTGATCTCAAAATGTAAAGTATTCGATTTTTCAACCAAAACCTCAGTCACACGTACCAACTGCTCTGTAGTATAATCACGTTTTAAATTTAAACTATCATGAAGCGGTAATCTGTGGTAGTTTAAACCCCAAAACAAATGAAACGCTCCATATATTATTGCAGTAGCAGCAAAAACATCAACCAGCCAGTTTTTAGTATCTGTTCGTAATCGTTTTCTGTTTTTATAAAACCATCGCAGCGCATAAATACTGGCAAAAGTATAAACTAAATCGCCAAACGAAAAAGGCAACCAACCCAATATAAACCTAAAAATTTTCGAAATTACTGGATATAAACCATTACTGTAATATTGCTCCACAAACTCAGGATAGTTGGATAGCAATTTCACAAATAAAAATTGCGGAATTAATGATAAAGCAATAATCGTTTTTTTCTTATTCAGCATATCTCAAAAGTAATAAAAATTTGTACCCTATCACAGTTGTAAATTTACTAAGGTTTCTCCCTGCTTTCCGTTATATCTTTTTTAAAATGTTTTTGTTTAGTGTAGGTAATGTGGCAATTTTTTAAGGTCGTTTTTAAAATTAAAATTCTTATATTTTTGTTCAAAAAAGGATACCACTTCAATCAGGAGTAACCGCCTAAGTATAGGTCAATTTGCTATCTTTGAAAATCAGAAAATTTTAAAACTATGAATTCAGAAATAAGACAACTCAAACCAAAAGCATTGTGGAACAAATTTGCAGATTTAAATGCTGTACCACGACCATCCAAAAAAGAAGAACGCGTTATCGCTTTTATGAAAGATTTTGGTAAAAACTTAGGTTTAGATACTATTGAAGATGAAGTTGGTAATGTGATTATTAAAAAGCCTGCCACTTTAGGTATGGAAAACAGAACAACCATAGTAATGCAATCGCATTTAGATATGGTACATCAAAAAAACAACGATACCGTTTTTGATTTTGACACTCAAGGTATTGAGATGGTTATTGATGGCGATTGGGTAAAAGCTAAAGGCACAACCCTTGGGGCAGATAACGGATTAGGTGTTGCGACAATCATGGCTATTCTAGAAAGTACAGATATTGCACACCCTACCATTGAAGCTTTGTTTACTATTGATGAAGAAACCGGAATGACCGGTGCCATGGGTTTAAAAAGTGGATTATTAACTGGAGGCATTTTACTTAATTTAGATACTGAAGACGATGATGAAATAGGAGTAGGGTGTGCTGGAGGAACAGATGTTACTGCAACAAGAACTTATGAAGAAGAGGAAACTCCTGAATTTAAAATTGGTTATAAAGTTTCAGTAAAAGGTCTACAAGGCGGACACTCAGGTATGCAAATACATGAAGGTTTAGGTAACGCTAATAAAATAATAAACCGCATATTATTTGATGGATTTGAAAATTTTGGATTACGAATTTCAGAAATTGACGGCGGAAGTTTACGAAACGCCATACCTAGAGAAAGTTATGCTATTGTAGCTATTGATGCTATTCATGAAGATGCTTTTATATTAGAAATGGCATTAATGTCAACAACGATAAGAAAGGAACTTAAGACCATGGAACCTGATTTAGATATTAGTGTCTCCAAAATTGAAACGCCAAATAAAATTATGGACTTAGGCGTTCAAGAAGGTTTAACAAGAGCCATTTATGCAGCCATAAATGGGGTGTATAGAATGAGTGCAGATATCCCAGATTTGGTAGAAACCTCAAATAATCTTGCTAGAGTTATTGTAAAAGATGGCAATATTTATATAGGTTGTTTAACGCGGTCATCAGTAGAAAGTTCCAAGTTAGATCTAGCAAATACACTTCGTGCCACATTTGAACTTACAGGTTGTGAGGTAGAGTGTACAGGCGATTATCCTGGGTGGACTCCAAATATGGATTCAGCCATTTTAAAAGTTATGGTAAATCTATATGAAGACCTTAACGGTGAAAAACCTCATGTAGCAGCATGCCATGCAGGATTAGAGTGTGGTATTCTTGGACAGAATTACCCAAATATGGATATGATTAGTTTTGGACCCAATATTAAAGGTGCACACTCACCAGATGAGCGCGCTCAAATTTCTTCGGTGCAAAAATATTGGACTTTTGTTTTAGAGGTTTTAAAAGAAATTCCTAAAAAATAAGATTTTCATATCTTTAGATTTCAAACTTCTGTTTTGACTAAAATGGAGGGGCTTATAAGCTATTTGTTTGTGTTAAATTTCGTAAAATCAACTAATTAAAATGCATGTTTTAATTTTCTTATAGACTACTTTTGCACAAAATTAGTAGATTACTATTTTTTAATTTAATAAAAGATAAAATTATGAATGCAATATTCACAGATGTTAGTTTTCAAAACATAACGGATGTAGCAAATAGATATGGAATAAGTGTTAATGCAGTTACAGATTTAACGTATAATCTTATGGCTAGTAATGGTACTATGGCACAATTTAACATTCCAGAATTAGGCGGTGGCGGTCAATGGATGCTAGGCGGTATGACTATGGTAGGCGATATGTTTAATTATCAACTTAAAGCAACTGTAGATGGGCTTTGTATCGAGTTATCAAATTTGATACATCAAGGCGCTATCCAGTATAAACCCTTACCAAAACCAAAAAATAACAATCAACATGGTTTTCAATCTAATTCTAGCGGCAATTGGTGGGGCGATTTAGGGTTTCCTAATTCTACTGGAAGTCAAAACAATACAAGTTATGCTATTTTTAATAATATAAGGCGTTTAGCAATACAACAAAATGGAAAAGTAACGGTTTTTGATACTCTCGATAACCAAATAGGAGGAGTAGGTCAACAACAAGGTGGAAATTATTCTGTATCGTTTACAAGTCAATATGGTAATGTGGATTTAAGTACCTTGCCAATTGTTTCAGGTGGGGAACAAGTGTCTGAGAAACCAGTTCAAGAACAACAGGTTAATAATGCTGTAAATAATTCACCAGAGCCTGTATTTGTAAAGCAAACCATGGAGCCCGTTAATATGGAAGTAAATAATACTACTTTTGAGGAAGATATATTTGTTAAAATAGAAAAATTAGCAGCCTTAAAGGATAAATCTATTTTATCGGTAGATGAGTTTGAAAACAAAAAAGCAGAATTGTTAAGTCGCTTATAATACTTTAGTTAATTTATGTAAAGCTCAACGAACTAGATGTTTATTTAGGTTTTTGAGCTTTTTTTATTTGTTTCATGTAAAGATAAATTTCCGTTTCTATTGGCTTTATCAATAGTTAAACGGTACTAACGTTTTTTGTGATAATGTTAATGAATAATTTTGAATTAGGGCACAGGATCATTACCAAAGCTACCCCAGGGGTGGCAACTAAAAATACGCTTTATAGCTAACCATCCACCTTTAAATAATCCGTGTTTTTGTAAGGCTTCTTTAGTGTAATGTGAACATGTTGGGTTGTATCTACAAGTAGCAGGCGTTAATGGTGATATAAGTGTTTGATACACTTTTATCAAGAACAAAAACGGAGCAATAAGTAGTTTTTTCATGGTGTCATTCCTTCGAAGGAGGAATTTTTTTAATTAAAACTTAATTTTTATTATCCCTGACTGGATAGGAATTATAGTGCGTTCTAGTTTACAGAAAATGTTGTTCCATCCTTACCATCTTTAAGTTGAATACCCACCTCTGCTAATTCATCACGAATTTTATCAGACATAGCAAAATCTTTATTTGCTCTCGCATCATGTCTTAAGCGAATTAAAACATCAACAGCACCTGATAGTTTATCGTTTCCTGAATCACTTTTAGCAGTATCTTCAAGGCCTAATACATCGTAAACAAAATTAGTTATCGTTTCTTTTAGTAAGCTTAAATCTTCAGCAGATAATGTTTCAGAACCTTCGTTAACCTGATTGATGTATTTAGCTGCTTCAAATAAATGTGCAATTAAAATAGGGGAGTTAAAATCATCATTCATCGCATCATAACATGTTTGTTTCCATGCGCTAATATTAATTGATGATTTTGAAGATGCTTTTAAATTATCTAATAAATTAATAGCATCAATCAATCTATAAAACCCTTTTTCACTTGCTAATAATCCATCATCCGTCAAATCTAAAACACTTCGGTAAGACGATTGTGCCATGAAAAACCGGATCACACTAGGTGAATATGCTTTACTTATTTTATCATTATTTCCAGATAATAATTCATCAGGATTTATGGTGTTACCCGTCGTTTTCGACATACGTTGTCCGTTTAATTCTAGCATGTTGGCATGCATCCAATAATTAACGGGGCTTTTTCCTTTTGCCGCTTCATTCTGGGCTATTTCACATTCATGATGCGGAAATTTTAAATCCATTCCGCCACCGTGAATATCAAATTGTTCACCTAAATATTTTGTACTCATAGCTGTGCATTCTAAATGCCAACCAGGAAAACCATCACTCCAAGGCGAAGGCCAACGCATAATGTGTTGAGGTTCGGCTTTTTTCCAAAGCGCAAAATCTTGTGGATTTTTTTTATCACTTTGACCATCCAATGCTCGTGTATTATGAACTAAATCTTCAAGTCTTCGTTTGCTCAATTTACCATACTCATGAGTTTTATCGAATTTATGAACATCAAAATAGACAGAGCCATTTACTATATATGCAAAACCGTTTTCAATAATTGTATTTATTAATTCAATTTGCTCAATAATATGACCTGTTGCAGTAGGCTCAATGCTTGGTGGTAAAAAGTTTAATGTGTTAAGTATATTATGAAAATCTACCGTGTAACGCTGAACCACTTCCATAGGTTCAATTTGTTCTAAACGTGCTTTTTTTGTGATTTTATCTTCACCGACATCCGCATCATTTTCTAAATGGCCTGCATCGGTAATATTCCGAACGTAGCGTACTTTATAACCTAAATGCTTTAAGTAGCGAAAAACCATATCAAAAGACATAAAGGTTCTTACATTACCTAAATGTACATTACTATAAACGGTAGGTCCACAAACGTACATTCCAATATGACCTTTGTTAATGGGTTTGAATGTTTCTTTTTTTCCAGTAAGAGAATTGTATACTTTGATCTGTTGTTCTTTGAAAAGCTGCATGGTTGTCAAACGTTTTGTTGTTTGTTGTTAAGTTTTTAAAGTTCCAAAAAAATGATTTCGTAAACTATTAATTTTATTCGTAATAAACTCAATATCTAATCTAATATTTTTATAGTTTTCTTCAGATATAAATCCCAATTCTTTTTAAATTATGGCTTGATTTAATGATTCTAGAGTAGAATTATAAGATATAGTTATGAAATGTGCTTTATCCTTTTTTGTTAATTTTGCTGTACCATCTGCAATATTATAAGAAAGAGAAACAAAACAGCATCTCATTTGTGAAATTAAACCGAATTTTTCGTCTTTTTAAAAATAAGTTTGTCGTATTGTAAGTTTTAACTACAAGTTCAATAGATTCTTTCCAAACCTCTAACTTTTCAAAAGAATATATATGCATGTTTTATGGTTTAGTTATTTGTCGTTTAGTTGTAAAGCTGATTTTTTTAATTCGACTTTACGGCTTAAAAACTAAACACCGAACACATTTTTATGGTTTAATTGTTTTTCGTTTAATTATGAAATTGATTATCTCTATTCAACTTAACAGCTTCATAACTAAACATTAAACATTTTTAAAATTTAGTATCTAATTTGATGTAATCTAGAAATTCACGACGTGTCTCCATATCTTTAAATTTTCCTCCAAATTCTGAAGTTACCGTACTACTTTCAATATCTCGTATACCTCTTGAATTAACACAAAGGTGTTTTGCGTCTATAATACACGCCACATCTTTAGTACCCAAAACCTGTTGAAGTTCTCTGACGACCTGAATGGTTAATCGCTCTTGAACTTGAGGGCGTTTTGCAAAATAATCGACAATACGATTCATTTTAGATAATCCAACCACAGTTCCTTTAGAAATATAGGCAATATGTGCACGCCCAACTATAGGTAATAAATGGTGTTCGCAAGTTGAATACACTGTGATGTTTTTTTCAACAAGCATTTCGCCATATTTGTACTTGTTTTCAAAAGTTGAAGCATTTGGTTTTTTATTTGGGTTTAAACCACCAAAAATCTCATTAACAAACATTTTAGCCACACGATTTGGTGTGCCATTTAAACTATCGTCTGTTAAATCTAAACCCAAGGTTTCCATAATATGACGCACATCGTCCTTGATGATGTCTATCTTTTCCTCGTTGTTCAATTTGAAAGCATCATGTCGCATTGGTGTGTTTTCAGAGGTACCAATATGCTCATTATCTAATGCATCAAAATCTTCTATATTACTATCAAAAGCCATGATTAATAAGTCAAAATTTAATTTGCAAAGATAAGCATTTCGCTTTTTGTTAAGCTTTTATAATAAATAAAAAAATAACTAGATTTGGTCTCAATTTATACTTTATAATAATATTAAAATAAAAAAACTTGAACACGAAGTTCAAGCTTTTAAAAATTATATTTTTAACTATTTTAAATATTAAAACTTAAAGATAGCGTAATGTTAGAGTTTTGTCTTTCTACACTAGCCGTATCAATTAAACCAATATTATAAAGAGGTGATGCATCGGTGCGCTGCCATTTATCATAAGTTAAATCTAATTTAGTGTTTCCAAAACTGTAACCAAGTCCTAAGGAAAAGCCTGATAAGTCACCTATAGTTTCTCCATCAGTATATGGACTTTCTTCAAAACGATAACCGCCTCTAAAACTTACACGACTCACCTTGTATTCTGCGCCTAAGCGGTAGGTTGAAGCATTGGTAAGAATTTCGCTCATAGCATTATTAACTTCATTATAATTATCATCATTTGTGAATTCTGTATTTCCGAAATTTTTTCTAGAATAATCAAAACTTATTAATCCTTTTTTATTAAATACATAAGCTAAACTCCCTGTGATTTTTGAAGGTGTTTTTAATCGATATCTTGGAAAAACATTTAATGAATTTACGCCAAGTTCTGATGCATTTTCATCTACAAGTACATTGGTATCTAAAAACTGCGTCGTTTCATCATCTATGGAATACCAAGTTGGAGAATCGTAAGTCGCACCAATTCTAAATTCTGGACTCAATTTCGCAATTCCACCCAATTGAAAAGAAAACCCATTACCCACTGTCGATAATGTATTATCAAAATCAATAGCATTTATAAGGCCACCATTGGAGTTTGTTTCAGATAACGTTACAGAGCGTTGGTAATCAATAAAATGTGAATTCAGGTTTAAACCAAAATAAAGATTATCTTCATATTGAGCGGCAAAATTAAAAGAGATTTTACCATTATATCCAGTTTCTAAATAATCATAACTATGTGTAAAATTTCCACCAGCGGCTTCGGATACGTATAGTGTATTGTCATCAGTTTCAAAATCGGAGCTAAGTGGGTCTTCACCCAAAATACCAGATTGAAAGCCAAGAAAAACTTGTTGATGTATAAAACTAAATTGATTTAAAACATCTTCGTATGCTTGTGATTCAGATCTTCCGTTTAATAAAATATCACCTACAGCTACAGGGGTAGTTGGGTCTTCAGAATATTGGAAAAAATAGTTTGCAATAGAATTTACTGGTGATAATTCTCTATTCTCATCATCTACATTTACAATATTATTAGTATTAATGCCATTTCTGAACCCCCAATTGTTGTCATAATTATTTGTTCTTTCATAAGCAAAACCTAAAGTGAATTTTCTCCAAGGTGTGTTAGTATTCGAATTAGCAAAAACAAAAGCAGCACCACCTTGGTTTATATCAAAAGTAGAAGTTTTTGAATTGCTTAAGGCATTAAAATAAGATGTATTATTATTAGTGGCAATATTAGATCCTGAAAATGATGCATGACTTCTACTAAAAACAGCCGAACCTGCGGGATTTGCGCTAACCGCACTCATATCGCCTCCTAGAGCTCCAAAAGCACCGCTTAACGCTCTATAACGAGCAGTTCCTTGAATTTCACTTTGTGAATATCTAACCGCATCACTTATATCTTGCGCGTAAACTGCTGACATAGATAGTAAACCTATGCATAGTAAATTTAACTTTTTCATATTGAATGTTTTTATCTTTAATAAATAAGATTAACGTCTTCTTCCGCCACCTGATGATCTTGACCCTCCAGAACTTCTACTGCTTCCTGATGATCTTGAAACAGATCCGCTAGATCTTGAACTTGAAGAGCTTCTTCTTGGCGTGTATGTATTATTAGAAGATGATCTTCTAGATGTAGAAGTAGAACTTCTTCTAGTAGGTTGTCTGTAAACTGTACTTGAACTTCGTCTTGATGAAGATGAAGAAGATCGAGCTGTAGAATTTGTAGATGGTGATCTTCTAACCGTTGATCGTCTTGTGACTCCGGTAGAATTTCGTGTGCCATTAGGATTATAAGATCTTCTATTCGCTGATGTTGCATTAGAGTTTCTAGAAACACCACTTCTTCTTGATGTGTTGTATTTTGAAGTAGTTCCTCTATTTCGAGAGTTAATAGAACTACGTCTATTTACATTACTACTATTACCTCTTGAGTTACTAGCATAGCTCCCTCTTCTGCTATTACTATATGCAACACCTCTTCGGCTATGATATCCTCTATTATTAAAAAATCCTCTATTGTTTCTCCAGCCATTATTATAACCCCAGCCGTTATTAAATGCTAAACCACCATAAAAACCGCCATTCCAGCCCCAGTTATTAAAACCCCAGCCACCATTCCAGCCCCAATTGTTCCAACCAAAACCACGATTCCATCCCCAGTTGTTACCCCAGTGATTCCATCCGTTCCAGCCCCAATTGTTGAAGCCCCAACCGCCATTCCAACCATTGTTCCATCCGTTATTTATATAATTTATAGTAACATTATTACTGTCTTGTCCCCAACCAGCATAACCTTGATAATCGTTTGCTAAAGGGTCGCTTTCATTATATTGAGAGCTTTCATAAGAATCAATATCAGTAAACACTTCGTCTTGTAAATCTACACTTTCAGATTCTATAGCTTTCGTTCTAAAATAATTTTTGTAGTAATTGCTATTTCCTTCATTTGGAACTTCAACAACTGCCTCTTTATTTTGAGATTGTATTGGTGAATCACCATAAATGCCATCACTATCCACGCCAACGTATTGGTAAGAACCACACGAGACTAAACCAAATAGTAATCCAAATATAATAACAAATGGTACTTTTTCTTTTATGAAGTTGTTAAATTGCATATCTCTATAATTTTATTGTTGAACATAACAAAAATAGTTAGTTTTGCTGAACTATTTCTTTTTTAATATAGTTACAATATTTGTGCCAAAACAAAGATATGAGCAAAAAACTTACTAGTAGAGCAGAAGATTATTCAAAATGGTATAACGAACTGGTTGTCAAGGCAGACCTAGCGGAGAATTCGGCTGTAAGAGGTTGTATGGTAATCAAACCTTATGGTTATGCTATTTGGGAAAAAATGCAGGCGGAATTGGATAAAATGTTTAAGGAAACAGGCCACCAAAACGCTTATTTTCCGCTTTTTGTTCCTAAAAGTTTATTTGAAGCTGAAGAAAAAAATGCTGAAGGTTTTGCAAAAGAATGTGCGATTGTAACTCATTATAGGTTACAAAATGACCCAGATAAACCTGGAAAGTTAAGAGTAGACCCAGAAGCAAAACTAGAGGAGGAGTTAATAGTGCGTCCAACTAGTGAGGCTATTATTTGGAATACTTTTAGAGGTTGGGTACAATCCTATAGAGATTTACCGCTTTTAATTAACCAATGGGCAAATGTGGTGCGATGGGAAATGCGTACGCGTTTATTTTTACGCACTGCGGAATTTTTATGGCAAGAAGGACATACCGCTCATGAAACAAAGCAAGAGGCTGTAGCTGAAGCTGAATTAATGAATGGTGTGTATGCAACATTTGCCGAAAAATTTATGGCTATTCCTGTAATTCAAGGATTAAAAACAGAAAGTGAACGATTTGCTGGAGCAGATGAAACGTATTGTATTGAAGCCTTAATGCAAGATGGAAAAGCGTTACAAGCAGGTACATCACATTTTTTAGGTCAGAATTTTGCGAAAGCGTTTGATGTTAAGTTTGCTAATAAAGAAGGCAAACAAGATTACGTATGGGCAACCTCATGGGGCGTTTCTACACGATTGATGGGCGCATTGATTATGACGCATAGTGATGATCAAGGTTTAGTATTGCCTCCAAGTTTAGCGCCAAACCAAGTGGTTATTGTTCCTATATATAAGAGTGATGAAGATTTAAATGCTATTACAGAAGTTGCGAATAATATTATAAGTGATTTAAGAGGAAAACATATAACGGTTAAATTTGATAATAGAACCACGCACAGACCAGGAGCAAAATTTGCTCAACATGAATTACAAGGTGTGCCTTTGCGACTTGCTATAGGAGCAAGAGATTTGGCAAATAGAACCGTGGAATTAGCACGACGCGATACACTAACTAAAGAGGTTGTTGCGCTAGATAGTTTAAACGAAAAAATTGAAACCTTATTAAAAGAGATACAACAATCTTTATATAACAAGGCTTTAGATTTTAGAAATGAGCACGTTACAGAAGTTAATACGTTTGATGAATTTAAAACGATTTTGGAAACAAAAACGGGGTTTATTTCTGCGCATTGGGATGGTACAAATGAAACAGAAGACAAGATTAAGGAGATCACAAAAGCAACAATTAGGTGTATTCCCTTAGGTGGTGAAGTTAAAGCAGGTATTTGTGTATATTCAGGAAACCCTTCAAAACGTAGAGTATTGTTTGCAAAGGCGTATTAATGTCTGCTAAATTAAAGGTTAATATATTTTTTTTTAAAAAAATATTATCTACCTCTTGCAACATTTAAAAATAGTTGTATTTTTGCATCCGCAATGGAAACGTTGTAAGTTATTTGAAAAATATTGCAAGTATTGATTTTAGTATTTATATT
>Ga0114952_1003298_pt1 | contig 11587 bp, 7 predicted proteins | sample SidtaG_2_FD_87303 | JGI IMG/M metagenome (GOLD analysis project Ga0114952, IMG submission 87303) | Marine algal microbial communities from Sidmouth, United Kingdom - Sidmouth_Asex2 metaG | ecosystem: Host-associated > Algae > Red algae > Unclassified | place: Sidmouth, United Kingdom | collected... | reverse complement strand
TAATTTTAGAATAAATTTTTCATTCCTAAGCGATTCACCTTACCAACACACAACACGTTTCCTCCCAACTTAAATTTATATTATTGAACATACTTTTAAATCTATGTAGTACTTAGTTCTTATTCCCAATCAAAGTGCTCCATCCAAAATAGCTGGCTTATGAAACAAGTTCAACACCTATTTCTTGTTGTCCTTTTTAATGTTTTTTTTATTGTAATAATAAAAGCACAAGCTACCCCTTTGCCTAACATCAGCTCTCAATACTTAACGCAAGGAAATGATTATGGAGCAGTGGTTTTAAACATTCAATATACAGATAATAAAAGTACTTGGTTTTTAAATGGAAAAACGCAAGCCTTTACACAGCAAAATTTATATCAGTTTTTAGATGATCAATTTGAGCAACTAGATGAGGAAGCAATTCAACAGAGTAATTTAAAGCTAGAAGCGCCAACAGATATGCCCATTCATTATTTGCAAGATGCTTATGCTTGGGTTCAAATTTATGGCAACAAAAGCCTTCATTTGGCTATGTATGAAAGTATGGAGCCTGACAAAAAACAATACCTCCCCTTGGATGTCTTGCCCTTTACTCGTTTAGAAGAAGCTTGCAAGCACTATGCTACTTCTACTAGAGGTTCGAATTCTGCGGTTGAAACATTTACCAGTATACATCCCAATACAGAATCTTTAACTGCTGAAAAAAAGATAACCTTGAGTTTGGCTCAAAAAACGGTTCGTCCAGAACATTACATCCCTCAAAACATCTTGCACATTGAACTTAGAGAAAATAATGAGGTCATTTTCAAAGGTCGTCAAGCCAATCCTATGGTCTTGGGTTCTCTTATTCAAAGTGAATTGGCTACGAATTATAATAATAGTTATGAAAAAGCAAGCCCTAAACAATACTTGTGGATCAACTTAAAAATGAACAAAGACATTACCTATCAGCAGTATGCAGAGGTCTTGGTTGCCCTTCAAGAAGCTTTTCATTTGTATTGGGAAGAATTAGCTTTCAATAAATTTCAAAAATCTTATTTAGATTTAGATGTACAACAACGTTGGTCCATACAACAAGCCAGTCCTAAGTTAATTGCTCAATACGATGCCATAGAGTTATTATATATTGAAGAAAAATTAAATTCAGACACACCGCAAACTTGGTTGGAATTAAAGGAATAACAACTATAGACTATTTATACTGTAAAAGTATTTTTTATAAGAATTTGAAGGTTTGAATCTTCAAATTCTTTTTTTTGCCCTTCTAAAAAAACACTACGTTTCAAAACTCAAAGGTTACCCCTCTATTTTGGAAGAGCCAAACCTAAGATTAATCGAAAAAATTATAAAATAGATTCTATTTGCACTTATCTTTACACTTAAGAAAAGAATTCTCTATTATAATATATTTTGATTTTTGTAAAAAAATCGAAAAAACACAAACAAATAAACCAGACGAATGAAAAAATTATTAGTTAGCTTATTAAGTTTAGCTACGCTGCAACTATCTGCTCAAACCTATGAGTACAAAGTTGATTTAAACAATACGGCAAATGACCAATTGACAGTAGAACTAAAAGTACCTACCCTAAAACAAAAAGACCTTTACTTTCACTTACCAGCAATGGTTCCTGGCACTTATAGTGTCTATAATTTTGGTCGCTTTGTTAGTGACTTCAAAGCTTTTGACCAAGAAGGAAAAGAACTATCTGTCGAGCATCCAGATGCGAATACTTGGAAAATTATCAATGCAAAAACTGCTGCCAAAATAACCTACAAAGTAGAAGATACTTGGGATACCAACAAATCCAATGTTATCTTTGAACCTGCGGGAACCAATATAGATAAAGACGTTTTTGTCTTTAACAATCATGGTATTTTTGGTTATTTCAAAAAATATGAAAAATTACCTTACAAAATTGAAGTAGATCGCCCTAAAGAATTATTTGGAGGAACTGCTATGAAACGTATTGGTGGAGATGTTGATACGGATATCTTTGAGACCGATAGTTATAATTCTCTGGTGGATAATCCAATTATGTTTTGCGCAGCAGATACGGCTATGTTTCAAGTTGGAGAAGCATCTATTTTGGTACATACTTACTCCCCTACTGGACGAGTAAAATCAAAAGATTTAACAGCTGATATCAAGCCAATTTTGGAAGCACAAAGAGAATATTTAGGTGGCAAATTACCCGTCGATCATTATGCGTTCTTAATTTTCTTAAACAAGGAAGGTGGTTTGTATTTATCGGGGTCTGCTGGCGCATTAGAGCATTCTTATTCTTCTTTTTACTGCTTGTTTGAAGGTGATCCAGCTGGAATTAGCCAAACCGTTCGAGACGTTGCGGCACATGAATTTTTTCATATTGTAACGCCTCTAAACATTCACTCAAAAGAGATTCACAACTTTGACTTTATTAATCCTGAAATGTCTAAACATCTGTGGTTGTATGAAGGTGGAACAGAATATGCCGCACAGCATGTTCAAGTCAAACAAAAACTAGTGCCTATTGAGCAGTTTTTGGCAGCTATGAGTCAAAAAATGCGTCAAGCAGAAATGTTCAACGAATCTATCCCTTTCACAACAATGAGTGAAACTTGTTTGGATGAGAATAAGTCACAATATTCCAATGTTTACTTGAAAGGTGCTTTGATTAATATGTGTTTAGACATGGAGCTACGCAAGCTTTCCAAGGGAAATTATGGCACACAAAATCTAATGAATGATTTGGCTAAAAAGTACGGTATTGACAAGCCATTTAAAGACAAATGCTTGTTCAAAGAAATTGGTAAAGTAACAGGTTATAAAAAAGAAATGAAAGCCTTTTTTGCTAGCTATGTAGATGGCACAACACCTTTACCTATTGAAAGCTTAATGAAGGACTTTGGCATTGATTATAAAGCAAAAGGCACCATTACAGAGCTTTCTCCTTTTGGTTTTAACATTAATACTGGAGTGACATTTAATTTTGCAAAAAAATTAATTGAGATTAAAGGTAGTGGAATTGACGCTTTTGGTAAAGATATTTTGGGACTTGAAGGGGGGGACTTGTTGTATAAGTGGCAAGGTCAAGAATTAACCATGCAAACCCTACAAAGTGTTTTGGGACAACACCAAATGGCTGCTAAAGAAGGGTTTGATTTAAGTGTTACTGTCTTGCGTAAAAATGCTGCAGGTGAGTACGAAGAAAAAGAACTAAAAGGTGCCCTAAGAAAAGTGCCTGTTGAGGTTACACATGCATTATTTGTAAATGACAAAGCTAGTGCAGAACAGGTTAAATTGCGTAAAGCTTGGTTGGGAGAGTATCTTTCTGAATAAAGAAACTGGTTTGCTAAACCTAACAAATAAAAGGACTAAAAAGGTATTGGATTCGTTTCCAATGCCTTTTTTTTTATCTTAGTAGAACTACTCATACAATGATCTTATTAATATGAAAATACTAAGCATACGCCTCAAAAATCTCAATTCTCTAAAAGGAGAATATCACATTAGTTTTGAAGAATCACCTCTTAGAGACAGTGGTTTATTTTTAATTACAGGAAATACAGGGGCAGGTAAGTCTACTATTTTGGATGCAATTACCTTGGCGTTGTTTGGTTTGGTGCCGAGGTTTGAGGATATGAATCTTAATAAGAAGGAAAATCAAATCTTGACGCACGGTAGCAAAAGTTGTTATGCGGAGGTAGAATTTGAAAGTATGGGAATTGTGTATCGTTCCAAATGGAGTCTTCGAAAAACACGGACAGGATCTTTCTCAGAGTCCAAACGAGAGATTGCCGAACTTTCTCCTGATCGTTTGAACAGTAAAATACTGGCGACGAAAAAGAAAAAAGTAGATGCTTTGGTAGAAGAGTTGTTGGGGGGATTGGATTTTAAACGCTTTACTCGTTCTGTTTTGTTGGCGCAGGGAGAATTTGCACAGTTCTTAAAAGGAACCAAGGATAGAAGTACCATTCTAGAACGTATCACTAATTCTGATCGTTATTCTAGAATATCTATTGCCGCTTTTGAACGACACAAAGAGGCGCAATTGGAATTAGAGAAATTGAGAGAACAAAACTCAAATATTCAACTATTAAGCCCTGAAGAAAAAGCTTTTTTAGTCGAGCAATTGGCACTTCTGGAAACACAACATCAAGAACAAGAAAAAGCATTAATTCAACAACAAGAGGAGTTGCAAATTGTCCAAAAGTTAGAAGGTTTAAAAACAGAGCAAGAACAATTCTCCTTACAATTAGAAGAATTATTAACAAAAAAAACAAAGGCGCAAACTTCCTTTGATCAATTGGCTTTACATCAAAAAGCCATTGAATTTAAACCTGCGCTGGATGAGTTGGAGCAAATTATAAAACGTCATCAAACTGTTTTAAGAGAAATTGAAACCTTACAAAAAGCAACTCAGTCAACTACACAAGAATTAACTGACCGTTCTCAACAGCAACAAAGGTTAGAAACGCAATTACAAACCGTAAAGCAAAACTTTTTGACCTTTGAAAAAATCTATGATCAAGTTGTTAAACTAGACACACAGTTAGAAAGTGAAACAAAAGTTGCCCTAGCCTTGCAAAAGGAACTCAAAGAATCCTCTTCGATTGTTGCCAACAAAACAACGCTTATTAATAAAAGCCAAACAGAAAAAAAAGCGCTACTAGAAGCTCAATCCAATACTACAGAGTGGTTAAAACAGCATCAACTTTATGCTTCTTTGGTTGATTCGGATACTATTTTTGAATTGAAGAATCAATACAAAGACCTCCAAAAACACCAAGAAACCTTACAAGCAATTACCAAAAAACAGGCGACAACACAAGAAAGAGTTGAAACTTTAAATACACAAGCAAAGCAACTAACAAAGATACTCAAAAAAAATCAAGCTGCTTTAACAGAAGAACAGGCTGTTTATTTACAGCTTTGCAAAAAATATAAATTAGACACTGCCTTAAGTTATGAAACGCACTTAAAAGCTATTCAAGAGCATAGTGTCAATACAGATGAATTGTTGCAAGCCTTAACCAGTGTAGAAGAGGAGCGTAAAAAACATCAAGATTTACTACTTGAAGTTATTGAAATAGATGCAAGTATTGACAGTAAACAAATAGAGTTTGAGTTTTTGGATGGCTTGTTTTTGCAACATGAAGAGGCTTTGAATCAAGCTAGAAAATTAGAGAATTATTATGAATTGGTTTATCAAGAACAACAGGCAAAAAATGATTTAAGTGCCTTTCGAGGTAAATTAAAAGAAGGGGATGAATGTCCTTTATGTTTCTCTATTGAACAACCTTTTCGCCAACTAAAAGTAGATGTTAGTTATGCGCTAAAAAAGGCAGATCAAGATCGTAAAAAAGCAAAAAAAGAACGAGAAAAAGTAGAGCAGACTTATTCTGAAAACACGAATCATCAACGACTTATTTTTTCCAATATTCAAGACTTACAAAAGAAAAAAGTAACGCTTCTAGATGACTTGACTTTGATAGAAGAGAATATTCGTTTTATCATTGAGCAAAAAAAGTTATTCATTGCCCCGCTCATTCATAAAAAAGATGCCCTAAAAGAAAAAATTGCAGATACTTCTGCCCTTGTCAAAGAATATGTAGCCTTAGAACGTGCTTTGGTCAAAATTCAACAGAAGATTCAAAATAGCACCAAAGATGAAGAGTTAATTCATTCCAAATTGCATCAAAACACCTTGCAAGTCAAAGATTTTAAGCAACAACTGGCAGAACAAGCGGTCGAGCAAGATCACTATAAGAATGAGCTAAAAAAGACACAACTGTTTATTGAAAAACAATTGGCTAATTATCAATTAAAAGATGCATTACCAAAAGCAATTGAACGCTTAGAACAACATAAAAACAAGTATGTAGAACAGGTCGAAGAACAACAAAAACAGTTAACAAAGCTTCAGAACATCGACTTGCAGATTAAGAATATTGAAGAACAATTAAAGGAAATACAAGAACATTTGGCTGCCAAAACATTACTTTGGGAGAAGCATCAAGAAGGTTTTGAAGCCTTAAAAACGAAGCGTTTTGATTTATTTGGCGAAAATTCTATACAGGCAACCAAACTTGCCAAGACCAATGAATTGGAGGAGTTGAACCATGTTCTAGAAGAGAATTTGAAAGCCCTTCAGCAATTAGAGCAGTTACAAGCTAAAAATACAGGTATTTTATCTGAAAAAGAGAAACAAATGGTGTTGCTTGAAGCCTCCATTTCTGAAAAGCAACCTTTACTGTTAAAAGCCATTCAAGCCATTGGCTTAGAAGATTTAACCGCACTCAAAGCAAGTTTATTAGACAAAACGACAGCTCTGACTATTGCTCAACAACAACAAGAGTTGCAACAAGCAATGGATGCTACCCTAGAGAAACAAAGTACTAGCAAACAACAACAAAACTCTATTTTAGAGACCTTAACAGCTCCTTTGGCAGAAAAAGAAAGCTTACTAGAGCAATATCAAGCCTTGCAGCAAGCAGTCAAAAACTTATTGCAAGAAATTGGAAGTACCAAAGAAAAGTTGCGGCATCAAGCTACCCAAGAAGATAAAAACAAAGCACTTCTGGAAAAAATAAATGCCTACAGAAAGGAAGTAGAACGTTGGGGAATGCTCAAAGAAGTGATTGGTTCTAGCGATGGCAAAAAATTCCGTGTTTTTGCTCAAAGTATTACCTTAAAGAAACTTATTCACTTAGCCAACCAACATTTGCGCTACTTTATTAATGGTCGTTATTACTTAGAAAAACGCTTGGCAGAGTATCAAGATCGACGTCCTAATGACATTCTTGAAATTGATATTGTCGATACATTTCAAGCAAATAATAAACGTCCTTTGAATACGCTGTCTGGTGGAGAAAGCTTTTTGGCTAGTTTGGCTTTGGCTTTGGGTTTGTCTGATTTGGCAGGTGGTAATGCTACGATTGAATCCTTGTTTATTGATGAAGGCTTTGGAACCTTGGATGCAGATACTTTGCAAGTTGCCATTCGTGCTTTACAAACCTTGGAGTCTAAAGGAAAAACGATTGGTGTTATCTCTCATATTGAGCAATTGAAACAGAATATTCCTACGCAGATTCATGTGGTTAAAAAAGGAGGTGGATTTAGTCAGTTGACTGTTGCTGAGGTGTAAGGTGACTAAATTTAAGCCCTTATCAAAAAAATGGTGCCGTATAGAGAAATCTATACGACACCATTCTTTTATTTATTTTATTTGGTAAAACTTAGACCTGAGCTTGAGCTTGTGGGCGTGTTGTTTTTTTCTTCAAGGCTGGATTTTCTCGTTTGGTACGAGAATACAAACTCACATTTTTATCCGTCAAAAAGCGCCAGTTTACAGCAACCCATGAATTATAAGAATGTAAATTATCGTAAAATTCTGGTGCAATCTTTCTCAATTGAGGCAAACGGCTACCAGGAATACGTGGAAAATCATGGTGCTCATTATGATAACCTACATTAAACGTTACCCAGTTTAAAGGACCATAATAAGAATAAGTTTCTTGACCTTCTTCAAATACATAATGCTCTGAAATAAAGTGACCAGATACAGGATTTAAGCCTCCTGCCAAGACTAAAGACAAACCTAAATAAAGTAAAGCAGACAAAGCAGCAGCAGTACTCATATACATTGCCAAGCCTCCAAAAAATAAGGTCATTACAGTAATTTGAAAAATAGCATTATAAACAACCCATTTATTTACTTTTAATTTTTTCACCATCATCGGACGCAAAGCATAAAAGAAGATTTGACTTATAAACCAAATTACTTTACCAATAAAACCTTTAAAAAGCATAGCCTCTCCCAAAGTAGGAATATCGGTATCTTCACCATCTGTTCCTTGTGACCAATGGTGCACTCCATGATAATACTTAAACGCCATTGCGTAAGGGAAAATCATTGGAATGTTAGCAAAGAAAGAAAAATAATTATTGTGTGATTTCTTTTCAAATGCCAAATCGTGTGTGATCTCATGAACGGACAAAAACATTGCGTGTACAATGGTTGATCCTACCACATAAGTAATTAGTAAGAACAAAATCCAACTAATAGAAATGATTTGATAGCTCAGTGCAGCAATTGTCATGTGCAAGCTTACCCAAAGTACTGTGAAATATTTCATTTTAGGATTAATTCCAAAAAGCTCTTTGACCTCTGGATGTGCCTCTAAGATATCTTGTCTACGTTGAACATGCGGTTCTTTATCGTCAGCCCAATAATAGTCATTTTTTGATGCTCTATGAATCGCCATATTTTATATTTTTTTGTTTTTTGATTGATACAATCAATCTGTAATGATGCATTGCTTATCGCTGAAATATTGATTTCCAACGATTTTTTTGAACATTTGGTTAAATTTTAAGCTTTATTAAAAGCATTCAATGCGTTTGCGGTGCAAAGATAAGATATGTAGTTTATTCTACACTACGATTTATCATTTTTGTTGATGATTTATATCTTTTTTATGTCATTCTCCTATAGTTAACAAAGTTGCTAAGTAGTTTAACTCTACTCTAAGATGATTTTTTATTGCAATTCCCCTAAGCACTTCTTAAAATAGATAACGTATTACAACTCATCTAGAAAAACAATGCCGTCAAAAGCGCCCCAATTAAAAGGCATATCCAAACAAGGCTCTCGTAAATATTTCTTATCATAAACATTGTGTCGTTCATCAAAACGAGTTGGATAATAATTCATCTGGATAATTGTCTGAGCTGCTCGTTCTTTTAGTGTTGAGATTGCCGCTAGGCGTTTTCGTTCACTTTCTGTTTTACAAATCGCTATCATTTGGTCTACTTTTGTTGCGTTATAAACAGAGGGCTGAAAAGGAATAACTTCTTCTCTCTCACTTGCAGGGATTGGTAACACTCCGTTTCTCCATAAAGAAACCTTGTCTTGATAAGGAAAGGGGTCAATGGGCGCTCCATTTAACCAAACATTAAAATGAATGTGAGGGATTCCTAAAGGAAATAAAATTAAAGCATCCAATCCGCTATAACCAGACAAAGCAATTGCCTCTCCTCGTTGCACAATAGTTCCAACACTTACCAATGGACGCGCCAAATGTGCATAACAAGTCATCAAGCCTTTGCCGTGGTCTATGAAAATTTTTAAACCACCTCGATTAAACTCAGACTCTATCGCAACCACCTCTCCTGCTGCTGCTGTACAAACAGTAGATCCAACAGGAATCGCAAAATCGGTTCCATTGTGACTGTCATAAGTCAATCGATTGCCTCTAAAGTCACGCACTTGTGTTTTTTTGACCGACCACCCATTTTTTATTGGAGTTTGGGTGTGGTTAACCAAATTAGAGATAATTGCTTTTCTTTGAATATAGTACTTTCCCAACCACAACCATGGAGAAACTCTAGGATGCATTTGAGACAAGCTAGACAATCCAAATTTAGAACCTGGTACATCCTCTTGTCCAAACAAAGCAATCTTGGCTTGGCTCATCCGCTCTTTAAAAGGAGAGAGTCCTAATACTTCTCCGAAAAATTTTAATTTTTTCATTTTTAGTGGGGGTTATCTCTAGTTGTAACAACTGTTTTTATATACAATCAGCTAAAGATACGCATTTTTTATTTTTTAAAAATATTAAAAATTAGTAACTTTGACCTAATTTTATTTATTTTTAGTAACTTTGACCTAATTATTGACAATCATAAAACCCAACTTACTAAAAAGCAACTCTTTATCAATGAAAAAATCAAACTTATATTACAAAATTGGCGCTTGGGCTTTAGTTATTCTTGGCATTGGACATCCTTCTACACATTTATTGATGACAAAAACCGAAGAACAGATGGCTATGGCGCAATCTATGGAACAGTTCAAAATTACCCTATTAGGCACAGAAAGCAATATGTTGAGTTTTTATAATGGATTTAGCCTTATAATGGGGTTCTCAATACTCAGTTATGGATTACTAAACCTAGTATTGATAAAATATAAACTCAATTCATCTCCAAATTTTCGTCCCATTTTGCTATTTAACAGTTTGATATCAATAGCCACTTGTCTACTGTCTATTCAATTTTTCTATATTGTTCCTCCCATACTTTTTACGGGAATTGCTTCACTAGCTTTTGCCTTAGCTTACCTCAGCTATCCTAAAAAAGAAGCACTGTAAATCAAAAAGATGGGCTAAGGAACAAGTCCTCAGTCCATCTTGATAGAAACTTTAGAAGTTCTTAGTTTAAGATTTCATTAGTTTGTTAGAAAACCTAGTAGTCAATACTATAGATTTCTTTCTTTATTTTAAATTCTTTTCCTTTCACTTTATAAGCAACTGTAACACCACCAGAAATATTATCTACCTGCATTTTATCCATCAAACTATTTCCAACAGATACATACATACTCACATCTGTTCTAGCGTTGATATTGTAAGCAATAACTGTTTTTAAGCCACGGTAAGAGACATAGTTTTGGGCATATTCAGCATTTTGTCCTTCTTTAATTTGTTTTGTCATAAAAAAATGTGCTAGGTCAAATCCAAGTCCAAACTTCACTTTTTCTAAAGGCTTAAAAAACAAAATTCCATCAACATAAAGCCCGTTCAAATGAATTGATTTATAAGGATTTTCAACCGTACTACTTAGGTAACTGTAGAATGTTGGCTTAGGAATAGAACGCATCATATAGTTGATACTAGTTCTAAAGGAGAAAAATTTACATTCTGGTTCAATCTCCGTAAATACCCCTAAGATTATTTCTGGTCTAGGTGCATATCGCACCCTGTAATCATCCATTTCCTCTGGAGTAGATTGTATTTGAGGTCTTGCATTTTCTAAAAAATTAGATACACCTGCTCCACCAGTTACTCCCCAATGTACTTTCCAACTTTTTTCTGATTTACTAATGAGTTGTTGGGCTTGTGTTGTTTCATACATTCCTAAAAATAGAAATAGAAAGAAGATAGATCTTTTTATTGTTGTCATTGTGAAATATTTTTTATTTTATAATAAACCAAGCATATTAAGACTTAAATTATTCATTACTAGCTTAGTAATTCATCTTACATATATAACGGTATTCTAAAAAAAAGGATTAAAGAGTTTTCCTTTTTATTAAAAAAAAACCACATTGTGACAATCCAAATTACTACTCTACATGATGCTGCAATTGAAGTTTAAAATCTAATATCTAAAAGCGAAGCGATCCTGTTCCCTCCATGTAAGTAGCAGCGAAGCTAATTTATCTCCAATTAACTTGGAGGGGTTCTAAAAACAGTCAAAAGCTAGCCCCAATTTTAATTTTCACAAAAACCGTCGTGTAGAGTACCAAATTACTTAACCTCAAACCTCTCCTTTTAAATTCTTAATCATTGCTCGTTCATATACTTTTGGAAAAAAACGATGCAGCCAATAAGATATTTTGCCTGTTTTTCCTGCAATCAATAAGGGTTTATTTTTTTGACAGTACAGATGAATATTTTGAGCAATTTCGCCCGCAGAAACTGTTTTACCAATTGTCTTTTTGTCTTGATAAATAGAATTTTTCTCAGAAGAAGCATTTTTTGCCTCTGGTGGTGCTTGAATAAAAGAAGGGCAAACCATCAAACAATGTACGCCCTCTTC
>Ga0114952_1003294_pt1 | contig 11592 bp, 10 predicted proteins | sample SidtaG_2_FD_87303 | JGI IMG/M metagenome (GOLD analysis project Ga0114952, IMG submission 87303) | Marine algal microbial communities from Sidmouth, United Kingdom - Sidmouth_Asex2 metaG | ecosystem: Host-associated > Algae > Red algae > Unclassified | place: Sidmouth, United Kingdom | collected... | reverse complement strand
GCCCGCCAATCTGACGACAGCCGGAAATATCTAGACCGACATGGTCCAAGGTTGGGGGCAAGTGCAGACAGCCGGAAATATCTAGACCGACATGGTCCAAGGTTGGGGGCAAGTGCATAACCCCAAGGACTCCGCGTAAAGCTGGAGGAGACCGGGGGCTCAGGTCAGTTCTAATGACGCCCCCATTGAAACGCGCTACGGTCCTTTCAGCATCTTCTATACGCAGCGTGATGCTGGAAATGTCTGCGGCCAGATTTGTTTCCTGACCATTCGCCGGAGCAGCCAAGAACATGGCGGCTAGAATTGCAGACGGAATCTTACTTTTCATGAAATCAAACTCGCTCTCTGAAAGGTTGCTGGCTTCAAAAATACATGGAATTCCGACTTTCGAAACAACCTGAGGTAGTTGGTAGTTCATTCATCTCTCCTGTTCAGGAAATCTCACCTCGATAAGTGGGTTGAAGAAAATTCAGCGCGGTGCGCGAATGACAGCAATGCGAAAGCTGCTGTTCCAAGCGGGACGAACTGCGCAAATGGCCAGTAAATCTGGTATCTCCATGATAGATCCCCCGATCCACCATTCCATGCCACAGCGAGAACCAGACGTTGACGGTGCTGTATATCACAAGATTTGCAAAAGCGGCTAACGGCAGCAACGAGCCCATTTCACCGATGCTGCGGATGGCATGAATGTCGGTTTCCGACGCGTGCGTGATGAGTTGCTTTCCTCAAGAGCTTTGCAAACGCTGATCTTAGGCTTTCTTTACCAGTGGTGAATAGAACCTATTCCGCACCTGCTCGGAGGCTCCATGCAACATAGTTTCAGCGACTTTCTCAGACATGGCGGCGACGGCCAGTACGAGATCGCGCAGCAACAGGGGCATCTGATTGGCCGTCGCGTAGGGCTTTCGCTCAAATCGACATTTCCTAACTACACAGCCCTGCGGGTAGATTTCAGTGAACGCCTCGACCAGGTGATTTTCGAAAGCACCCGGATGCTCCTGAACGCGCTGACGCCGCCAGACACTGTTCCAACTGTCACCGAAGATGATCTACGGGATGTGTCGGACGCAAAGGCTGAGGCACTCGACGCATGGGACGTGCGCCTTGCAAGCATGTTTAGCGAATACCAACTCACCCTCAGCGGTTACGCACTCTGCGACCGGCTATGGAAGAACGCTTGCTGCGGGCCTTCGCAGGGCTGATCAACCAGCTCCGGCAGGAAGACCTCGGGATTGTGCAGTACATCTGGCGCTCGCGGGATGATGCCAAGGTGCGCGACAGTCACGCTTCATATGATGACCGCGTATTCAGTTGGGACAAACCGCCAGTAGGCGGGCATCCGGGCGAGGCGCACAATTGCCGCTGTTATGCCGAACCCGTCTTACCAGGCGTGCAAAGCAACGTAGTACTTGCTGATTTTGCACCCACGGCCGGCGGCGTTCCGGCTCTAGACCCCACCGATGCAATTCGCGGCTTGCGCGCTCTGACTGGTGTTGGCGCAGCGCTTCTTGCGTCTGATGCGCTGCAAGATTGGACGGACGCTATGCGGGATCGGCGCGTGAACGAGGCAGGCGCGCTGCTAGGGGTAGATGTCACAACTGCCGAAGGTCGTCTGGCCGCAACTGCCTATGCCCTCGTACAGGAAGGGATCAGCAGCGGGAGCTACCCGGTTCTACCCAAGAACTCTGAATTTGCGCGCATCGGCGCTGAGGCAGCGGCGCTTTACGAATTGCTGAACCCGGGCACCATTTTAGGAACAGGCGCAGGCGGCGATCCTGCAAAACAGCGGGCCTTACAGGAGTTCATTGAAGCCGCCGGTGAAGCGTTCGCACGCGGGGATTTACGGCTTCAGGACGGCGAACTGGCACAAGGCTGGGTCGAAACCTTTCCAGAGCTGACGGAAGATGAGCGCCACTTGGGTGAACTCCCAGGCTTCACCCCGGAACGGATCGAGCAGTGGCTTGAAACCTATCCCATCGAAGAATTGGGCCTGCCAAACACCACCGGTTCTCCCATTCCCGGCCATCCGACCGACACCATCATTTCAACCCCCATCCCAGAAGAGACAGGGCCGAATATCGTTGAAGCGCGACCGGGCACCACAACGACACCAGACGGCAACAGCATTCTGCCTCATGGCGCGAAGGGAGACGATCAAGAGTATATTGGCCTTAAAGGTCACGATGTTGCGCAGATTGACGACATCATTGCCAACCCACGTCCCGAGCTGAGCGGCTTCGTCGAGGGTCGGGGTCGCCGAAAAGGTCAGAATGTGAGACTGTTAACGGGACAAGATGGCCATTGGGTTAAACTGGATGAAAGCGGTAATGTAATTGCCACGAGTAATCGAAACTTGCCGCTGAGAGATGACGAGAACGATCCTGGCGCAATCATCCGCCCACTGGAGTGAACATGAACGAACGATTTGAAAAACTCATAGCCCAATCACAAACTGGTGGCGGTACAGAATGGATTTCCGAAGCCGAGCTACTGGAGTTTAACGAATATCTCGCTCAACGGGGTTTCGGCGTTTCGCGCATGGAAGTGAAACGCGCCGAAGGTGGAACAGTACGGCCTAACCATGGTTATGAGGTTACACCGCAGCCTTTTCCCGGAGACGATGATCACTGGATGAACCACTTCGACCCCGTTCGCTCAGCTGCTTATGTTCGCGAACAGGTTCAATATGCCAAGGTCGATGGTGCTCTTTTTGACTACAAGGTCTGGGCTGAGCAGCCATAGACCTTACCGAAGACACATACTTTTCTCTTCCGCCAACCGAAAGCCGCCATTGGCGCAGCCGCAGCGAAGCGCGGCTTTGTCCCGCAGAGCTGACTTACACCTTGTCTCAGCCTGAAACCCAAGTCCCGCTTGCGATGCCGTCCAGCGTCCAGTTGCCGATGCGCCAGCGCACCAGTCGCAGGGTGGGAAACCCGATATGGGCGGTCATGCGGCGCACTTGGCGGTTGCGGCCCTCCGATATCGTGACCTCGATCCATCGGTCAGGCACCGATTTGCGAAACCGCACAGGCGGGTCGCGCTCCCACAGGGCAGGCGGGTCGATCAGGCGGACTTGCGCGGGCTTGGTTGGCCCGTCCCTGAGCGTCACGCCGTCGCGCAGGGGCTGCAAATCGGCATTCTCGGGGGCGCCCTCGACCTGCACCAGATATGTTTTGGACATCTTGTGCTTGGGATCAGCGATCTTGGCTTGCAGCGCGCCGTCGTCCGTTAAGACCAGCAGACCTTCGCTGTCACGGTCCAGCCGCCCTGCGGGATAGACATGCGGCACATCGACATAGGCGGACAGGGTCGGGCGGGCAGTCGGGCTTTTGGTGTCTGTAAATTGCGACAACACACCGAACGGTTTATTCAGTAAAATGATACGGGTCATAAGGCCGTTTAACGGCGCCGCGGCCCGAGTGCAAAATAAAGTTCTCAGCTGTGAACATTTCGCTTGATCGAATCCGAAATGGGTTTAATTGGCGTTTTATAGAAGCCAACGCACGCGCCTCTGGCCAGTGACAGTCATCACTCGTGTTTACGTAGCGACGGTAACTTCTCCCTTGGAACTGAGCGGTCTCTTTTGTGGTGCGTCCACACTTATGGCCGGGTCTTTTGGAGTAGTCAGATGACTGTACATGCTTCGCCATTCGTGGCGTCAACCGATATTGCTATGCCGTCCCGTCTGGATGCGTTTTGCGCGGCCAATTCCTTTAATCAGCCAACGCTTGTGATTGATGTGGACCGTGTGGAAACACAGTACCGCGCGCTGGCTTCGGGGCTTGGCCGCGCGGCGATCCATTATGCCGTGAAGGCAAACCCAGCGGACGCGATCATTGCGCGTTTGGTCCGTCTTGGATCGCATTTTGATGCGGCGTCCAAAGCGGAAATCGCGCTTTGCCTTGGGCATGGTGCTGATCCTGCGCATGTGTCATTTGGCAACACGATCAAGCGGTCGTCCGATATTGCATGGGCACATGCGCAAGGCATTACACTGTTCTCGGCTGATGCCGACGAAGAGCTTGAAAAGATTGCAGAAAATGCACCTGGGGCGCAGGTTTATATCCGCTTGATCGTTGAGGTTTCGCAGGCTGACTGGCCGCTTTCGCGCAAATTCGGCTGTGACCGTGACACAGCGATCCGTCTGCTGGGCTATGCCAAATCCTTGGGCCTGAACCCCATCGGGTTTTCGTTCCATGTCGGGTCCCAGACCCGTCAGGCGGCGATGTGGGGGCCGTCACTGGACGCGTTGGCCGACATCTGGAATGCGGCAAAAGACGCGGGTCACGACCTGACGCTTTTGAATATCGGCGGCGGTTTTCCGGCGTTCTATGGCGAGGCGATCGAAGCACCAGCGGCCTATGCGGCAGCGGTCATGGCGCAGGTCACCGCGCGCTTTGGTAACGTTCCGGTCATCATGGCCGAGCCGGGTCGCGGGCTGGTCGCCGAAGCAGGCGTGATCGTGTCCGAAGTCATGTTGGTATCGCGCAAATCCGAGCGTGACATGCACCGCTGGGTGTACCTTGATATTGGCCGTTTTTCAGGGCTGGCCGAGACCGAAGGCGAGGCGATCCGGTATCAATTCGAGACCGCAAAAGACGGCGATGCGATGGGCCCGTGCATCATGGCAGGCCCGTCATGCGACAGCGCGGACGTATTATACGAAAAACGCCCGATGATGTTGCCCATGACATTGCGGTCTGGCGACCGTGTTTTGATCCGCAACACAGGGGCTTATACATCGACATATTCGTCGGTCTGTTTCAACGGGTTCCCGCCACTGGCTGTGGTTGTGATCTGACAGTATACCGTTGCATTCCGCTAAACATATGAAAATAAACATATTTTAGTTTACTTGTAACGCGATGCAGCTAAGTTGGCCCTACGCAACATTACGTAGGGCCACCATCATGCCACCAATTGTCGACCATCCGCTGCGCTATGCGTCTGCGAATGAATTACACGCCCGTCCGTTTCCCAAGCTGTCGGCGCCTGCGCGCGCGGCCTATCTGGCGCTGGCATCGGACGTGCCGAGCGGGGATGCGCAACGCGCCCATTTGATCGCGCTTTTGGACAGATATGGTGCTGCACACCCGCAGCCCGATGCGACCCATTATTCGGGTCAGATCGGCAAGCATATGCTGAAATGGGAAAGCCATACGGAGTTTGTGACCTACACAATTTTCGACACAGGCAACGCCAACCCTCCGTTCGATGCGTCAACATTTGCGATGTTCCCCGAGGACTGGTTGGAATCCGCACCGGGTACACGGATCACATCAGCATTGATCCGCGTGGAAAAGCTGGATGGTGATGACGGCATCATCGAAAAGGCCAATGATTGGTTCGTCCCAGAAAGCCTTGCGATTGCGCGGGTGCTTGAGGACGAGCTGGTGATCGCATCCGATTTCCGGATTGATCCGGCAGGGCATATGCGCATGGCCGTGTTTGCCCGCGAGACCACGGGCGGACGCCGTATTGGCCGCGTGGTACAGCGCATGTGCGAGGTTGAGACCTATAAGGCAATGGCGATGCTGGGTCTGGCGAAGGTGCGCGATATGGGGCCGGAATTATCGCGGCTTGATGCGCAGCTCACGGGGCTGGTGGGCGAGCTGAACAGCGATGCGCTAAAGTCCGATGAGACATTGCGCCAGCTTTTGCAAATCTCGGCGGCGTTAGAAAACACGGTGGCGCAGTCGGCCTACCGGTTCGGGGCGACCCGCGCCTATGAGGCGATTGTGAACCAGCGGATATTTATCCTGCGTGAGGAACGATTTAAGGGCCGCCAGACATTTGGCGAGTTTATGATGCGCCGGTTTGATCCGGCAATGCGCACGGTGGAATCCACCCAGACACGCCTGCAAGGGCTGACGGACCGCGCGGCACGTGCATCTGATTTACTGCGGACCCGCGTGGATGTGGAGCGGTCCGCGCAAAATCAGGATTTGCTGACGTCCATGGATCAGCGGGCCGATTTGCAGCTAAAATTGCAGCGCACCGTCGAGGGCCTATCGGTGGTGGCGATCAGCTATTATGCGGTGAACCTTGCGCTTTATCTGCTGGGACCGGTCGAACAGGTGTACGGCATCAGCAAGACGCTGCTGGCAGCAGGGGCCACGCCGATTGTGCTGGTGCTTGTCTGGCTCGCGTTGCGGCGTATTCAACGCCGGATGCATTAAAGTCCGCGAATACGCGGGTCAAGCGCGTCGCGCAGCCCGTCACCGATATAGTTGACCGACAGCACCGTCAGCGAGATCGCCAAGCCCGGCCAGATGACGCGTTCGGGGAACGATGTCATGCGGTCGACGCTATCGAACAGGATTTTGCCCCATGTGGGGAAATCCGACGGGAAGCCGAGGCCAAGGAACGACAGCGCACTTTCTGTGATGATCGCAGTCGCCAGCCCAAGCGTGGCCGACACCATAATGGGCGACAGCACATTGGGCAGCAGATGGCGCGTGATCATGCGCCGTGCAGGTGTGCCGATAGAACGCGCGGCCAGCACAAACTCGCGTTCTTTCAGGGCCATGACATCGCCGCGCACAATGCGTGCGGTTTGCATCCAGCTTGTGATGCCGATGCCAGTGACGATCAGGATAAAGATACCTTGTTCAGGCCCGAACGCCGCGCGCAGTGGATCGCGGAACAGCAGCATCATCACCAGCAAGAGTGGCAGTAAGGGCAGGGCGAGCACCAGATCGGTGAAACGCATCAGGATGCCGTCGAGGCGACGGAAGTATCCCGCGATGACGCCAACGGTTGTACCAATCAGCAGGGCAAGGACCATCGCAGTCCAGCCCACAGCAAGCGAAATGCGTCCGCCTTGCATGATGTTGGCCATAATGTCGCGGCCAAGGTTGTCAGTGCCCATGGGGCGTGCCCAGCTGACCTTTGCGCCGCTGTCAAAGATCGCCATGTAGATAGGGCGCACGTTTTTGTTGCGGATATCCAGCTTGCCTGCGTCCACGCCCCAAAGCCACGGGCCGATCAGGCAAAACAGCGTGATAAAGACCAAAAACCCGAGGCCTAGCACCGCGCCTTTGTGGGTTTTGAACTGGTCCCAGACATCCCACCATTGGTTGCGGGGCGGGGCCGTCATGTCCAAGGTGTTATCAGTCATAGCGGATCCTCGGGTCAAGCACGCCGTACAGAATATCGGCAATCAGGTTCATCACAACGATCAGCACCGCGAGCAGGAAGGTGATGGTCATCACCATCGGAATATCGTTGCCTTGCAGCGCGATGATCAGCAGTTGCCCGAGGCCGTTGACCTTGAAAATCTGCTCGGTGATGATTGCCCCGCCAAAGATCGTAGGGATGCCAAGTGCAATCACGGTGATCACAGGGATCATGGAATTGCGCAGCACATGTTTCATGACCACGGTGGCCTCTGACATGCCTTTGGCACGCGCGGTGCGCACGTAATCCTGCGACAGGTTGTCAAGCATGGAGGCGCGCATGTAGCGGCTGACTTGGGCCGTGGTTTGCAGGGCAAGGACCATCACGGGCATGATCATCTGCTTGAGCTGGAACACAAATGTATCCCACGATGTCACCACGTGGGTGGTGTCATAGATCGACGGCAGCCACTTGAGTTGCACCGAGAAGATCACGATCAACAACACACCTGAAAAGAACGGTGGCACCGAAAACCCGATCATCGACACGAATGTGCCTGTTTGGTCGAACACCGAGTATTGTTTGTAGGCCGATATGATCCCGATGGGCAGGGCGATCAGCACGCCCACGACATAGGACATGCCGACAACCCATAAGGTTTGCGGCATCCGCTGGGCGATGGTGTCGAACACAGGGCTGCGCGACTGGAACGAGATAATGCGCTGTGCGCCGTCGGCGAAATTCGTGCCGAAAATGTTGTCGATCCAATACTGCGGTTCCACGATGAAAAACTGCTTGAGCCAGAGCGGGAAGCGGACCCACCATGGCTCGCCTAAGCCCAAGGCAAGGCGCATCTTTTCCTTCACTTCCGGCGGGATGGTCAATGGCATTTGTGCCATCGGGTCACCGGGTGCAAGCTCGAGCAGCATAAAGATGACGAACGCAATGAACAAAAGCGTCGGGATAGACAGCAATAACCTGCGGATTGTGAAGGTAAGCATGTAAGACGCCTTAGTTCATAACGGTGAGGGTGGGAGCAGGGGGCACAGTCATGCCCCCCGCCGTAGGATGGGTTTTAACCCATCATTGCTTAGTTACCTGTGCGGTACCAATCAGCGACATTCCAAAGCTCGGAATCCCATGTGTTCAGTACAACGCCGCCAAGATCGTTGGCCTTGGCAGATACACGACCACGGTCAACCAATGGAACGATAGTCATCGTGTCTTTGGTCAGCATGTCGTTCATCTTACGGGCCAATTCGCCACGCTTGTCGATGTCAGCGGTCGCACCAAGCTCGTCGATCAGCGCGTCATAGGCCGGATCGCAGAAGCGGTTGATGTTTTCACCCTGCCACTGGCTGGACGGCTTTGGCTCGTTACCACAACGATAGGCCGCAAGGTATGCCTGCGGGTCGGTGCCATCAAAGTTGTTGGCGTACATTTCCACGTCCGCATAGAACTTTTGGAACGTATCAGGGGAGCCCGGATCACCACCAAAGAACACGGATGCATCAAGATTACGCAGCTCGGTTTCAACACCGATTTCGCCCCACCATTCTTTGATCAGCGCTTGGAAATCCTGACGCACAGCGTTAGTGGATGTCTGGTACAAGATACGCAGCTCAACGCCGTCTTTTTCACGGATGCCGTCACCGTTGCTGTCAACCCAGCCAGCGCCTTCGAGCAGCGCCTTGGCACCCTCAATGTCTTGTGTCAGGCAACCTGTGTTGTCCGTGGACGCATAGATTTCCGGACCGGGCACAAGGTTACATGTCGGACGACCAGCCTGACCGTAGCCGACTTCGACCAGCAATTCGCGGTCGATGGCCATGGACAATGCGTGACGCACGTCAAATTCGGACAGGAACGGGTGCGGGTGCGCAACGGTCGAACGCTCACCTTCTGGCAAATCGGACGACGGGTTCGTCAGGTTCATTTCCAGACGTTCCACAAGCGTACCGAATGCAGAGATTGGCGTACCAACGCCGCCTTCGGCCATTGATGCAAGCACGTCAGGTGCCAGCTGCATGTTCCAAGCGTAGTCAAATTCGCCTGTTTCCATCACAGAACGACCAGCAGCAGTTGCGTCGCCGCCCCCTTTGAAGGTCACGGATGCAAATGCAGGCTTGCCTGCTTCACGGTAGTTTTCGTTGGCTTCCATCTGGATCACGTCATTGGTGCGGAAGTCGGTGACCACAAACGGGCCAGTGCCGATCGGGCCAAAGTTGGCGTCCGTACATTCAGGTGCCTTTGCGCCCATGCAGTCCGCAAACTGCGCCGCTTGGATGATTGGCGATTGTGCGCCAGCAAACGGGCCGTATGGGTTCGGCTTGGCGCTTGTGAATGTGACTTTGACAGTCAGGTCATCAATCGCTTCGACGGATGAAACGCCATCAAATTTGGACAGCTGTGCGCAGCCGCCTTCTGGGTCCATGCAATAGGCAGCCGTGAATGCCACGTCTGCGGATGTTACGGCCGTGCCGTCAGACCACAACAGGCCGGACTTCAGTTTCCATGTGATGGATGTCAGATCCTCGGACACGCCGCCATTGGCGACAGTCGGGATTTCTTCGGCAAGGTATGGAACCAACGCGCCGGTTTCATTGTAGCGCGCGAGCGGCTCTACGATCATGGACGCGGATTCCAGATCCTTGGTCCCACCAGACAGATAGGGGTTCAGGATGGATGGCGCTTGCCAATAGATGATATTGAGCTGGCCGTCGCGGCCACGCTCGCCTTCATGGCCGTCAGCATAGGCCATCGGCGCAAGCGCGAGGGATGCAGCAGCGCCCATCAATGCGGTTTTCATTTTCATTTTTTCACTCTCCTAGTTGGTGCTCTTGTTGGACCTCGTCCTGCTGTTGGCCAGCAGGCGTTGTTTTTATATGTCGTTGTGCAGGTGGCAGGCGGTAAAGCGGCCTTGTTCCACCTCGCGGTATGCAGGTTCTGTTGTTTTGCAAATGTCCATCACGGCGGGGCAGCGTGTGCAAAAATTGCAGCCCTGCGGCGGGTTGGACGGGGACGGCACGTCGCCTTGCAGAATGATCCGCTCGGTCTTGCGGGCAAGCGACGGGTCGGGTTCCGGTACAGCCGACAGCAGCGCCTTGGTATAGGGGTGCAGCGGGTCCGCAAACAGCGCCTCGCGGTCAGCCAGTTCCACGATTTTGCCAAGGTACATGACGGCCACGCGGGTGGCGATGTGGCGGACCATCGACAGGTCGTGGCTGATGAACAGATATGTCAGGCCGAATTTTTCTTGCAGGTCTTCCAGCAGGTTCACGACTTGGGCTTGGATCGACACATCAAGTGCGGCGATGGGTTCGTCGCAAACAATGAACTTGGGGTTCAGGGCCAGCGCGCGGGCGATGCCGATACGCTGGCGCTGCCCGCCGGAAAAGGCGTGCGGGTAGCGTTGGGCAAATTTGCGGTTCAGGCCGACGGCGTCCATCAGTTCGGCAACTTTGTCGCGCTTTTCTGCCGCTGTCAGTGTCGTATGTTCATCCAGTGGTTCGCGAATGATCGCCTCGACCGTCATGCGCGGGTTCAGGGATGCCTGCGGGTCTTGGAACACCATTTGCATGGTCGGGCGCATGTCGCGTAGCTGGCTTTGCGGGGTGTCACCGATTTCGCGACCATCGATTTCAATCTCGCCGCCTGTGATGTCGTACAGGCGCAGCACAGCGCGGCCAGCCGTTGATTTGCCGCAGCCGCTTTCACCGACAAGGCCGAGGGTCTCGCCTTCCATCACGTCAAAGGTCAGCCCGTCTACGGCCTTGACGGCACCGACGCGACGCCGCAGCAGGCCCGCGTAGATCGGGAAGTGCATTTTCAGGTCGCGGACCGACACCAGCGGTTTTTGCGGGCTATCCAGCATGGGCAACCTCCAGCGGATCCACAAGGAAACAGGCCGCATCATGGCCATCGCCCACATCGTAGCGTGGTGGGACCTTGGTGGCGCAAACGGGCATGGCCTGTGCGCAGCGGTCGCGGAACGGGCAGGCGGTGGGCGCGCCTACGACCAAGGGCGGCTGCCCTTCGATCACAGTAAGGCGTGCGGCGCGGGTCCCTGCAATCGACGGGATCGTTTTCAAAAGCGCGGCCGTGTAGGGGTGGCGGGGGTCGGAAAACAGGTCGTGCACAGGGGCATGTTCCACCACTTGGCCGCCGTACATCACCATCACACGGTCCGCGATGCCCGCGATCACGCCAAGATCATGGGTGATCCAGATCACGGCCATACCCAGCCGTTCGCGAAGCTCCTCAATCAACGCAACAATCTGTGCCTGAATCGTGACGTCCAGTGCCGTGGTGGGTTCGTCGGCAATGAGCAGCGAGGGCCGACACACGATAGCCATGGCTATCATGATTCGCTGCCGTTGCCCGCCCGAAAACTGGTGCGGATAGTCCGCAAGGCGACGCGCGGCATCCGGAATGCCGACTATCTCTAACGTTTCGATAACCTGCGCTTTG
>Ga0114952_1003293_pt1 | contig 11594 bp, 4 predicted proteins | sample SidtaG_2_FD_87303 | JGI IMG/M metagenome (GOLD analysis project Ga0114952, IMG submission 87303) | Marine algal microbial communities from Sidmouth, United Kingdom - Sidmouth_Asex2 metaG | ecosystem: Host-associated > Algae > Red algae > Unclassified | place: Sidmouth, United Kingdom | collected... | reverse complement strand
GTGCTATTTTTCGTTTTTAAAAACAATAAATTAACCTCATTAACATTTCCGACAATACAACTAAGTATCGTTTCATTAGGGTTATATATAATCTACTTTATCAAATCGATTATTAATTCTATTCAATTTTATAATCATCTTAATAAAAAACGAAAAAAACCTAACCTATTCCTTTTAACACTTGGGCTTCCTATATACTTTATAACTTATTTATTTTTGAATGAAAAAATGAAAGAAGACCTTAAAGTTAATTGTCTAGAATCCTTAAAATAAGCCATATCTTTGTACTATGATGGCACATAATATGACACAAAACGTAAAGCAAGAATTTAAACTCAACACGATTCACGAAGCTATTGACGATATTAGAAATGGCAAAGTTATTATTGTTGTTGACGACGAAAATCGTGAAAATGAAGGCGATTTTTTGGCTGCTGCCGATAAGGTAACTCCAGAAATGATAAACTTTATGGCAACTCATGGTAGGGGTCTTATTTGTGCACCATTAACAGAAAACAGATGTAAGGAGCTCGAATTAAGTATGATGGTTAGAAATAATACTGACCCAATGGAAACAGCTTTTACAGTATCTATAGATTTAAGAGGGCATGGTGTTACCACTGGGATTTCAGCAAGTGATAGAGCTAAAACAGTACAAGCTTTAATTAATAATGATACAAAACCTTTTGATTTAGCACGACCTGGACATATATTTCCTTTAGTAGCCAAAGAAGGTGGTGTTTTACGACGTACCGGACACACTGAAGCAGCCATAGATTTTGCAAGATTAGCTGGACTAAATCCCGCTGGAGTAATTGTAGAAATCATGAATGATGATGGCACTATGGCACGTTTACCTCAGCTTTTTAAAGTTGCTAAAAAACTAGACTTAAAAATTGTTTCTATTGAAGATTTAGTGGCATACAGAATGCAGCACGACTCTTTAATTGAGAAAAAAGAAGATTTTCAAATTGAAACGCGTTTTGGGAGTTTTAGATTAAGAGCATATGAACAAACTACCAATAATCAAATCCATATTGCTTTAACAAAAGGACAATGGAAGGACAATGAAGAGGTGCTTACAAGAATAAACTCTACTTTATTTAATAATGATATTTTAGGAACTTTAACTAACAATGCAGACCAACAATTAGATGATATGTTTAAGGTTATTAATGATGCTGGAAAAGGCGCTTTACTTTTTATTAACCAAGAAACACAATCTATGAATATTTTAAGCCGTTTGTCTTTTTTAAAGGAACACCAATCTCCTAAAGAAGTTGCCAAAGCTCCAAGAATTAATATGGACAATAGAGATTTTGGAATTGGTGCACAGATATTACACGACTTAAATATTCATAAATTACTTTTAATATCAAATACCGAACAAACTAAGCGTGTTGGTTTAATTGGTTATGGTTTAGAGATTGTTGATTATGTTAAGTACTAAACACTTGCTTTAATGGCATTAGCCATTTTAATAGCACGTTGCTTAACCTCATCTTCCGTCCAAGATAATTTTATTAAACAAGATATATTTCTACCTATAAAATGGTCGGATTTTGAAAAGTCTTTAGTTTTTAAATACTCTAATCCTTTTTTCACTTCCGTAGAAATTGGGAATAGTGATTTTAAATCTTTTAGGTGATGCCATTCTCTAATATAATGCCAATTATTGTTATAGTAATTCCAACAAACATCTACTCCAATCTCTTTAAATGCTTTTGAAACTTTAGTTGAAGTTTCTAAATCTGGTAAAAAGAAATTTAAAAAGGCACAACTCTCTACTCCACCTTCTGGAACGGTTCTAAAAGTAACTTCTGGAATTTGTGATAAAGTGTTTCGTAGTATATTAAAATGTCGTTTTTGAATCTCTAAAAATTCTGGTAAACGTTTTACTTGTGCTAACCCTACTGCGGCATGTAGTTCTGAAATGCGAAAATTATAACCTAAAAATGGATGGGTTTCTGCACCTCTATCACTTCCAATATGATCGTGACCATGATCGCTGTAATGATCTGCATTTTTATAATACTCCTTATTATTTGTAATAACTGCTCCACCTTCACCACAAGTGATTGTTTTGACAAAATCGAATGAGAAACACCCTAAATCACCTATGCTTCCTAATGGTTTTCCTTTATAAGTTCCGCCAATGGCTTGACAGGCATCTTCTACTAATAATATATTATGCTTTTTAGCAATATTTTGTAGTGCATCCATATTACCCATACTCCCACACATTTGCACCACCATAATCGCCTTGGTTTTTGGTGTTATGGCATGCTCTACTGCTTTTGGGTTTAAACATAAGGTATCATCTATATCTACCAATATAGGTATAGCTCCAAGCATCATAATGGCCTCAAAACTTGCTACAAATGTAAATGTTGGCATAATAACTTCGTCTCCCGCTCCTACTCCTGCTGAAGCTAGCGCGACAGATACTGCGGCGGTACCGCTTGATACGAGTTGCACGTGTTTGGATTTAAATGTATCTTGAAGCTCTGACTCTAACTCCTTTGCTTTCCAATGGCCTTGTCGCATACCATCAAAACCATAGCGCATAAGTACGCCATTATCCAATACATCGTTTACTTCTTTTCGTTCTAAATCTCCAAATAATTCAAATCCTGGCATATTATAATTTTCTTTAATCTTGAATGGGACATCCTGTTTGCGTTAGGGATTGAACGGTATGTTTGAGCTCCTCGCAGAGAGCGAGTAGTAAAAGCCCGACCCTTGTGGTAACGCCCCAATAATTTATATGGTTATTACGGTTTCTTTTATAGGTTTTCTTACTTTTTTAAATGTTGAAAATATATCGTCATCAGCGCGATACCCTATTGGTAAAAGTAATATGGATTTTAATCCTTTTTCTTTTAATTTTAGAATATCATCATACATGGATGGTACGAAACCTTCCATGGGGCATGCATCTATACCTTCTATGGCGCATACCGTCATTAAATTACCCAATGCTATATAAGCCTGATTGGCAGACCATTGTTGGCGCTGTTCCACAGATTTACTTTTCATCATTTTAATTAAATCCTCTTGGTAGGGTTTTAATATAGCTTCTGGTGTATTTCGAATTGATTTTATGTTAGCGTAATATCGCAAAACATCCATATCTTCAATATTGTTTTGTATACAAATAACCAGTAAGTGTGATGCATCTAAAACTTGTTTTTGATTGTAAGATGCTGGTATTAGAGCTTCTCTAATTTTTTTATCCTCGATTACAACCAATTTAAGCGTTTGCAATCCAAATGAGGTTGCTGTTAGGTTAAAAGCCTGTGTAATAATATTTAATTTAGCTTTTGGAAGCACTTTAATTGCATCAAATTTTTTTGTTGCATACCGCCATTGAAGCTGTTTTATTGTATTCATTATAATGTAATAAATTTATGCAAAAATAAGGTTTGCTTTTTTCTTTTTACAATATTGATATGATAAAATATTGACATTTGAACATCTGAAAAATTTATTACGAAAAAATTAAGTTTTTATTTGAATAGATTAAAAAAGCAAGTTATATTTGCACCCGCGTTCAGGCAAATAGCTTGGATAGACACTTTGGAGAGTTGGCAGAGTGGTCGAATGCGGCAGTCTTGAAAACTGTTGAGGGTCACACCTCCAGGGGTTCGAATCCCTTACTCTCCGCGATGTCATATAGTAATCAGTAGATTACGTGTTTAACACCCAATATCACACCCGATTCTGTTAGAATTGGGTGTTCTTTTTTTAATTTATTTTGAATAAGTGAACCTAGTCAAAAGCTCTCTTGTTAACTAGAATTCCACCATTCCATATTACCAATTTTTATAACTAATCAAGTTTAAAGAAAGATGCTTCAATTAAATTGAAATTCTTCGACTTAATAATAAGTTATCTTGACTTTTAAATTAAAAATTATTAATTTTTTTTTAATTTTTAAATAGTTTTAGTTCTTTTCTAGAAGTATAAGATTTTATAAACAACATAAAACTAATTAGATGGCTTGTTTACAAAATCTAAATCATAAATATTATATTAATAACTTCAGAATGAAAACAACTTAATAAAGTTTTATTGAGAATGATTTATTTGTATGTTAAAACTTCTAAAAAACTTAAAATAAGTAAAAAAAAGACAAACCGTTTTAAAGACCTGATTAAAAGCACAAATTACATGTAAACTAATAAAATTGACTTTAATCGATTATAAAATATTTTATCTTGAAAAACAGGTAATTTTATATCTCTCCCTATAAGTTAATAGCAATTTACATATAAATTGAATATAACCACTTGCCTTTTTTCGTAATATGGTGTATTGGTTTTTAGTTGCTACTAATGATAAAAAATTTTATTACGTTTTAATTTTACTGATAATAGCATTATTATTATCGAAAAAATCTTTATATCTGATTTTTTTAAAATTGAAATAAATCATTCTTCTATAAATCACTCATATTCGATAAATATTAATGTAGAGATTTTTAAGCATCAATTCTATTATTAATTTTTAGTGCATACTATTTTTTTAAATTCTATATGTAAAACAAGATAATTTTAAAGTAGAATAATTTTTTAAGCTACTCAATTAAAGTCATAAAAATATCTAATTATTAAATTTAAAAAAATGAAGAAAAAGTACCTTTTACTAAAAATTATTTTTTTAGTATTTTCGTCTGCTTTGTTTGCGCAAAATCCAGTACAAACTGTAGAATACCAAGCTCTTGTAGATTTTTACAACCTTACTGGTGGAGATGGTTGGCGAACAAAATGGGACATAAGTAGTAATAATTTACATACCACTACTTGGTTTGGAGTTGTTGTTGAAGATGAACATATTGTTGAAATTAATTTACCAAATAACAGAGTTAGAGGAGCGATTCCAGCCTCTTTTAGTAATTTAAAATTTCTTAAAAAACTCAACTTGGGTTCGACTACAACCTCAAGTGCATTTAGTCATGACCTGAGTTCTTCAAACTTGGACAATCTATCGGGGCTTGAAAGTTTAGAAGATTTAAATTTGAGGTATTGTAACATATCAGGAACGTTTCCTGCTTCTTGGAGTCAACTCACAAATCTAAAATCATTAGTAGCAAGTAATAATACGCTTTCAGGATCTATTTTTAGCGAGATAGGAAACTTAACAGCCTTGGAATCTTTAGATTTTTCGCAAAATGAATTAACAGAAATCCCAACAACTATAGGCAATTTAACAAATTTAAAAACATTCAATTTATCATATAATGAACTCTCTATATTACCACAAGAGCTGGAGGATCTTACCAGTTTAACACTTTTATATGTCAATTCGAATCAGATTATTGATACCGAGGCTTTTTTAAATAGTAGTATTAATTTACCGTTAACATCGCAAACGTTAACATTGGATGAGTTTGTATATAGTGGTGGTGATGTGGTGCTAACCAATATACCAGATATTACACGTTATGATCGATCTAACAATGATTTCTCAGCTAGAAACAATTTTAATTTAAGAATAGATGGAAGCAATATAGTCACAAATATTACCATGGAAGCCGATGGCAGTATTGTGTTACTAAAAGAATATTTAGGTACTTTAACTTCAGGTAAACAAGTTGCACTTTATCAACAAAATGGCGCATCAAGAGCTACTACTATAAACTTTACAACCACTACTGTAGATTTACCTGCGATTCCAGAAAGCGAATATCAAGCATTAGTAGATTTTTACAATGCTACACAAGGCGATAGTTCATGGAGAACACAATGGGATGTGAGTGTTAACAATCTAAACTTGGGAGCTTGGTTTGGTATGGCTATAGAAGATGGTCATATAACAGAAATTAGCTTACCAAATAACAAAATTAAGGGAGCCATTCCAGCTTCTTTTGGCAATTTAAAATTTCTTAAAAAGCTAGACTTGAGTTCAACGACAACCTCAAGTTCTTTTAGCCATGATTTAAGTTCTACAGATTTGTCAAACCTTTCGGGATTAGAAAGTTTAGAGGATTTAAATTTAAGGTATTGTAATATATCTGGAGCACTCCCCGCTTCTTGGAATCAGCTCACCAATCTAAAATCATTAATAGTAAGCAACAATAGTTTAACAGGATCTATTTTTAGTGATATAGGTAATTTAACGGCATTAGAATCTGTAGATTTTTCGCAAAATCAATTAACTGAAATTCCAACAACTATAGGCAATTTAACAAATTTAAAAACATTCAATTTATCATATAACGAACTTACGATATTACCACAAGAGCTGGAAGATCTTACTAGTTTAACAACATTATATGTTAATTCTAATCAAATAACTGACACCGAAGCTTTTTTAAATAACAGTATCAATTTACAGTTAACATCGCAAAAGTTAATATTGGATGAGTTTGTGTTCAGTGGTGATGATGTAGTGTTAACCAACATACCAAATATTTCACGTTATGATCGATCTAACAATGATTTTTCAGCTAGAAACAATTTTAATTTAAGAATAGATGGAAGTAATATAGCTACAAACATTACCATGGAAGCCGATGGCAGTATAGTGTTACCAAAAGAATATTTAAATACTTTAACATCAGAAAAACAAGTAGCACTTTATCAACAAAATGGAGCATCAAGAGCTACTATTATAAATTTTACCAATACTACGGTGGAATTACCCGCGATTCCAGAAAGCGAATATCTAGCACTAGTAGATTTTCACAACGCGACACAAGGCGATAGTTCATGGTTAACCCAATGGGATGTAAGTGTTAACAACCTAAACTTAGGAGCTTGGTTTGGTATAGCTATAGAAGATGGCCACATAGTTGAAATTAATCTACCAAACAACAGAGTTAGAGGTGCCATACCAGCTTCGTTCAGCAATTTAAAGTTTCTTAGAAAGCTAAATTTGGGCTCGACTACAACCTCAAATTTTTATACCCATGATTTAAGTGCTACAGACTTGTCAAACCTTTCAGGATTAGAAAGTTTAGAGGATTTAAATTTAAGGTATTGTAATATATCTGGAGCATTACCTCCTTCATGGAATCAATTGACGAATCTAAAATCTTTGGTGCTAAGTAATAATACGCTTTCAGGAACTATTTTTAGCGAGATTGGTGATTTAACCGCGTTGGAAACTATAGATTTCTCTCAAAATCAATTAACAGGAATTCCAAAAACCATAGGCAGTTTAACAAATCTAAAAACATTTAATGTATCATATAATTTAATTACCATATTACCACAAGAGTTGGAAAGCTTAACCAGTTTAACTACAATGTATGCTAATTCTAATCAGATTATTGATACCGAAGCTTTTTTAAATACCAATATTTCTTTGCAGCTAAGATCGCAAACCTTAACATTAGATGAGTTTACATATAGTGGTGACGATGTGGTATTAACTAACATACCCAATATTACACGTTATGATCGATTTAAAAATGATTTTTCAGCATTAAACAATTTTTATTTACAAATAGACGGAAACAATATTGCCACAAACATTCGGATGGAAGCCGATGGAAGCATCATACTTTCAAAAACATATTTAAGCACTTTAACTCCAGAAAAGCAAGTAAGACTTTATCAACAATCCGGAACAGCAAATGGTACATATATAACTTTTACAACCACAATGCTAGATTTGGAAGAGATTCCAGATGAAGAATATCAGGCTCTAGTAGATTTTTATAACGCAACACAGGGTGATAGTTCATGGATAACTCAATGGGATGTGAGTGTTAATAATCTAAAATTGGGAGCTTGGTTTGGTTTAGGTATTGAAAACGGGCATATCGTTGAAATTAATTTACCAAATAATAGAATTAGAGGTGCCATACCTGCTTCGTTTAGCAATTTAAAGTTTCTTAAAAAGCTAGATTTAAGCGCTACTACTACTTCAAGTTTTTATGCTCATGATTTAAGTGCTACGGATTTGTCAAACCTTTCAGGATTAGAAAGTTTAGAGGATTTGAATTTGAGATATTGTAATATATCAGGAGCATTACCAACTTCTTGGTCTCAATTAACAAACCTAGAATCATTGATGTTAAGAAACAATTCGATAACCACTATACCAGCGGGAATAGATGATTTAACGGATCTGAAATCAATCGATTTAAGTTATAATGTTTTAGAAAATTCAGAGGCTAACTTTTCCAATTTACAATTAACCACACTTAATCTTCAGTCGCAAACTATTAATTTTGAAAGTATTGAAATAGCGACCAACGAAATTAATATTGATTTGCCAACGGCTTTAATATTAGCATTGAATGATGACGTTGTAAGTAATAATTCTAGTAACGAATTTCAATTATTTGTAAATAATATATATCAAAAAACGAGTTTTTCAAACAATGGTAAATTGGTTTTTACTAATATCAATTTGTTAAATTTAGAAACAACAGATAAAATTAGAATCTATCAAACCACGGGAGCAGCTCAATATTCAAGCATTAATTATAATACTTTAAGTTTTGGATTACCACTTGTAGATGAAGAGTTTGAAATTTTAAAAAAAATATACAATGCTACAAATGGCGACTCTTGGACAAACTCATGGGATATTAGCGTAAATAATGTAAATACTACAAGTTGGTTTGGGGTTAGTATTAAAGAAGGTCACGTAGTATCCCTTAATCTATTTAACAATAATTTATCTGGAGTTATTCCAGAAGACATTACAGATTTAAGTGAGCTTAAAATATTGGCTTTAAATAATAACAACATTAGCGGCAGTATACCTTCAAGCATCAATTTATTAACTAATTTAGAAACTTTAGATTTTAATTCTAACAAATTATCGGGTCTCATTCCAACAAATATTTCAGATTTAGAAAACCTGAAAAAATTTGCTATTGGCAATAATAACTTTACGGGTAGTATTCCTTCGGTATTATCAGATTTTATAACTTTAGAATATTTGGATATTTCGAGTAATAGTTTCGATAACGTTGTAAAAAAACTCTATTACGATTTTACAAACACCTATATAGATTTACGAAACCAAGTTATTATTTTTAATACAGTGCTAAATTTAGAAGGCAGTGAATTGACCGTTGAACTTGGAAACGTTGCAAAATACGATTTAGAAAACAATAATTATGATGCCAAAAACACCTTTGTTTTATTAGTTAATGATGTTACGCACACATCTACAATTACTAATGATACAGGTGAAATTATATTTGATGATGTCAGAATTGGTGAAATTCCTTTTGGTGCTAAAATTTCCATTCGTCAAACCACTGGTACTTTTAGAAATACGGAATTCATATATGAAGGTATTGAAGATAAGTCGAATATTCCTATTGTAGAACAAGAATACCTCGCTTTGGTTGATTTGTATAACAGTTTAGATGGTGAAAAATGGACTAACGTATGGGATATATCAAATAACAACTTACATATAAATAAATGGTTTGGAGTAAGTACTTACGATGGGCATATTGTAGCCATCGACCTAAGCACAAATAATTTATCAAACAGTGTTCCTGATGTTTTTGGTAATCTTCCTTTTTTAAATACGCTGAATTTATCATCTAATAAATTAACAGGGATTGTTGCAGCCCTTCCAGAAACGGTAGATTTTATATATGACAGACAAGCTATTGAAGCTGGAGATATTAACTTAAATAGCGAAACGATTGTAAACGATTTTAGTATTAACACATACGAACATTCTAAAAGCAATTTTAACAATCAAACCTACAATTTAAGAATCGGAAGTTTTTCAAGAACCATTAACCTATCAGAATCTGGTATTCGATTAATAGATTTAATTAAAACTTGGAAAGTACCAAACAATCAAAAAGTAGAATTAAGGCAAGTTTCTGGCGATGCTAAAAACAGTATTATAAATTATTATTTACAATATGAATCTGGCGATTCTAATCTGGATAGTGAATTGAATATTTTGGATATACAAACCTCCATTAATCATATTATAAATAGCTATGTTCCATACTTCAATTATAATGCCGCCGATATTGATAGTAATAATAGTATCAATATACTAGATGTTATTGGACAAGTTAATATTATTCAAAATCAAGAGCCAGAATTAACTGAAAAGCATGTTTCAATAAAGAAAACAACAATTGATAATGCAACTTCAACAATTAGTATTAAAAATGGGTTTCTATACCTAGATACTAATGGTAATAATGTAACAAGCTTAGAAATTCGAATTAAAGACACGACAAAAGAAGCTGTAGAAGAATTAATTTCTCCTCTTGGTTTTTCTGTAAGTTTGGCCGATAAAGGTAATAGAGTTGGTATTGTAGCCTATTCTTTTGATTCTGTTTTAAACGGAAAAATTGCACTTGCAAAAATTAAGAATTCAAATTCTTTGCTACAATCGGTAGTTTTATCAGATGTAGATGCCAATGAAATTCCATCAGAAATTTCACAAAATACTTTAGATGTTGATGATTTTGAAACCCTAAAAATATCACATGTATACAACTACCCTAATCCTTTTAAAGAGCAAACTACAATTGATTTTTATATAAATGATACTACTACAACTAAAACTCTATCAGTTTATGATGCAAGTGGCAGAAAAATAGAAAATATAGTCATGAAATCGCTTAAACGTGGAAAGAATCAATATGTGTTTAAAAGAAAAAAATTATCGGCAGGAGTTTATTTCTATCTAATACATACTGCAGGCAACAGAACTATATTAAAAGGAAAAATGATAATAGAATAATAAAAGGTAACAAATAATAAATAATTATGAGAGCTATAAAATTTACTTTATTACTGTTGTCATTTATCACAACAGCATACGGACAAAACAGCCTAACTATACAAGATTTACAGGCTGCTCCTGGCGATACTGCCAAAATAATAATTGCACTTGATAACACTGAAAATATTTCGGGTTTTCAAATTAAAATAAAAGTCCCGAACAACTTAATCGTAAAAGAAAAAGAAGTTGGTTTTGTTGGTCGAAATACAGATCATATTATTTTCCCAAGAAGATTGGGTAATGGTGAATATTTGTTTCTATGTTTTTCTGGAAGCAATTCAAATTTTACTGGGCAAACAGGAGACTTAATTGAGATTCCTATAGAAATACCACTGTCATATATAACAGGTGATATTTTTGATATTACTTTCACAGAAACTATTGTAAGTTCTAGCGCTGGAGTAGATATTGGAAGTAACCACCAAAATGGAGAATTAACAATCATAGAAGGCGAAAACCCAGATTTAGAAGTTGGAGCAATAACTGTTTTAGAAAACAATATTTTACCAAATGCACCATATAGTGTAAGTTGGGAAGTCGAAAACATTGGCTTATCTGCTGCGATTGGTGGTTGGAGAGAACAAATTTCATTAGTATCTCAAACAAGCGGAAAAAAATATATTATTGGAAATGCTAATTATTCTAATACATTATTAGAAAATGGATCTATTACACGAAATATAGATGTCGTTATTCCTCGCATTATTGGTTTTGATGGCGATGTAAAAATTGAAGTAAAACTAATTACTAACACTCAAGTTAAAGAGCCAACAAATGCCAAAGAAAATAATACTGGTATTTCCAATAGTACTCAAAATTTATTAAAACGATTAATTTTTACGTTATCTAGAAATGAAATT
>Ga0114952_1003283_pt1 | contig 11619 bp, 8 predicted proteins | sample SidtaG_2_FD_87303 | JGI IMG/M metagenome (GOLD analysis project Ga0114952, IMG submission 87303) | Marine algal microbial communities from Sidmouth, United Kingdom - Sidmouth_Asex2 metaG | ecosystem: Host-associated > Algae > Red algae > Unclassified | place: Sidmouth, United Kingdom | collected... | reverse complement strand
TGACTCGATTTTTACATTCAAAGCTACCATCAGCAGCCGAATCTAAGACTCCTACTTCATCATAACCTTGGCAGGTTTTGGCCCTGACTGTTCTTCTTATATTGACACCTATATCAAAACAATCATAAACGACATTGTTTTTATCTCGTTTAACATTAACTGCAAATTCTCTTTTGACTTCTTTAAGTCCAGTTCCTTCCACTCGCTCAAAAATCATGACTAAGTAAACTTTTTTACCACGAGCTTCTACTGAAATATCTTTAACTTTTAAAGTTTCATTTTCATCAATGAAACCACCCTCTTCAACTAAGAGGTCTATTCCCCCCTTACCATCAGTATGAATTGAATCAATTAGAAAGTTAGTAGGCTGACCATCAATAAAAGTTTCATTGTGAAAATAAGACATACAAACATCGTATTGTCTCATCGTATTAAAAACTTCGTTAAATAAACTTACTGATCGTGAATCTGCTCTGAGAGCAACAGATTTTTCATTAAGATCAGATTTTATTTGCATTAAAAAAATTACAGAAGTTGCCATTAGGCCTGAAGCGATGAGAAGTTCGATAATAGAAAATCCAAACCTAGAAGATTTTTTTCTAAAAAACTTAATTTTTCTACTCTGATTGATAAAAATCCTATTTTCAATTATTTTGCAGATATATATTTATATTAGTCATAATAAATATAAATGGAAACAAAAATACAAATCATTACCTGAGTACAATGATTAAGAAAAAGAGTTAAGTTTTAAAAAACCATAAGCTCTTAAACAAAACTACTTTAGCATTTATCAGAAATACAACCAAGGGGACAGTTGCCTGTATACCTACTACAATCTTCCCCCGTCGAAGATGTTCCACTACACATCCCGCAAGGTGTACAAAAATAACAACTAGTACCGCTTTTAACTTTACATACCCCTGAGCCAGCAATACAAATAGCATCGCATTCAGATGAGGTTGGACAATTCGGAGGTGGAGGATTACTACCTCCACCATCACTACCACCATCTTCAGTAGGCGGTATTTTACACTCACCGCCAATACATATCTGAGGAAGTAAACAAGGACTAGGACAAGATCCTGCCTGAGTTGTTGTTGTTGTAATTAACGGTGTTGGTGCAGTAGTAGTTGTCGTAACAGCAGGACATAGAGCATTACATGCAGAAATACTTTCAGGTAAACAACTCCCACTTGATTTATCTCCAGGACAAGTAACATCAGTACCATCTGGACAAGTATAAGTTGCTGTACAACTATTATTCTCATCACAACTTCCAGCAATACAGGTCATTCCAGAACAACATGTTTGCCCAGCACTACAATCTCCACCTCTATCAACACAGGTGCCACCATCTGCTACACATGTACCACTTTGACAACTTGAACCCATAGAACAAGCAGGGGCACTTGGACAACATGGACTATTAGCAAGACCACAGACAACACATGAGTCATTTTGACAAAATAAATTCCCACCAACACATGCTGGGTAACAAGTAGTAGGATCACTATCATCGACACAGTTTCCAGAAGGATCACATTCTTGTCCAAGACTACAAACAGGGCTACAAGTTGGATTTTCACATGAATTCGTTGCTAAGTTACACTCCTGCACACCAGGGCAAGCTACTGTCGGACAAGTACTAGGATTTTCTATACATTGAGTTGTCGTTGTCCCGGTACAAGTTCCACAACTAGTGACTCCATCTTCTTCTACACATGTTCTTTCTTGTTCTATTCCTTGTGCTCCACTTCCGGCCGTACAAGTTCCAGTATCTTTCCATGCTCCATTCCAAGAACAAACTGGTAAACATTCCGGAGCAGTTGCTTGAGAAGGACATTCACATAAATCTCCTGAAGCCGGAGTACAAATTCCTAAGGCGCTACAACTACCATCTATACATTCAGCTGAGTCAGTACAACCTCCACAAGCAGCAACACTTGCAGTTACTTCACATATATTTGAATTACAACTTAACCCACTCCCACAACTTCCAGCGCAACATGCTTGGCCTTCAGCGCCACATGGGTTACAAGTTCCATTATCACAAAATGCATTTGAATCTCCACAACTTCCACCAACACCGCCACAGCAAGCTTGACCAGTTGCTCCACAATCCCCACAAGTTCCACCTTGGCATTCAAGTGGTGAGTTACAATTAGTTCCCCCACAACAAACTTGTCCAGAATCTCCACAATCGATACAAGTTCCGCCACTACATTCACCTGTACTACAAACATCTCCAGGACAACAAACATCACCAATATTTCCACAACCGACACAAGACCCAAGGTCTCCTCCCGATCCACTTGCTTGGCAAGTTTGGCCAGAACTACAATCTGGATAACAACATGGTGGACTTGCGCATTGTCCATTCCATTCACAAGTTCCTGCATTACAAATTTCAGTTAAAGGATCACAAGTAGGAGAACAACTTCCATCTGGTTCACAAGTACCGGCATTACACACTTCCCCGAGAGCACAAGCTGGTGAACAACTCCCGTCTGGCTCACAAGTTCCTGCATTGCATATTTCTCCAACAGCACAAGCTGGTGAACAACTTCCATCCGCTTCGCAAACTCCAGCATTACAGACTTCGCCTAATGAACAAGCTGGACTACAAGTTGGATCAGGCACACAAGATCCTCCTTCACACACTTCACCTACTTTACAATTGGGTGAACAAACTTGAGGAATACAACTTCCCGAGACACAGGTCTCACCTACTCCACAAGCTGGAACACAAGCAGTATTGTCTGGACAATCTCCACTAATATTACAATCACAACTACCATCACTTTCAGTTCGAGTACTTCCGTCTGCTTCTGGACAATCAGTTCCACATTCACCTTGAGGTTTAGTAATAGTATAAGTAAAGACCATATTACAGCTTGGATTTAATTCTGTTGCACTACAAGCTGCGCAAACTCTCTCACCTGAATCTTCAGCACCAACACAATTTCCGTTAGGAATTGCTACTGCTTTAGGTCTATATTGAATTTCTCCCTCAACTGCCTCTGAGACATTGGGATCATTACATTTTACTCCACACTCATTGGGTGGAGTGACATTAACTCCTACAAATTTCTCAGGACAAGTTTTAGAAGTGGGGCCTCCACATTCACAAGTTAAATGATGAGAATAACCTCTTCCGGCTGGATCATCTGGAGTCGTTGCCGCATCAACCGATGATTCTGGAACTGGGATGGGAACATTTATCACCCCTTGTGACTGCCATTGATTGACACAATCAATAACTGGTTCAATTAAATTACAAAATGAGCTATAGCATCCTGTCGATGGATTCAGAGTTAATCCAGTTTCAACGATACAAGCATTATCTCCACAACTTGCTTGTGCTGGTTCCGGGCATGGAGGTGGTGGTGGTGGTGGCGGTGGCGGTGCTAGGGTTGAAGGAGTAAAGCCTCCCCCACTACTGCTACCTGTAGTTGAAGAAGATGGTGGAGGATCATCATCAGAAACGAAGATATGACCGATATCAGCAGGTTCTATTGTTTTGCATTTTAAGCCAGTATCTGTAAATCCAATTGGAACTTGCCCTGAAGGACATTTTGTAACCTTATCTTTAGGCTTGACTCCTTTTTGAACACAATCAAAACTATAATAAATTACCTTACCTGGACCTCCAGCTGGATCCACAACTAAATTCATCCCATGAATGAATCCACCATTAGGATTAAAGTCATCAAACTCTGCAATACATTCTTGCTCTGGAACAGCTGGTGGCATAATTCTTTGTTTACATTCAAAACTTCCATCAGCAGCTGTATCTAAAACTCCAACTTCATCATAACCCTGACAAGTTTTGGCTCGAACCGTTCTTCTTATATTGACTCCAATATCAAAGCAATCATAGACCACATTGTTGGCATTTCTTTTAACATTTACTGCAAATTCTCTCTTAACTTCTTTAAGGCCTGCTCCTTCAATACGCTCAAAGATCATCACTAAATAAACTTTCTTTCCTCGAGCTTCAACTGAAATATCTTTCACTTTTAAGGTTTCATTTTCATCAATGAAACCACCCTCTTCAGTTAAAAGGTCTTTTCCCCCTTTACCATCAGTATGAATTGAATCAATTGGAAAGTTAGTAAGTTGACCATCAATAAAGGTCTCATTGTGAAAATAAGACATACAAACATCGTATTGCCTCATCGTATTAAAAACTTCGTTAAATAAGCTTACTGATCTTGAATCTGCTCTCAGAGCAACAGACTTTTCATTCAGATCAGACTTTATTTGCATTAAAAAAATTACTGAAGTTGCCATTAATCCAGATGCAATTAGCAATTCAATAATAGAAAATCCAAATCTGGAGGATTTTTTTCTGAAATATTTAATTTCTTTTTTTAATTTAATAACTTCCCTATCCTTAAAAACAGCAAGAAATTCATTTTCATAATATTATATATCTATTTAAATATTAATGAACATTCTTAAATATAATTATAAAATATCGAAAGAGTACCTATACCCGATAACTAAAGTTGCCTATTGGGCCTGAAATGAATTCGCTTTTAACATAACTTTAAAACTACCAAGACGATTTAAAATCATGTTAAACTACCAAAAGATATGAAAAAAATTATAACAAATTCTGGTCTTGGTCTTTTACAAGTTTTAATTATGGTAGGATTGGTCACAAGTGTATCAACTTATCTGTTAAAAAATTCATCTATTGCTTCCAAGTCAGTTCGAGCATCTTTTTATAGACAAGAACTTTACACTTACAACGAGCAACTTAAAGACTACTTAAGTGATATTATTGTCTGTACCAATCTATTTAAAAACAGTGCGACAAACACAAATTATTATGTTTTAGAGCATAAAGAAGTTGGAGAAATCTTTAGACTGACAGATGATGCCGACTCAGAAAGTTTAATTGGAAGTAATAAGTCATTCAAATTGAAAAAAGCATTCTTAACTAAAGAAGATACAGGATTTATAAAACTTAAATACGCAGTAACTCTTATAGATAAGTTTAAAAATTCAGTCTATATTCCTGATGAAATTTATAATGAAGTACATTTATTCGCCAGCTTCAAACCAGATGGTAATATTAGAGATTGTTATCATGATCCGTTTGATCCTGATTATGAAGATAATATTCCTGATGGAGTTATTTCCCAAAGTATCAAAAAATTATGCCACTCCTTACAAGCCTCTGCTGGAGCAACAACTTCAGATACCTATAATGAAGGAGAACTTCCTGGAGCTTATTTAGATCCAGTCACGATGGATTGCCAGATACCTGGATTTGATAAGGATTTATTTAAGAACAAACCAGGTAAAAACGAAGTCGCTGGTAAGTTAAAATTTGAAGAAGACGGAAAGGGAAAAATGAGAGTTGCTCTAGAGTATGTGAAGAATGAGTGCTACTTACCTGGCAAGGGTCAATGTCCTACTGGAACATTTCTCGTAGGTATAAATTCTGATTGTTCTTTGAATTGCAAATACCTAAATGGGAATGATGTTGCTCACCTAGTGGAGCATAAAGCCCCTGGAGCTCCAACAGGAGATTCAGATGACTGGAAGAATTGTTTTGGAAAAGGAACTTCTCTAAGTTTAAATAATGGAACCGTACTTGGAGTTGAATGTGATAGAGAATTCCCACCTCACTATAATGGAGATTAATTGATGAATAGATTCAACTCTAAAGGTTTAAGTTTAATTGAAATGATGGTCTCCATTGGACTTCTAGGAATATTAGGAGTTATCACTATGTCTATTTTTCAAGATATTAATCAAACTAAAAGAAGTATCGAAGAATCTCAAGGTTTAGATTTATTTACGGGGAAAATCTCTAGTTTATTATTAGATCATGACGAATGTACGGCAAACCTAAGGGGTCTTACATTAAGTTCAAATGTTAACTCAATTAAAAAATTTAAAAAGTATAAGAACGATAATATTAAGTTCGAAAATGATGATGTCTATGAAGCGGGTGATGACAATGTCTATGGAGCAGCAATTGGAGGAATACCAATAATTGAAACTGGAGCGAGTTCAGATTACTCGAGACCATTTTCAAGAGATTATTACATCGAAGAAATGTCCTTAGAACAGGCAAATACTAATAGTTCAGTTGCCTTAATGATTAAGTTTAAAAAGGATAAAAAAAGACCAGGAATCAGTGAAATAAAAAGAAAGATTAACTTATTTGTAGATTTTGGTACTGATGGTGGAAATACAATTTTAAGTTGTTACTCAGATTTAAGCAGTTTAAAAAATACATTAATTGAAAAAGCTTGTGAGGAATTAACTGGATCAAAGGAATTAAATAATCAGGGAAATTGTGAGATTCCAACTTATCAGCCAACTGATTGTGAAGCTGAAAATGGGCAGGGCTATCACTTAGTTGGATTTTTAAAAGATCCAAATAACCCCAAACTCTATGTCCCAGATTGCAGAAAACTGAATCTTGCAACTGGATATAATTATGAAGTAACAAGTGGTCAATCTAGTCTTCTTTCCCCTGGTGGGGGTTCTATTACCTCAGCTATTGGAAATCTTCCAAGACAAGGCGATGATGGAGGGCCAATTATAACTGGTAGTGATGGAGGTCCGGCCATACCAAATAGTAATGATGGTTTTTTAACTGAATATAACGTAGAGGGTTTCGGATCTGGTGAACTAACAGGTATAGAAATAAGCCAATTTAAACCAGCGGTAGGACCTGTGACAGGTAATCCTAATGGCGGTAGTGACTTACATTGTGATAATGAATTTGGTGCTAATGAAAATGGAGGAAGACGCTATAGAAATCAATATGGTTCTGTAGGCTTAACCTTCACCGATCAAGGCTTACAAATGGGTTGTAAATAAAAAAAATTAGATCTTTCTCTAAGAACCTATCAAGTAAATTAGACTAAAATATTTTAAATCTATAAGATATTTATATCGCCTTTAGGAGGTATAAGTATGCACACAACAGAAAAAAACAATACAACCTTAAAATGCATTTGGTTTGCATTATTTGCGGCCATCTTTATTTACTTTTTAATTCTTTATTTGGGGCCTGCTGGTCAAAACTATAATGTATCTGATGTTTCATTTACTGAAAGTTCATTTTTAAAAATTTTTATTTTTATCGCAGCGATTATATTAATCGCAGGATATTTAATTTCCAAGAAATTTGCCTCAGGCATAACCAACCAAGACTATTGCGTCCCCTTTATAGTAAAGTGGGCCAGTGCCGATGCTATAGCAATTTTAGGTCTTGTAGTCTCTATGAAATTAGAAAACTTAAGTGCTTTTCAACCTTTTGTTATCATTGCTTTAATGGTGATGACAAATAGTTTTCCATACAAAAATCAGTCTCATTAAAGTCCATGCTAGATGAAAAATAGCTATTGCTCAAGGCCTCATGAATCTAAAACAGCTCCTGTGGTGACAGTGCTAAAGAAAACCTCATTTTGGAATCAATACTTGATATTACTTATTAGCCTGAATCTGTAACTTCTCAATTTCAGCCTTTAAAGTTTCAGTAGAATAAGACCCTTTCGTTAGATAGCCTTTTACATATTCATAGGAAAATGCTTTCTCTTTTTCTTCAACACGCTCTGAAGAGCTAAACATAACGATGAAGCTGGTATCAAGATCATGCTCTTTTCTTAGCTCTCGGAATTTTTCTAAAAATCCAAAGCCATCAACGAGAGGCATATTAATATCCAAAAAAACTGCCAGTGGAGGGAATTCATCTGGGTATTTTGTTTGGTTTTCATTATAAGCTACAAAGTAATCGATAGCTTCCTGACCATTTTCTTTTTCAAATACAGTTACATTTTTATTAATTTCCTTTAATCTTCTTTTTAAAAGATAACGATCATCCTGACTATCATCAACAATTAAAACCGCAAACTTATTCATTATCTCTCCTGGTGGAATAAAATATATATTCTCTTTTATTACTGTTTATATTTTCGCTTTTTTACTTATCTTTAAAGTCATCCGGATGATCAGTGATAATCTCATCTATAAGATATACTAACTTCAAGGGATCAAAAGGTTTCTTAAGAGCGTATTTTGCTCCTAATCTTTTTGATAATTCAAAGTTATCAGCACTAGCCGCAGTTTTTAGTTTCTTGTGGCTACCTGAAACAGCAATCATATGGATTTGCTTTTCATTATTTAAACTTTTCATTGTATTATCTAAACCAATCTTGCCAATAATTCCTAAGCCCCCTGCTGAGACATTATAATAATCAGTTTTAAAGAAAATATCGACAATTAATATATCAAACTCTTCCTGGTCTAATTTAGCTCTTCCTTCTTCGAAGGTATTGCAAGCTGTGATTTCATAGTCGGTTAAGCGCTCTAAGATATCAGACCACTCTTCTAATAATACTAAATCATCATCAACAATCAGAATTTTAACCAATTTCTTAACTCTCCTTTAATTCATCTATTGTATTAAATAGTTTTTCTGAAGTTAAGGGTTTAATAATAAAGGGTGCTTTAGGAAAATTATCATAGCTATACTCTTGATAACCCGTTAGATAAGCAAATGGAATATTTTCTTCTACGCACTTCATCGCAACTTCCTCGGAAGTACCATTATTTAGATTTACATCTAAAATTGCAAACTCAATTTTTGACTCTCGATCAATGACATTTATCGCTTCCTCCACATCAGAGCATAAAAACTTCTTCCCCTTATATTTAGTACTAAGTAGTTTTTTTAAGTCATTAGCAATGAGATAATTATTTTCTAAAATTAAAATATTTAAAAATTCTTGATTAATCTCATCTTTTTTATTAATCTTTTTAACTTCTATTGAGCTCTTATCTTCAACCTGATTATTTAAAGTTTGCGAAAGGTCTTTAATATTAACAAGAGCACTCAGAGGGATGAGAATTGAACAAATTAAACCACTCGTTTTGTAATCAATTGATGTTTTTGCTTTAAATTCAAAATCCAGTGACTCTTGAATGATTTTCTGTCCAAAACCCTGGGGCCTAAGTTTTTCTAGATCTAGATTTAGATTTTTCTCTTCCCAGACAAATTTTAAATGATCACCTGAGTTTTGCCAACGAACCTCCAGTTTTCCATCTTTACCTTTCAATGCTCCATGTTTTATTGAATTGGAGAGAAGTTCATGAATTACTAAAGCAAAAATAGGCAATAAACTTGAGCTAAGAATAACTTCAGGTCCATTCAGCAATACCCTCTTATCCAGTGCTTCATGGTCTACATGAGGCTTAAATTCCTCCTTAAGCAAGTTCAACAATGAAAGGTTATGAGTATTATCATTAGTAAGTAGATCCGAAGCATTAGACAAGGCCGTAATTCTTCTTTCTAAAGCATCTGTATAGTCAGTAATTGAGGTTTCTTCATTAAATGATTGGCTCGATACAGATTTTACCAAGCTAAATAAATTTCTCACTCGATGATTTAATTCTTTAACAATAATAATCAACCTTGTTTTTTCTGCATCTTCATGGATTTTTCTTGCTTCTAAATCACGCGCGACTCTGTCAAGATTCACCAATAATATTCTTGCAAGCTCAAGCTCTAACGAGTTCCAAGCATGATAGGTTACTTTTTTGTTTTCGATAAATTTCTTAAACGATGTCCTAGGTAACACTCTTGCAATCTCATCATCCATCACAATTTCTTTGTCAGGAGAACCTGCCCAACCTATATTTGAACTTGTTTTTTTTCTTAAAAATACAATTTTTACAGAAGATAAAGTTTCGAGTTTCAGAACTAAGACTCCAGTATATCCTAAAGTATCTAGTTCTGGATGATCTATATCATCAATAGAATCACAATACCATAGCCCAGCTTTCTTGCTATCTTTATCTAACTTTAAAAAACTTTTTAGTAAATTAAGAGGTAACTCTTCTCCTTCAGTAAGATAATGATCACCAAGGATATAAGCAACAGTTGCACAAGGAAATAAATCCTTGATTATTTTTGATTTAGCTTGCCAGAACTTTGATAAGTTCTCTTTTGAGTTATTAATCGTTAAAATTTCAGAAGACTTTCTTACATACTCCATTTGCTTTATATGTAGCTCATTGATAAGTATTTTTTCTAAAGACAAGCTAAAGCTATGGGCCAATAAAATATAGGAGTGAATTAACTCTGGAGATAACGCTTTAGGGCTTTTATGATGAAAGGCAAAAACACCCCACAGCTTTCCATCAACTATAATTGCTAGATTCATCGTGCCTTGAACACCCATATGCCGTAAATATTGTAAATGGATATCAGAGCTTTTTCTTAACCAGGACAAGCTTAAATCCAGCTGATCTTCACAGTTAGGTTTCTTAATAATTAAGACCCCAGGGTCATTTACATTTTCAATAACCCTAATAGTATTTTTCAGTAACAGATCTCTAGCAATTTGTGGAATATCAGAAGCCGGAAACCTTAAACCTAAAAAAGAATTCGGCTCACTGGAAGATGTATCAGCCACCACTTCTCCCGAGCGATCAGGAAGAAACTTATAAACTAAAATTCGATCAAAACATGTTAGATATTTTAAGCGCTTCGTAGTTTTTTGAATTAATTCTTCATGGTTTGTAAAATTCAAACTTTTTTCTGTAATCCATGAAGTATTAGCGATAATATTTAAATAGCTATGTACATCCACTTGATTAATTTGCATTTCAATAACAAAATATTTTTCAGTCTTAAACATAGATAAATTAATTTCAGGTGTAGAAGGAGCTTCTTTAAACAAACAGATATATTCTTTTTTATATTCAATAGATTGATGGGAGGCTATGTTTCTTATCGCATGGACAGTTTTCTGGTTATTAAAAATCTGCTCCATTGATTTATCTAGGCAGAACTTAGGACTTTTATTTAAAAATTCTTTGATATTATTAGAAACAAATTCAACTCTTTCTGAAGATTGTGAAAATGCAATAAGTCCACCATGGCTTTGAATAGATGGAATGAAATGAATCTGTTCATTTTCACATTCTTGCAATGCTAATTTTATTAATTCGTCTGAATACTTAGGAGGTTTCATGAAAACCGGCACTATAAATAGATTTTAAATATAACATAAATTATTAACCATCTTATAGAACTTAAGAGCTATTTCAAACTATTAAACACTAAATATTTTTCACTTATGTTATAAATGTGGAATATTGTAAAGACAAGTAGAATCCCAGAAAGTTATAAGAGGACCAAATTCTGATACACTCCCTACTTCTAAATGAAACTTTAAAAGCCTTCTGCTGCTCCTAGAGATCATAAGAATTGGATAATAATTACTTTGAAAGGCCTCAAAAGTTTCCTCTCTTGAATCAGGATAAAGTACAGTCAGAGACTTTAAATCATCAATGGCCATTAAGGTGCTGCCTTGAATGAATTTCACTTCAGTAGCTCCCAATAATCCTTTGCTCCACACTATCTCAATATCAAGTATTAAATCTTTACACTCATTATTATCAAGTGACTTATATATATATGAATCACTTTTTGCAGAACAAATCACAGCCATCGCTAACCCCGTCAACCCCCTAATTCTGGACAATTTCTCACTTAGGCTGATGCCTTCATATTTCTTATTTCACCTTTTTTAAACTTATTAATAAACATATTGGGCGAATTGTACTTAAGCGATCCAT
>Ga0114952_1003275_pt1 | contig 11645 bp, 4 predicted proteins | sample SidtaG_2_FD_87303 | JGI IMG/M metagenome (GOLD analysis project Ga0114952, IMG submission 87303) | Marine algal microbial communities from Sidmouth, United Kingdom - Sidmouth_Asex2 metaG | ecosystem: Host-associated > Algae > Red algae > Unclassified | place: Sidmouth, United Kingdom | collected... | reverse complement strand
TCCTCCTTTGACATAATAACCTTGATAGCAAGAAATCGTTACCAATAAAAAGGAAAAAACAAAGGCTTTCACCAACATCATGACTACATTGAAGTCAACAAAAAAAGATCTTATTCCTAATACATATTCTTCATGTGTCAACATACCTGTAGGGGTTGTAGCTAGGTATCCACCAGATATCGAGACAAATGCAGAAATACATACTAACAGTGGTATCACGAATAAGGCCGCTATGACTTTTGGCAAAATCAAATACGCAGCCGTATTTACACCCATAATATCCATGGCGTCGATGTGCTCTTTTTGTCTCATTCCACCGATCTCAGCAGCCATATTAGACCCTACTTTTCCAGCAAGTACCAAACATGTAAGCATTGGGGCTAGTTCTATGATAGTTATATCCCTTACCACATAACCAATGTAGTACCTGGGTACTAAAGTACCCGTAAGTTGGTAAGAAAACTGGACAGCGGTAACCGCACCAATAAATATCGCTATCAAAAAGACAATAACTAGTGAACCAATACCTATGTCGTTCATTTGTCTCATTGTCTCCTTATAATACATCGAAAAACGCTCCGGTTTAGAGAAAACGGTTTTCATAAAGAGAACATACTTACCAAAATGATGAAAGAAATTGAGCTTCATGTTGTTATAACAATACACTTTCGTGGCTGCTAAAGTTTGGTTTTAACATTTGAAAATAATCGAGGACAAATGTAATAATACTTTACGGTTTTAGGGGATATATAGTTTAGTCTTTAGTCGACAGTTGAGGGCGATTTCTGAAGACCGTATTTTCTTAGTTTTTTGATCAGAATAGCTTAGTCATTGCGGTGATCGAATGCAGGATAATGGAAATTAACTATCTTTAATCATCAAAAAGAACAAAATGAATATAGTAGTTACTGGCGCCACCAAAGGAATTGGCTGGGCCATCATTGAAAAATTTGCAGAAGCTGGTTTTGATGTAGCTTTTTGCTCAAGAACCACCGAAGATCTTGAGCAAAGGACAACCACTTTGGAAGCCATTTACCCAGATATTAGAGTTATTGCTAAGAAAGTTGATATGAAATCTAAGCAGGAGGTTGAGGCTTTCGCCGAATATATTCTCAAGTCATGGGGCAGTGTAGATGTTTTGGTGAACAATGCAGGGGTATTTTTACCAGGCGAGATCTTGGAAGAAGAAGAAGGTGCCTTAGAAACCATGATGGAAACAAATCTTTATTCAGCTTACCACTTTACCAGAGCACTGCTTCCAACAATGATTGAAAAGAAATCGGGCTATGTTTTTAACATGTGTTCCATAGCAAGCCAGATCGCTTATCCTAATGGCGGTTCTTATAGTATTTCTAAGTTTGCCTTGTTAGGGTTTTCAAAAGTCTTAAGAGAAGAACTAAAAGAAAAAGGAGTGAGGGTCTCAGCCATACTTCCTGGTGCTACTTGGTCTAACTCTTGGAAAGACGTTGACCTTCCAGAAGATCGACTTATGCAAGCTTCAGACATTGCGAAAGCTGTTTATGCTGCTTTTAGTATGAGTGACTCAGCTGTAATGGAAGAAATTATCTTGAGGCCACAACTGGGAGATCTTTAAATCAATTAATTCTTAATTCCACTCAATTACCAAAACACAAATCGAAACATGTGTAACTGTACATATATTCCTAGATCAAACAAGTCTTTTGTATTATGCTCCAATAGAGATGAAGCGCCAAATAGAGCTGCTACCCAAATTGGTATTCTAAAAGTTGAAGACAGAAAGGTATATTTTCCCCAAGATAAACAAGCCTCTGGCACTTGGATGGCTGCTGATAATGAAGGAAGATGTGTTTGCTTATTGAATGGTGCCGATAAAAAACATCTACGCGCTGATAGTTATAGAATATCAAGAGGACTAATGGTTCTAGATTATTTTTCTTTTAAAGACCATGTCAATTTTATCGCTGAATATAATTTTGCCGGGATTGAACCTTTCACAATGATAATGGTCAAGCAAGAGGACTTGACCGTCTTGAAATGGGATGGTGAAAAAAAGAATGTTGCCGTGCTGGATCCATTCAAGAAATACATCTGGTCTTCAACCATGCTTTACGACAAAAACCAGATCGAAAATCGCAAAGTGTGGTTTTCTGATTGGCTAAAGGAAGAAAAATTTTCTCATGAATCAATTATTGATTTTCACAAATCATCTTTTGAAAATAATGATGGAGATGGCCTAATAATAAACCGGCCTGGTATAAAAACTTTAAGTGTTACTTCTATACAAAAAAAGGAAACTAATTCTGTTCTAGAATATCACGATCTCAAAGAAGAAAAGATTCGAAGAATTACCATCGAGCATCAATGCAAGAGTCGAATGGTTTAAGGGCCTAACCTAACAATTCATCGCTCCACAAACGCTTATGGTTTGCCCAGAGATATAAGCAGCATTGTCAGAAGCAAGGAAGGCGCATACTTTGGCAACCTCTTCTGCTAAACCAAATCTTTTTAGAGGAATACTCGAGATGAAAAGGTCCTTGGTTTTATCATCCAGTTCATCTGTCATTTCTGTTTGAATAAATCCAGGGGCTACAACATTGCAACGGATGTTTCTTGAACCTACTTCTTTGGCTATGGATTTTGAAAACCCAATGATGCCAGCTTTTGATGCGGCATAATTTGCTTGTCCGGCATTTCCAAAAACACCGACTACTGAGCCCATGTTAATAATGGTACCGTTTCTGTTTTTCATCATAGGTTTTAGGATCTGCTTTGTCAAGTTAAAAACAGATTTTAAATTAGTTTCTATAACAGAATCCCATTGCTCTTCATTCATTCGGAGCATTAAAGTATCTTTGGTGATACCTGCATTGTTTATCAAACAATCGATTTTATCGAAATCTTTTAGAACATTTTCTACCAAGTCTTTTGCCTGATCAAACGAACCTGCATCTGATTGATAGGCTTTAACTTTTCTGCCAGTACCACTAAGGTCTGCTATGATCTTGTCAGCTCGTTCTGCAGAAGAGCGATAAGTAAAAGCCACATCGGCCCCATTTTCTGCAAAGTGTCTCACTAGGGCTTCTCCGATTCCGCGTGAACCTCCAGTAATTAAAGCAACTTTATTTTCCAAAAGCATAGTATAGATTTTAAGCCTTAAATGTAAGGAATTTTATAATTCTTCTATGCTCTTTATCCTGAGGAAAATTTTACAAAGCATATTCTTTTTGCTTAGATTTTGTTTTTAGACTATTTGATGTATCCTAGGTTAAATTAAATTTAAAATTAGTCCAATAACCGTCATCACACACTTACCCAAATTTCTTCATCATGTTCAACTAGTCCCGTTATAGTTGTGAATGTATTTTTTTGGTGAACTAAATGATGTAAACAAAATAGGGTGTCGTAGGTAATTTTATAAGGAGACATTATTTGGCCCTTCAGGCCAAATGTTAGAGGAGCGGATAGCTTGTATATTATTACCAACAAAAAAGTAGATACTCCTGGAGCCAATTTCTCTGATTACAAATTTCAATATTGGGATGAATCCTATTTGTTAGAATTTGATGGCAAGAAATATAGGTTCGAAGTATTTGAAATTCATGATAACAACAACATTTCTATTTTAAAAAAATAGGAGAATAATAAACATGATATAATTACTTATTAATATATAGAAGTCATTCGGACAGAAATTCATGCCGTTCGGACAATTATCCTTGTGTAACTGAGTCTTTCTGATTAATATAGTAGTATCAATTTTTTGATACTTTAAAAAACCAATATTTGTTAAAAGGAGCATTGTCGAAAATCCAAAATAGAGTAGACAAAAATTAAAGGTTAAATTTTTAATTAAAAGGCACCTTTCTAATATAAAAAAAGGAACGATAAGTAAAATTATCGCTCCTTTTTTTTATTTAATATATCAAAGTCAAGTCCCCATGATAAGTACCAAACTTTCCATCAATAAATTCGACAGTGACTGAATAGACAAAAACTCCTGGTTGCATGGATCGTTCTCTATACTTTCCATCCCAGCCTTGGACTTCATCATTGGGTGCAAAATTTTCTTTCACAAAAACTTGGTTGCCCCATTTATCAAAAACACTCATCTGCGAAACTTCTTTTATTACTTCATCTGAAAATACTGTAAAGAAATCATTTTTACCATCAGCATTGGGCGAAAATGCATTTGGGATATACACGTTTCTTTCTACCTCTACTCTCACTACAATATGATCCTCAGAAGTACAACCATCTTCATTCGTTACAAATACAGAATACTCCGTCGTTTCTATAGGAGAAACTTCTGCAGTAAGGTTGCTGCTATTTTGTACTGTTCCAATATCTGCATACCACTCGGCAGTAGTGATAGGCTTGTTAACATCAGCTTGCAGATTGACAGATTCTCCCAATTTAATTGTAATGTCTGCACCTAATTCTACATCGATCGGTTCTGGATTAATTATAAAGACCGAAGTATCCCATTCACAGCCAGAAGCATCCTGAATGAACAATTGATACTCCCCTTCTGTAAGGTTATCAACATTCGGATTAGAATTCAAATTACTTGCATCATTGATCGCATACATGTAAGGAGCTGTTCCTCCAAACACTGGACCTACTTGAATTTCTCCATTCCCATCTCCAAAGCAAGAAGGATTGATAACTGTTGTTAATGCTCCTGTAGGTCGCTCTGTATTTTCTTCTACCATTACTTCAGCATAATTTTCGCAGCCTGTATTTTGATTGATAACAGTCAATTGATAAAGACCTGCAGAACCCACTTCTGGAGAAGCTGTGTTAGCCCCTTCAATGATGTCATCTCCTATCCAAAGATAACTTATATCATCGCCAGTACTTGAACCTGCAACTGATAGATTTACTGATTCCGTAATACAATCTAAGATCTCTTCAGCTTCAGCAATTGCTTCCGGCAATTCAATGTCTTGCTCTACAATTACATCTAAAGAATCTTGACAACCATTTAAAACATCCGTTACAACAAAAGTATAAGTACCTGGAATTTCTATCTCTGGATTAGGTGTATCTTCTCCTGAAATAATTCCGTTTTGTAGATCCCTCCATTCATATGCAAAATTCTCATTCGCTCCAGAAGCTGATCCCTCTACATTTACAACTTGATCTCTACACGTTATTACACCTACAGAAGTAAATTCCAAAATCGGAGTCTCAAAGTCCTCTATTATTTCTATTATCTCTTCAGCAGTACATCCATTTGATTCTTGAGTAACTGTCATCGTGTATACACCGCTGTTTGAAATCAAAATATCTGAACTAGAAGATACCGTATTATCAAACTGATCTCTCCATCTAAATGAAAGATCTGAATCTCCTTGAGAAAGATTTGCATCTAAACTTAGCTGATCTATCATACAATTTAAAGTCAGTCCATCAAAATCTATCATCGGTTGTGGAGCATCAACATCTTCGATCACTTCTACTGTTGCATTTGTAGTACAACCATTGTCATCATTAGTCACCTCCACTGTATAAAATCCCGCGTCAGTTGTAGAGATTATTTGACTCGAACCAACGGAGGTTCCCGTTGCATCCACCCATTCATAAGAGGTATTGGAGACAACATTATTAAGGTTTGCTTCTAGGTCAACCGAAAGGTTGATACAGGTTAAAATGTCTGCGTCAATATTCCCTAACTCCGGTGCTTCCACATCTTGAAGCACTTCAATTTGCATATCAGAAGTACAGCCATTCTCAGGATCAGTGACGATCACTTCATAAATTCCCGCTTGGTCAGCTATCAGATTATCATCCGTAGAAAGCATATTGCCTGCAGCATCCGTCCAAGTTAGATCTGGTGTATTAACATTAGGTACACCAACATTTAAACTAGTAGTTAAAGTAACACAAGTTAGAATTTCTGGTGTTGATGGATCAATGGTCGGAACTTCAATATCTTCCATTATCATAATTGTCTCTACATCTTCACATCCATTTGCTTGATCCGTAACATAAAGAGTATATTGCCCAGCCTCCGTAGAGCTAGCAAATTCTTCTGTCCCGATGGTTGTGCCTGTAGGATCCTCCCATCTGAAATCAATACCTCCTTGCGAAGTAGATTGAGATCCATTTAAGGGAACCGCACTTTGGATACAGGTCAGTAAACCATCTGCAATAGCGACAGCTTCGGGCGCCGTTTTATCTTCTTGAATTTCAAATGTTACATCTGAGGTACATCCTGAAGTTGTGTTAGTAACTACCATAGTGTATGCTCCTGGTGTGGTCACTGATAAAGTAGTGCTTTGGCTAATGGAAGAACCAGTAGCATCAAACCATTCGTATGCTATATCCGCACCAGTAGTTGAGGTACCTGTTGTCAATTCTACTTCTCCGACTATACATGTTAGCATTTCCATTCCGTCTGTATCAGCGATTGGGATTACTTTATCTTCTGTGACCTCTATTTGGTCTGTAGCACTACATCCATTTAAATCATCGGTAAGAACCAATGTGTACATTCCTGCAACATCTGTAGGGATACTCAAGGTTGAGCCTACAACCGCTCCTCCAGCATCTGTCCAAACCGCAGTTAAGGTTCCAGCATTTGCAGAACTTGAAGCAGAAGCATTAAGATCCGTTTCTGGTATTAAGCAAGTTAAGATGGAAGGCTCTTCAATAGCAATTGTTGGTTCCGCAATATTTTCCATTACGGTTACTGTACTGTTTGAAGAACAACCATTTGCATTATCTGTAACAACTAAATTATATATTCCTGCTTGGCTAACATTAATTGTCTCTGCAGCTCCTAAAGAATTGCCGGCATCGTCCGTCCATTCGTAAGAAATATCCGCACCTGTACTTGACCCCATAGAAAGCAATTCCACGGAAGTGCTCAAACAAGTAAGCTCTTCATCTACGGCTGCAATTGAAACAGGAACATTTGCATCCTGAGCAACTTCAACGCTTGAAGTACCAGTACATCCATTTGAGTTGTCTGTCACTACCAAACTATAAATACCTGCTGCAGCTAGATCAGCATTCACAGAAGTACTCAAAACATTTCCATCAACATCTAGCCATTCGTATGTAATGTCAGGGCCAGATGAAGAAGCAGTGCCTTCTGTAGTCACTTGACTATCTGTGCAAGACAGTAATAAATTATTTCCAGCATCAGCTATTGGCTCAACTGTGTTTGCATCAACTACCACCATAGATTCATTGCTACAACCAGTGGTAGCATTTGATACGACCAAAGTATAAGATCCAGGATCAGAAACAGAAGTTGTCGGTGCATTTCCAACAGCAAGTCCATTCTCATCAAACCAAGTATAAGATATATCTGCACCCATTTCTGAACCAGTACCTCCTATTTCTACAGAAGTGGTGATACAAGTAAGGGTCTGCATATTGCCTGCGTCGGCAGCTGGCAGATCCCCAACCTGATCTACGGTTACATCCATTTGAGCCGTACAACCATTAGGTGCTGTGATCAATAAAACATAATTACCAGGATCAGTAACTTCTGGTTGAGCAGCTACATCTGTAAAACCATTTGGCCCAGTCCATGCAAAGTCGGCATTGATCGTCGATGAAGATCCCAATAAAGTTACTGTAGTGTTTGTACAATCCAGGTCTTGAGGATTGCCAATACTAATATCTGGCACTGCAACGTCTTCTATGACTTCTACAGTTTGTGTAGCAGTACATCCAGAAGTTGTAGTGACAGTCAAAGTATACATGCCTGGTTCAGTAGTGGTAGGATCCGCAATATTTGATGAAAATCCATTTGGCCCAACCCAATCAAATTGAACATTCATTGTTGTTGAAGCACCTTCAAGATCTATCGTTAAAACATTACAATTAATTTGTTCTGGAGGTGCGACACTTATATTAGGCAGATCGGCATCTTTCGTTACAACTACAAAATCCTCAGCAGTACAGCCATTTGATGCAGTGACCAAAATAGTATAGGTCCCTTCTGAAGAGATCGTCGGGTTTTCAATATCTGCCATAAAACCATTTGGTCCTGACCATGCATAATCCAACATTGAATCTGGAGAGTCTGCACTTAGATCAGTACTCGTCACCGTACAATCCAAATTAGAATCTGCTCCTGCGGTCACGGTCGGAGGTGTAACATCTTCTGACATAGTAATAAACCCAATGTTTGAGCAACCTGTATTTGCATCTACAACCGTGACGTTGTACGTACCAGTCTCATCCACTGAAATGGAAGCCATTGTTGTACCAGAAGTTATATTGCCATCTCCTGTATCCCAATTAAAATTATAATTTGCAGGTACATCCATGTTCGTATTTATTGCAACAACTGTATTATCACAATTTAATTCATCGACCTGCTCAAAATTTATTACCGGAAGATCCGAATCTGGAGTTACTTCAATCGTTATTTCTTCAAAACAGCAAGACATGGTATCGTTGACCATAAGGGTATACGAACCAGCTTGGTCTACAGAGGCATTAAGCGTGTTTGCTCCAGAGACGATGTTTCCGTCGATAGTAGTCCAAGTATAAATAACGTCAGGACCAACAGTTGATCCCGTTCCATCTAATTGTATTTCATTGCCAGGGCAGATGGTTGCATCTGAGGCATTGGCTGTTGCATCAGGTAAAATTCCTGCAACTACAGTAATTTCAAAATCACAAAGATCTCCTTCAAATCCATCTATCATCAAGTAAGCTATTTGACCAACTGTCACTGTAGTAGAAGTCACTGTCAGTGTATTCATATTTCCAAAACTAGCACAATTAGATTGTGAAGTCATATTTACACAATCAGGTGTAGTATATAAACCAGCTTGAAGTCCTTCATTGTTTGTGCAATTTGAAGGAGTGATCTGCAGGATCACGGGAACTTCATCCACCTCAAAACTGAACCATTGATTATTTTCAATAATTCCGCAAAAGCCAGGCGGAGATGGTCCAGGTTGAAAGCCATTTGATGTGCCTAGATATCCGTCTAAGTTACAACTCATTAATGGAGCATCTGGACAGTCTTCTCCTCCAGTTGGTGGCAGATGGCAGATTTGACCCAACAATAAATTAGGCAAAAAAAGCATACAGCTCAACCACAGTAGTTTATTAATAGTACTCATATAATCTTATATTCAAATAGTGTTCCGATAATATATTCCAATGATTAAAATTATTTCGTTTCCTATTTGAAAACTCATCAAAAGTGAGGGAGTTGTTACAGAGAAAATCACATACATATAACCATATTTATATGTGTAATTTCTATTTTATGAAAGGAGTAGGTTGATTTCGCTTCCGCGAAAAGTAAGATAAGATGACAAATAAAAAAAGCGACGCAGAAAAATTTGCGTCGCTAGATGTGTCATTGATGACCCAATATTTTACGTCTCTATAATTATTTTACGATAGTAACGTCGCCTTCAAAAAGCAGAGCTTCGCCGTCGATAAATTCTATCAAAGCATAATAGACATAAACGCCTGGCTGCATTTCTTGTGAACGATGTATGCCATCCCATGAATGTGTCGGATCATTTGGCGAAAAGCCAAAATCTGCAAATACCTTTTCGCCCCAGCGATCGTATACTTGTAATGATTGAACCTCTTCAATGGTATTGTCATTTGCAAAAATCATGAAGACATCATTTGTCCCATCTCCGTTTGGCGAAAATGCTGACGGTATATAAACCGGCCTTGTGATCTCTACAAATATTGTTATGAAATCTTCTACCGGACAACCATTTTCATCGTAAGTGATAATAGAGTAAGTTGTCGTAGAAAGTGGTGCTACCGTCGGACTTAAATTTTCCAGCGAACTATCAGCCCACACAAAATCATCAACATTAAAATTGGTCTGCGGTAAAAGATCCAAAGAATCTCCATATTGAATTCTGTTGTCTTCTGCTGTAGAAAGAAGTTCTAATTCCAGATCCAATGCTGGACCAACGGTAAAGTCCTCTTCCCAAGTACAACCGATCGCATCTTCAATAAGGACACTATATGCTCCAGCACTTAATGTGTTGTAATCTATTTGAGGACTGTATGTTGCTCCCCCATCTAGAGAAAATAAGAAAGGCTCATTCCCACTTACAATATTAGTAATTTCAAAACTACCTGTATTAGGACCAAAACAAGTGGCTGGCTTAATAAGATATTCTAAACCTTCTATAACCGTATCATTACTTTCTACTTGTACAATTGTCTCTGACTCGCAGCCATTGCTGTCATCATAAACTATCAAAGTGTAAGTCCCTGGAGCACCGACAACTGGCGTTAGTGAATTTTCCCCAGAGAGTATCATTGGTCCCGTCCAAGTATACTCCAACCCTGCAGTAGTGCCAGTTGAATTAATGGTGACTTCCTCCGTGACACAATCTAAGATATCTTCTACATTGGCTGAAGCTAATGGAAAAACAGTATTTTCTTCAACAAGAACTTCTTCTGTCTGAGTACATCCGTTGATTGGATCAGTAATCGTCACATTATAATATCCCGATAGATTCAATGCTGAAGGATTTTGTGTAGTAGAGACATATCCATTTGGCCCCGTCCATGAATAAGTTGCTTGCGATACAGAACTTGTCAAATCCAGATCTATGACTTCATTAATGCAATCAATAACGTCAGGCGTTGCAATATTTAAAGTAGGTATATCTTGATTGGCAACGACTTCTATACTTGACGTCGTGACACATCCATTAGATTCATCGATCACAGTGACCGTAAATTCGCCAGCGACATCAGTGGCAATCGATGGGTTTGATCCCAACACATTTCCCATGGCATCTGTCCAAGTGTAGGTCAGTGTTCCTTGACCGGTGGTTGCAGAAGCATCAAGATCCGTGGTAAGCGTTTCGCAGGTTAATATTTGTACATCCGCGAGATTGACTTCAGGTGCGTTTTCATCTGGCGCAACTTCTACAGTACTTGTAGAAGAACAACCATTTGCATCATCCATTATGATCAAAGTAAACATTCCCGTCTCATCTGTTTGGAGTGTTGGATCGGTTCCTATAATTGTTCCATTTTGGTTCTGCCATTCGTAAGAAATACTTCCTTGTCCTGTGGAGGCCGTTCCATCTAGCGTCACAAATTCATCAATACATCTCAGCAGTTGATCTGCTCCTGCTTCAGCAGTTGGCGCCTGTATATTTTCCATTACTTGAAAAGAGGCCTGCGCCGTGCAATTGTTTGAAGCATCCGTCACTATCAACGTGTAGTTCCCAGCTTCCATGGCAACTGTTGTAAGACCAGAGCCAACAACATTTCCATCATATAACCATTCGTAACTTATTGTCGATCCAGAAGTTGATCCAGCTCCGGTTATCTCTATGCTTGGATTGGTGCAGGTAATAATAGCTCCATCTACAATTGCTGTTGGTATTCCTTGGTCAATATCCACCTCTGCTGTAGCCGTATTAGTACAGCCATTCTTTTCTGAAGTCACTACGACTGTATAGGCACCACCTTCAGAAACCATTGGCATGGATTCAGATGATGAAAAACCACCAGGCCCCGTCCATTCATAAGTCACATTGTCATCTGAACTCGCTTGGATACTTACAATAGTCTCTTCACAAGTGATCAAGTTTCCAGTTGTTACTATTGAAGGTATGCTAAAATCATCGGTCACTATCAATTCCTCCTCCGATGTGCAACCGTTTGCAGCTTCGACGATCAACGTATAAGTG
>Ga0114952_1003268_pt1 | contig 11667 bp, 10 predicted proteins | sample SidtaG_2_FD_87303 | JGI IMG/M metagenome (GOLD analysis project Ga0114952, IMG submission 87303) | Marine algal microbial communities from Sidmouth, United Kingdom - Sidmouth_Asex2 metaG | ecosystem: Host-associated > Algae > Red algae > Unclassified | place: Sidmouth, United Kingdom | collected... | reverse complement strand
TTAGAAACTGGGAGAGAGAAGAAAAAGTGTATTTAAATCATTTACAAAAAAGCAAAGATGCTGATATAAAAATAGCATCTTAAAGATCAACTCGGGTACCAACTATCCAAAAATCTTCCGATATCAGGTGAAACCGAGTTGAAAAAATTTGAGTAAGCTTGCTGATCTTTAATGTCAGCATAATGGCTTTGACAGATAGACTCTATATCAATGATTTTTTGAAGTTTAAATTCTTCTTTCGGTCTTTCCGAATAACCATAACACTTTGCTCCAAGGTGATTGAGCATCATAGTTAACCAAGTACCTTTGAATCCATTAAATCCAGTGATTAAGACTTTCTTATTTTTAAAGTACTCAAGATTCATTTCCAAGATTTCCATGGAGCTTGCCCGCTCTCCCAAATTTGCTCCAGCTTATCTTTGTCTCGTTTTGTATCCATGCATTGCCAAAAACCATTATGATTAAAATTATAAAGTTTTTGCTCAATTGTAAGTTGCTCTAGAGGTTCTCTCTCCCATGATATGAGATCTCCTTCAATCGTTGAAAGTGCAGTTGTATCGATCACAAAAAAACCACCATTAATTTTGTGATTATGATTTTCAGGTTTTTCAAGAAACTTATTAACCTTTCCACTCTCGCTTGCTTGTATTGCTCCAAACCTTCCAGGAGGTGAAACCGCAGTCATTGTAACTGATCCATTGTGAGCTTGATGAAACTTTGATAATTCACTTAAATCCACATTGGCTAATCCATCTCCATAGGTCATAAAAAAACTTTCGTTATCCTCAAGATATGGAATAAGTTTTTTAAGTCTTCCTCCTGTCATGACATTATTACCTGTATCAATGAGAGACACTGACCAAGGCTCAACATTAGAATTAAGAATTTCCAGTGAGTCATTTTTGAGGTCAATTTTAATATTTGAATTATGCTTATAATAATTGAAAAAGAATTCTTTGATTACGTATCCCTTATAACCAAGACAAATGATAAAATCATTATGACCAAAAGATGAGTAATACTTCATAATATGCCAGAGAATTGGTTTGCCTCCGATAGGGACCATCGGCTTAGGGATCAACTCAGTATATTCATTGAGCCTTGTCCCATATCCGCCCGCTAGTATTACTGTTTTCATATTTACCTCTTCAAACAACTTTGATGATCTCATATAGGTTATTGTTTAGCTAGAATGAGTAGTACACTTGGCATGAGGCACAATTTGAAATGGATTCATACTTTTAATTTGTAGCAACTTAGGACCTAGTAAGGACTTCTTCTTTTTTAGGCAAGTCAAAATTGTTTACTAATGGTTTTTGTAGTAATTTAGGATGAGAATTTTGTAAGGAACTTAATTATATGGGGAAAATTTTAGTAACAGGTGGGGCTGGTTATATCGGATCCCATGTAGTTAAAAAATTAGGAGAAGAAGGCTTTGATTTAATTGTTGTTGACGACTTATCTAATGGATTTAGAGAAGCTGTTACTTATGGTGAGTTCATTGAAGGAGATATAGGAGATGAAAAAACTTTAGAGAAGGTTTTTGAGAATAAGATCTCTGGGGTTTTACATTTTGCTGGTAGTGTTATTATTTCTGAAAGTGTTGAAAATCCTTCCAAATACTATGAAAATAATACGTTTAATTCTTTTAAGCTATTAGAGAGGTGTATCGAAAATAATGTTTTGGCTTTTGTTTTCTCATCGACAGCTGCAGTTTATGGTGATTCATCAAGCAAACTTGTCAATGAGCTTGATCCAGTTAAACCTACTTCTCCTTATGCTAGTTCTAAATTAATGACCGAGAAAATGATTAAAGATTTAAGTTTGTCTTCCAATTTATTTAATTACGTTATTTTTCGTTACTTCAATGTTGCAGGAGCGAGTAGTTGTGGAAAATTAGGTCAAAAAGGTAAGAATGCTACTCATTTAATGAAAGTGTGTGCAGAAGTTGCTAGTGGTAAAAGAGAAAAAATCGAAGTTTTTGGAACAGATTATGAGACTCATGATGGTACAGGTGTCAGAGATTATATCCATGTTGAAGATTTAGCTAAACTACACGTTTTAGGTTTGAAGTATTTATTGAGCGGCAAGCAATCCCAATTGTTCAATTGTGGTTACTCGAAAGGAGCCTCAGTGAAAGAAGTCATCCAAGGGTTTCAAGAAATCACAGGAGAAAAACTAAATGTAATAAATGGCAACAGACGAGCTGGAGACTTAGCTAGTTTGGTTGCAGATTGTACTAAGGTTAAAAACATATTAAATTGGAAGCCTGAATATAATGATCTACGTGAAATTATAAAATCTGCTTTAGAGTGGGAGAGAAAAATAAATGACTAAAATTTGTGATTTACTCAATAATACTAAAGAAACTCATTTTTCGATAGAAATACTTCCACCAGTAAAAGGAGATAGTATAGCTGCATTGTATGAAAAAATAAATCCATTAATGGAAATTGGACCTAAGTTTGTCGATGTGACTTATCATAGAGAAGAGTATGTTTACAAACAATATGATAATGGTTTGCTTGAAAAAAGAGTAGTTAGAAAAAGACCTGGTACCGTGGGAATCTGCGCAGCAATAATGAATAAGTTTCAAGTTGAAACAGTTCCTCATATAATTTGTGGAGGCTTTAGTAGAGAAGAAACAGAAAATGCACTTATCGATCTTAATTTTTTAGGTATAAACAATGTACTTTTATTAAGAGGAGATGCGATTAAAAGTGAACAAAGGTTTAGTCCTCATCCTGAAGGTCATCATTATGCAATTGATTTAGTAGAACAAGTTAAAAATCTAAATAATGGAAAATACTTAGATGAATCTTTAAAAGGAATAGCTACTGATTTCTGTATAGGAGTTGCAGGTTATCCAGAAAAACATTTTGAAGCTCCTAATATCAGTAGTGATTTAACATTCTTAAAACAAAAGATTAATGCTGGTGCGAGATACATTGTGACGCAAATGTTTTTTGATAATAGCAAGTATTTTAAGTTTGTAGAGAAATGTAGGGACGCTGGAATTACTGTCCCAATTATTCCTGGTTTAAAACCATTTGTTAATTTAAGACAATTAATTTCTCTTCCGAGTTTTTTTCACATAGATATCCCGGAAGATCTGCACTCAGAGGTAATGAGTTGTAAACGTCCGGAGGATGTTAGAGAAGTCGGAACTCATTGGTGTATTCAACAATCAAAAGAACTTAAAGAAGCAGGAGTTCCATGCTTACATTATTACTCCATGGGCAAGTCAGACAATATCGAAATGATTGCCAAGACTATTTTTTAAAACTTGATTTGTTCAAGTAGATAGATGTTTTTAGTAATTTTTTGAAGTGATTAAAAACTTGGAGCTATAAAGAGATATGTTTATGAACTCATCAAAAAATCTGACCTGGATGGCAAAAAAAATCAAGAATATATAGTTTCAGTATAACTGTTTTTAAGGAAATGAAAGATAGTGAGGTGAAAAAATATTAGTGGCTCATTAATTTTATGAGTATTCAAGACTTGAGGAGGGGGTAACTTATTAGCCTTTGCCGTTATTATTTGACTCAAAACCTGAACTAATAATATTTTCTTTGGTACTGGTCGTAGAAATATTTTCTGTGCGAGAAAGATAGATCACCTCACAAATATCGTTAAATTCGTCAAATTTCCCAGCCCAGTCATCCCCCATGATTAAAATATCTGCATTATGTTGTTGGATATAATGTCTTTTTAGTTCTAGACTTTCTTCTAAGAAGACTTCGCTCACACCAGAGATAGATTTAACTATATCTAATCTGTCTTTCTCACAGTAAGTAGGATATGAATTTTTTTTAGAAAAATTGAGATTATCACTTGAAACTCCTACCACCAATCTATCCCCATATGCTTGGGCTCGACGTAAAATATTTAAATGACCAATATGAAATAAATCATAAGTACCAAATGTAATAACTGTTTTATTTTCTTTATAAGGAAACTTATCATTGATTGTAATATATTTTTTAAAGTCTAAGTTATAATATTCATCTAGAGCAAGAATGGCCTGTTCTGTCTTGAATCTATTCTTTTGCTTTAAGCCTTCAATTATATGTGTTGTGAGGTAGAAGATATTATTAACATTTTTTATATACTCTCTATTAGGTGTGTCGTAGGTGAAGTTCCAAAATAAGACTCTATTACTCCAGTTACCATAGTTTTCTTTTAAGTATAAAGGTATGTCTGATGGAACATAACATTCCAACCCATTGTAATTTTTCTTTTTTAAGCTAAAAGGAGTGTTTGACCATTTCTGGAGATCACTTGAATGAATTATTTGATCATCTTCTAAATAATGATTGAAAATATCAATGTCAATATTTTTATATTTTAATACCACTAAGTTTTTACAGTTAGAAACTTTGATTATTTTAAGTTCAGAAACTTTTTGAAAAGACTCTAGAATCTCAGTGAGTGGTGTTTGAGCACTGAAATACCCCAAGTCTATATCGTAATCATTAGGCAATAAAGAATTGTGTCTGTGAAGACCTAGTAATGTCCCACTTATAGGAAATAATTTATAGTTATTTTTTTGGGCAATACTTATCATTAGCTCGAGAGCTTCTAATGCTAAATTTACGTCAAAGTCTTTCTTTTGCCGAGTATTTGATTTGAAGTAATGCTCGATTTCTTGTGAAATTTGTTTGTTAATTATCTCTTTAATTTCATTAGTAACTTCACCACAATAACTTCTACTTGTTTCATAGACTTTTCTTACATAAAAATTTTCAATTTTCTCTAGATATTTACCACTAATTTCTTCAAATTCTTTAAGAGCTTGTTTATCAGAGATTCCTGACAGTACGTTATATTTAGGTATTTTTGAGCTATAAGATTTAACTTTAAAAATCCAATATATTACAGCAAGTATGTGTGGACCATTTCTTTTAGAGACTGATTTCCAGATTGCACTTATATCTTTATAGATATAAATAGAGATCAACTTAGTGATTTTAAAAATAGCTTGATCCAACCACTTAAATTTGAGGATAAATCTATAAAGTCTATTAATCATTCTGAATACATATCATTACAGCTGCCATTAATAAAAAAATAAAAATTTGTGCGGCGTGTCCATGCTCCTTATTATCATAAAAACTTAGCTATGATTCAACCCTCATCAGTGATCTTAAAATCGTCTCTAGATATAATAGTCAACTCAGATCTTTAGGCTAATAAACTTCTTCATTGTTGATAAAGTTCTCGATATTATGTTACCAATCATCATATAAATAACAGTCCAAACCTTTGAGTTTACTAAAAGTAGGTTTAAGAATGAAAAGAATATGTACTATTTGTGCACGAGGGGGCTCAAAAGGAGTTCCAGGTAAAAATCTTAAAGAAATTGGAGGGATCCCTTTAATTGTCCATACTATAAGGCAAGCTTTAGATTCAAAATTGTTCGATGATGTTGTTGTGAGTAGTGATAGTTTAGATATTTTGGAAGTATCAAAAAAATTTGGAGCAACACTTACAATTCAAAGACCAGCTAACTTGGCCTTAGATACTTCTGCTAAGGTGCCTGTCATAAGGCATTGTGTTAATGAAGCTGAAAAAATATTGAAAAAAAAATTTATACTGTGTGTAGATCTAGATTGTACTTCTCCATTAAGGATTAAAGAGGACATTATTGAATCTGTTAAAGTTATGGAAAATGGAAGTTTTTCAAATCTAATTACTGGCTGTAAGTCTCGTAGATCTCCTTACTTTAATCTAGTTGAGCTTTCAGATGATAATAAGGTTAGCCTTTCAAAAAGTTTGTCTAATCCAGTAGTTCGTAGACAAGATGCACCAAAATCCTTTGACATGAATGGATCCATATATATTTGGAAAAGGGAAGTCTTAGAGGAATTTGACGATTTATTCCTAGAAAACACTAAACTGTATGAGATGCCTGAAGAACGTTCTGTTGATATCGACTCGCCCTTAGACTTTAAAATAGTCGAGCTTTTATTAAAAGAAAGACTTAGAAGTATCTCTAACCAATAGAACTATTTTGTAATGAAGTAGTTTTATGTTCGGTGTATTAAGTTTGCTGCTGTGGGTTAAAGGTTTATGACTGCTTGCACTGATGATACAACTGTAAAAAGTCTATGTTTTCTGTTGTATTTCAATTATGATCTTAGGATTAAAAAGTATATTGCTCTTAAAGGTTTGACTTGTTCTAAATAGTGATTATTTGGAGTTAATAAATACTTAATATAGAAAAGTGAGAAGCTTTTACTTGGACCCTCTTGGGAGAATAAGGAATGGAGAATGTTTTAGTCGTTGGTGCAGGCGGAGCTGGACAGCACGTAATTAGCGAACTTCAAAATGATAAAGAGAATGTTAATATTGTTGGAATCCTCGACGCAGACCTTGAAAAAATTAAAACTAAAGTATTAGGATATGAAGTTCTAGATACTCATAAAAATATTACAAAAATTTTAAAAAATTTCTCAGTAGATAAAGTTATTATTGCTATAACCTCAATTGAAGATAAAGACATTGAGCTTATCTATAGCTCATGTAGTGAGTTCGGTGTTGAGGTTTATTTATTGCCTCCCTTAGAGCAATTGCTTAAACAAGAGCCATTCCTGAAGCAGGTCAGAGAAGTTAACTATGTAGATCTACTTGGAAGGAAGCAAATAGAAGTAGCAAGCCAAGATATTAAAAGTTATATCCAAAATGAAGCTATACTTGTAACAGGTGCAGCTGGTTCAATTGGAAGCGAACTCGTTAGACAAATTTCTAAGTTTAATCCATCTAAGATTATCTGCTTAGATCTAAATGAAAATAAGCTCTACTTTTTAATTAAATTCATTCATAGATATTACCCTGGACTTGAAGTTATTCCAGAGATTGCAAATATTAAGGATGTTAAAAAGATAAATTATATTTTTAATAAACATAAGCCTAAAGTCGTGTTTCATGCAGCAGCAATGAAGCACGTTCCATTAATGGAAAATAATCCTGACGAGGCAATATTTAATAATATATTTGGAACAAAATCAGTTATTGATGCGAGTTTCTCTACAAAAGTTGATAAATTTATTTTAATTTCAACTGATAAAGCGGTAAATCCTACCAGTGTAATGGGAGCAACAAAAAGAGTTGCTGAAATTATTTTACAAAATAAATCTAAGAACTCTCATCATACAAAGTTTATGGCAGTCAGGTTTGGTAATGTTCTTGGAAGTGACGGTAGTGTAGTTCCATATTTCCAAGAGCTATTAAGAGAAAGAAGAAACTTACCAGTAACTCATAAAGATATTACTAGATTTTTCATGACCATACATGAAGCCGCTCAACTTGTTATGGAAGCTGGTGCTATCGGTGAAGGTGGTGAGGTCTTTATACTAGACATGGGAAAACCAATCAAAATCTATGATCTTGCGAAGAAACTTATTAGGCTGTCAGGACTCAGGCTAGGTAAAGATATTAATATTGAGATTGTTGGCTTGCGACCTGGAGAAAAACTATATGAAGAGATATTGTATGACCCATCTACTTGCTTAAAAACTCAAAATAAAAAAATCTTTATTGGGCAGATATCAGGTAATGGTCAAGATGTATCAGTTTTTCTGCGAAACTTAATGAGTATTGCAAATACTTACGATAGTGAATTAATTAAAGAGGAGTTAAGCAAAATAGTCGCTTCTTATCATTATTTTCCTTTTAAAGAGACTCCATTAAAAAGACTAAATAACTCAGATGAAGTATAATATCCCGCTTAGTGTCCCTTGTTTATCTCATGATATCTTACCTAAAATTGAAAGATGTATTGATTCTGGTTGGGTCTCTAGTGGGGGAGAGTTTATTGAAGAATTTGAAAAGAATATTTCCGAATATCTAAAAGTTAAAAGAGCAATAGGTGTTCAAAGTGGAACAGCTGCAATTCACTTAGCCTTGATGGCATTAGATATATCTTTAGGTGATGAGGTATTGTGTCCGACGGTTAGTTTTATAGCAACTGTTAATCCTATTCTTTATGTTGGTGCAACACCAGTTTTTTTTGACTGTGATGAAACTTTAAATGTCGATGTAGAAAAGATTGAAGAGTTTTTAGTAAATGAGTGTGTTGAAGAAAACGGAAACTTAATTAACAAAACAAGCAAAAAGACAGTTAAAGCTATCATACTAGTACATGTCTTTGGAAACCCTATGTGTATGGAGAAGATTATTGAGTTAGCGAAACGATATTCGTTAAAAATTATAGAAGATGCTGCTGAAGCTTTAGGGTCATATTACACAAAAGGAGCTTTTGCAGGAAGGTTTGCCGGAACTATTGGAGATATTGGAATCTTTTCTTTTAATGCAAATAAGATAATGACTACTGGTGGTGGTGGAATGGTTGTTGCTAATAATGAAACTTATCTTGAAAGAGTAAAGTTTATGAGTGAACAATCTAAGACAGACAGAATTTATTTCAAACATGATGAAATTGGTTACAACTATCGCCTGACTAATATTTCTGCTGCTTTTGGTTGCAGTCAATTAGAAAAAATAGAAAGTTTTATTTCTAATAAGAAGAAAAACTATGAACTGTATAAAAAATTAATAGTCGAGATCCCGGGCATTGAACTCTTACCATTCAATGAATTCGCTCGGCCAAATTATTGGTTCTATACATTCAAAGTCAATGAGCTCGAAGCCAATGTTTCTCGAGATGAAATCTTAAATAAATTAATATCTATTGGAATTCAAGTTAGACCTTTATGGTACTTACTCCATAAACAAAAGTTTTTAAAAACATTTCAAGCATACAAAGTTAAGAAAGCGAAAATCTTTGCTGAGGAAATTTTAAATCTACCTTGTAGCTCTAGCTTGAGCTCGCAAGATGTAGAAACAGTTGTTAACGAGGTTAAGAAAATTGTCCAAAAGTAATAAAACTAAAAAAATTTATCTCATTGGAGCCGGTGGGCACTTTAGATCAATTATAGATTTAATCCACGAAGTAAATAAAACTGACCAGCAAGTTAAAATCCTTGGATTCTTTGATGATAATAAAGATTGCTTTAAAGGATATGATTTTAAATATTTAGGAATTATTGAAAATATAAAATCTTATATAACCGAAGAAGAAAATTATTTCCATATTTCAATAGGGTCAAATAAACTTAGAAGAGAAATATCAAAAAAATATAATGTTAAGTATATAAGTCTAATTCATCCAAGGGCAATTATCTCTGATTTTTCTCTAATTGAAGAAGGCACTGCTATTATGGGTGGTGTGATTTTAAACAGTGGCGTCAAGATTGGTAAGCATTGTATTTTAAATACTGGATCAATTGTCGATCATGATTGTATTATTGGTTCATTTGTTCATGTTGCTCCTGGAGTGACACTTTCTGGAAACGTTAAAGTGGGACAAAGTTCTTGGATAGGTACGGGTTCTCAAGTTATTCAAAATATTGAAATTGGAAGTACTACGTTAATTGGGGCTGGGAGTACGGTTGTAAAGAACTTAGGCTCAAATATATTAGCATATGGTGTTCCGTGTGAAGAGGTGGGGAAATGGGACGAGTCTATATAATTGCCGAAGCAGGTGTTAATCATAATGGTGATATCGAGACAGCAAAAATGTTAATCGAGCAAGCAGCAATAGCGGGAGCTGATGCAGTTAAGTTTCAAACATTTCAAGCATCAAAACTACTTGTTGAAAACACTGAAAAAGCTGAATATCAGAAAAAATCAACAGATTCTTCAGAGAGTCAATATGAAATGATTAAAAAACTAGAGCTTAGTGAATCTAATCATAAAGATCTAATAAAATATTGTCGAACGTTAAACATTGAGTTTTTATCCTCTGCCTTTGATCTTGATAGTATTAATTTGTTGCATGATCTAGGAATTAAGACTTGGAAAATACCATCAGGGGAAATTACAAACCTTCCATATTTAAGAAAGATAGCTCGGTTTAAAGAAAGAGTAATTTTATCTACAGGAATGTGTGAAATGAATGAAATTGAAGATGCCCTAAATGTTTTGAAGAAAAATAATTGTAATGACATAACTATATTGCACTGTAACACTGAATATCCTACTCCTATGGTAGATGTGAACTTATTAGCGATGCTAACTATTAAAGAAAAATTCCAACTCCCTATAGGCTATTCGGATCATACTTGTGGAATAGAGGTTGCTATTGCAGCGGTAGCTTTAGGAGCAGGAGTTATTGAAAAACACTTTACATTAGATAAGACTATGCCGGGCCCTGATCATGCTGCCAGTTTAAGTCCAAAGGAACTTTCTAATATGGTCAAATCTATTAGGAATATTGAGACGGCACTTGGCAGTTCAGTAAAAAAGCCATCTGAATCTGAAATAAAAAATATAAAGATAGCCAGAAAAAGCTTAGTTGCCTCAAAAGATATTAATGTAGGAGACATCTTTTCATTGGAAAATGTAACTTCGAAAAGACCTGGTACAGGTGTTTCTCCAATGAAGTGGGATCTTATAGAAGGAAGGATTGCTAATAAAAAAATAAATAAAGATGAGCAAATAGAGCTATGAAAAAAATCTGTATAATTACTTCTACCAGAGCAGAATATAGTCTATTAAAGCCACTTATGAGTTTTTTTCATTCATCTGACGAATTTTCATTACAAATTATTGTTACTGGAAGTCACTTGTCGAAAGAGTTTGGTGAAACCATCAAGTATATAAGAAAAGATGGCTTTGATAATCTTGAAGAAATTGAAATCTTACTAAGTTCTGATTCCCCTGTTGGAACATCTAAAGCGATGGGATTGGCTATAATTAGTTTTTCCGAATTTTTCTCACGATTAGAATCAGATTTAGCTGTTTTTCTAGGTGATAGGTCAGAAATCTTTGCTGCAATGTCTGCAGCTCTTGTGATGAAAATTCCAATTGCTCATTTACATGGGGGGGAAAAGACGGAAGGTGCTTATGATGACTCTTTCCGGCATGCGATGACTAAGTTAGCTCATTTGCATTTCACATCGACTCAAGAATACAAGAATAGAGTTTTACAATTAGGTGAGTCTTCTGACAGGGTCTTTAATGTTGGTGCTCTGGGTGTAGAACATATTGTTGGCAATATCGATAAAATTAAGCAGGGGCGATTTTTCAATAAAACAGACTTAACTATTGAGAAATACTTTGTTGTTCTATTTCATCCTGAAACTTTAAGTAAGATGAAGTCTCTCCATATATTACGAAATTTATTGAAAGTAATTTCAGGTGAGAAAAAATATTCTTTTGTTTTTATTCATGGAAATTTTGATGTGGATGGCATCGAGTTAAACAAAGAAGTAGATGGATTTACCTCCTCTCATGAGAACTGTACTAGCTTCAAATCATTGGCATCAAATGATTTTTTAAATTTACTTTATCACTCTGAGGGACTTGTAGGTAATTCATCCTGTGGTATTATTGAAGCTCCAAGTTTAGGTATTCCAAGTATAAATATCGGTAATCGGCAGAAAGGTCGAGTTAGAGCTTCAAGTGTTATTCAGTCAGGAAAAGAGTATGAAGAGATATTAAGTAGTATGACAGAATTAATAAATTACTCAGAGAAGGAAGTACATAATCCATACTTCAAAAAAGGTACAAGCTCTCTAATAGTTAAGGAAATAAAAGGTTTTTTAAAAATGTCTAAAGATAATCAAATAATAAAGAAGTTTTCTGATTTAAAAATAGAAC
>Ga0114952_1003262_pt1 | contig 11677 bp, 10 predicted proteins | sample SidtaG_2_FD_87303 | JGI IMG/M metagenome (GOLD analysis project Ga0114952, IMG submission 87303) | Marine algal microbial communities from Sidmouth, United Kingdom - Sidmouth_Asex2 metaG | ecosystem: Host-associated > Algae > Red algae > Unclassified | place: Sidmouth, United Kingdom | collected... | reverse complement strand
TAGCTTTCGCAGATCGCAAAATACGACCGCGCCCGCTTGCGAAACGCCGAAAACGGGATCGCGATCTCCGTCTCGCTGTCATCGGCGGCAGTCACCAGAAACGCCAGATGCCGGTCACGCGGGGCGAGGATCACCGTGTAGGGGCCGTCCGGCGCGCTCCCGTGTTCATCGGGCAACAGCTTGAAACTGTTGACGTCCAGCAGGTCGAAGATCGCAATGTTGCGCTCCTGTTCGGCCTCGGGCGAGGGGGCGGGCAGGCCCGTCTCGTCGATGCTGAAATGCGCGATGCGAGCGGTCTCGGTCATCATACCCCCTCCCGGTTCAACCCGTCGAGCCGCGCCCGGACCGACAATCCATGCGCCTCCAGCCCCTCCGCCTGGGCCAGCGTCTCCGCCGCGCCGCCGATCGCCCCCAGCGCACCGGGCGTACAATGCAGCATCGTCGTGCGCTTCATGAAATCGAGGACCGACAGGCCCGAGGCATGGCGGGCCGAACGCGCCGTCGGCAGCACATGGTTCGGCCCCCCGACATAATCGCCCACCGCTTCCGGCGTCCACCGCCCGAGGAACATTGCCCCCGCATGACGTATCTGCGCTGCCAGCGCGTCGGGGTCGGCCACGCACAGCTCCAGATGTTCGGCAGCGATCCGGTTGGCCAGCGCCGCCGCTTCCCCCAGACCGCGCGTGACCACGATGGCCCCGTTCGCGCGCCAGCTCTCTCCCGCCATCGCCCCGCGCTCCAGCGTCGTGAGCCGCCGGTCGATGGCCGCGCCCACTGCATCCCCGAAATCCGCATCATCCGTCACGAGGATCGATTGCGCCGAGGCGTCATGCTCCGCCTGAGAGAGCAGATCGAGGGCGATCCAGTCCGGGTCGTTCTCCCCATCCGCAATCACGAGGATTTCCGACGGCCCCGCAATGGAATCGATCCCCACCCGCCCGAAGACCTGCCGCTTGGCCGCCGCCACATACGCATTGCCGGGGCCGGTGATGACATCCACGGGCGCGATGGTCTGCGTCCCATAAGCCAGCGCCGCAATCGCCTGCGCCCCGCCGATCCGGTAGATCTCCGTCACACCGGACAGGCGCGCGGCGGCCAGCACCAGCGGATTCGCCACTCCCTCCGGCATTGGCACACAGAGCGCAAGCCGCGCCACTCCGGCCACCGTCGCCGGTATCGCATTCATCAGCAACGACGACGGATAGCTGGCCAGCCCGCCCGGAACATACAAACCGGCCGCATCCACCGCCGACCACCGCCACCCGAGCGTCACCCCCGCCTCGTCGGTCCACTGATCATCCGCAGGCCGCTGCCGCTCATGATACGCCCGGATACGGCGCGCGGCCGTTTCCAGCGCCGCCATCCGCTCCGGCGACACCTCCGCTATGGCCGCATCGATCTCGGCGGAGGTCACGGCCATGGTCCCGGCGGTCAGATCGAAGCGGTCGAACCGGCGGGTCAGATCGATGACCGCCCCATCCCCCCGCTCCCGCACATCCGCGATGATCCCGCGCACCGTGTCGTCCACATCCACGCTCTCCTCGCGCTTGAGGCCGAGCAGCGCCGTGAAATCCGCCTCGAACCCCGGATCGGCAGTGGACAGCCTGCGCGCGCTCAAGGCTCTACATCCCTCAGTTTGAAAACTATGCTGTCATCGTCGGGCATGTTCCGACGATCCAGCGCAGATTTCCGCATTGTTCGGGCTTCTGGATTGTCGGGACAAGCCCGACAATGACAAAGTGAGGGACGACGAGCGGTCAAGGCGTATCCCCATCGTCATGATGCGGCTTGGTGCCGGTCTTCCAGACCGCCTCCATATCGGCCATCCGCACGTCCAGCGCCTCCACGTCGAGCGCGAACGTCGCCCCGCCCGCGCAATCGAGCCGCACCGTCCCGGTGCCATCCTCCCCCGCTTCGAAGGTCACGGCGAGCAGTTCGAAGGCTTCCTGCGCCTTCTGAGGGTCGAACCCCGTCGCCCGCACCGCCAGCACGTTCTCGGCATGGAGGCCGCAACGGCAGCGTTCGTATTCCCCTCCATCGCTCTCCTGTTCCCACCGGAACCGATTGACCATGACGGCAAAGATACGCCGCGTCGGCATCCACGCCGTATCCACCGTCTTGCCCACCGCATCCTGCATCAGCGCCGAGATGACGGCCAACCCGTCCGCATCCTCCGCGCGCAGGGCGAGGCGATGGCCGTCTTCCGGGTTCCCGTCGGTAAAGCTGGCATCAGTCATCGCCCGAAATCCTCTCGATCTTCGCCCCACAGGCGCGCAGCTTTTCCTCGACCCGCTCGTATCCCCGGTCGAGATGATAGACGCGGCTCACCACCGTCTCGCCCTGCGCCGCCAGCCCCGCGAGCAGCAGGCTGATCGAGGCGCGCAGGTCGGTCGCCATCACCGGTGCCCCGCGCAGGCTCTCGACGCCCGTGACCTGAGCCGTATTGCCCGTAATCTCGATCTGCGCCCCCATGCGCGCCAGCTCGGGCACGTGCATGAAGCGGTTCTCGAAGATCTGCTCGGTGATCGAACTGGTGCCCTCCGCCAGCGTCATCAGCGCCATCATCTGCGCCTGAAGATCGGTGGCATAGCCGGGGAACGGCTCGGTCACGATGGAGACGGGGTCCAGCCTGCCGTTCCGGCGGCGTACGCGCAGCCCCTCCGGCACCTCCTCCACCGACACCCCGGCAGCATCGAGCGCCTCGGCCAGCGAGGACACCAGATCGAGCCGCCCGCCTTCGAGCGTCACGTCGCCCCCCGTGATCGCCGGGGCGATCATGAAACTGCCCATCTCGATCCGGTCGGCGACGACCTTGTGTTCGGTGCCCGACAGCGCATCGACGCCCTCGATCTCGATGGTCGACGTCCCCGCGCCCTCGATCTGCGCGCCCATGGACGAGAGGCATTCGGCCAGATCGACGATCTCCGGCTCCCGCGCGGCATTGACGAGGCGGGTCGTCCCCTTCGCCAGCGTGGCCGCCATCAGCAGGTTCTCGGTCGCCCCGACCGACACCACCGGAAAGCGATAGGAGACCCCCCGCAGCCGCCCGCCACTCACGCTGCGCGGCACGCTCGCATGGACGTAGCCATCGCGCAGGTCGAGGGTCGCCCCCATGGCTTCCAGCCCCTTGAGATGCAGGTCCACGGGCCGCGCGCCGATGGCGCAGCCACCGGGCAGCGACACGGTCCCCGCCCCGTCCCGCGCCAGCATCGGCCCCAGCACGAGGATGCTCGCGCGCATCTTGCGCACGATGTCGTAATGGGCCAGCGGCGAGGACAACCGCGCGACACGCAGGTCGAGGCGGTGGCCTTCCCGGTCATGCTCGACCGTCGCGCCGAGCGAACGGAGCAGATTGGAAAGCGTCCCGATATCCGCGAGATCGGGTACGTTCGTGAGCGTGAGCGTCTGATCGGTCAGCAACGCCGCCGTCATCAGCGGCAGACACGCATTCTTCGATCCCGAAACCGGAATCGTCCCGTGCAGCGCCGTGCCGCCCGTTACCGCAATCTTGTCCATGAATCCCGCCTCGCACAGTGAACATGTTATCTAGCGAGGCGGCAATGGGCGGTCAAACGCCATTCAGCGCATAAAAAAAGCAGCCCCGGTTCCCCGGAGCTGCATGGTCCATGTCGACGCACCGTTTTCACGGATCAGGCGGCGACCTAGTCAACATGGGCCACCTGAGACCGCTCGATCAGAAGACCTTCGCGGAACATGATCCCTGCGGCGGCGGCACCGATCATCGGAGCGACGATGAACAGCCAGAGCTGTGCAATCGCGGTCACGTTACCCGAGAAGATGGCCGGGCCGATGGAGCGCGCAGGGTTGACGGAAACGCCGGTGATCTTGATGCCGACGAGATGGATAGCGACGAGAGTCAGACCGATGGCGAGACCGGCCATGGTCGTCGGGGCACCCGGCGAGGTCGACCCGAGGATCACGACGACGAACAGGAAGGTCGCGACGAGTTCGAAGAGGAACGCGGCAACCATCGTATATTCGCCGAGATAACCTTCGCCCCAGCCATTCTGCCCGAGGCCACTGGCACCCAGATCGTATCCCGCCATCTTGCCCTTGGCGATGACGACCAGCAGCAGCGCAGCGAGACACGCGCCGCCGACCTGTGCGATCCAGTAGCGGACCATTTCGAAGACGGTCATGCGACCGGCGACGACCGCACCGAAGCTGACCGCAGGGTTGATGTGGCAGCCGGAGATCGGGCCGATGCCATGGGCCATGCCGATCAGTGCGAGACCGAATGCGAAGCTGATGCCCGCCAGTCCGATTCCCGTGGTTCCGTCCGCTCCGGCGATTACGGCTGCACCGCACCCCAGAAAGACCAGCGTGAAGGTTCCGATGCACTCGGCAATCATTTTTCGTAATATCGTCATTTCTTTCTCCCACTCAAAACGGCACTACTTGCCGGATGCTCGAGTGGTCGCAAGAAAAACGCCATGCGAATTCGCGCCCTAATTGGTTGAAATCCGCTAACAAAGCATGAACACATGTCACCTCGCAGGTGTCTCAATATAAAACAGCGCCCGCGCAGGAGGAGTGCCTGAGTCGCATTTTGGTATGCAGTTTACGATTTTTGATTTTCTACGTTTCAGTTTCAAACCTTCGCGGAGGGTCAAACGCCGCCAAGCAGGCCGAACCAGTCCTGCGGCTCAAATCGCGCTTCCTGAAACGGATCGGCAGCAAAGGCTCCGTTCAGATCATGCCGGGATTGCGTCACGAGGACTTCGCCGTCGAGCCTCCGAACTTCCAGTTCGCCAGCGTCCAGATCGATCAGCCAGTACCATCCGACTCCCAGCGAGGCATAATCACGGGCTTTCGGCCCACGATCCTTCTCGGCGGTGGCAGGCGAAAGGATTTCGCAGATCCAGTCCGGCGCTACCGGGCAATATCCTGCATGGTTGACACGGTAACGCTTAGCGCGCCATCCGGCGAGATCGGGAATCTTAGGGCGACGAACGCCTTCGGCGTCGGGAACATCCTTGAGGTCCGGCACGACACGGAAAATCCAGCCCTCACCCGGCTGGTCGGAGGATTGGCGACAGACATTCGAAAGAACGCGAAATATCTCTCCCTGTGCGCCACCATGCCGGTCCACCGGGCTGGGAAGGGCGTAGAGCTGGTCCCCGACGATTTCCCAGCGCCGGGTATCGGACGGATCGTGTTCCGCTATCGCGCGCATCACGGCATGGGGCGAAGCGTCATCCGGTACGTCGATCTGAAATCCCATGGCTTCGATCCTGTCGGTCTGAAGAAACGTGAATTTCCCCGCTCTTTATCGCGCATATGGCAGCGCGTGTGAAATGCCTTTCTCCGACATTGCGGATTTACGGAAGTTCCCTTCCATCGCCATCCACGCCAATAGCGTCCGTCTCCGGGTCTTCCGCCTTCCGGTCGCGCGCCTGATCCTTGCGGCGGCGCAGATTCGCGCGCAGCGCCTCGGCGAGGCGCTGCTTGGCTTCATCGTCCTTGCGGTCGGGTTCGCGGCTCATCGCTGCGCGTTCAACCCATCGCTTCGAGTTCGTCGATCATGCCTTCGATGACCGACAGACCCTGATCCCAGAACGCCGGATCGGCGGCGTCCAGCCCGAAGGGCTTGAGCAATTCGCCATGGTGCTTAGCTCCCCCGGCCCGCAGCATGTCGAAATACCGCTGCTGGAACCCCGGATCGCCCTCCCGGTACCGCGCGTAGAGGGCGTTCACCAATCCGTCGCCGAACGCATAGGCATAGACGTAGAACGGTGCGTGGATGAAATGGGATACGTAGGTCCAGTAGGTCTCGTACCCTTCGGCGAGATGGACCGCCGGACCGAGGCTCTCGCCCGCGACCTCCAACCAGACCTCACCGATCCGCTCGGCGGTCAGTTCTCCCGTGCGGCGCTCGGCATGGATGCGGCGTTCGAAATCGTAGAACGCGATCTGGCGGACGACCGTATTGAGCATGTCCTCGACCTTGCCGGCCAGCAGGGCTTTCCGGCGGCCCGGATCGCTTTCCTTGGCGAGCAGGGACTGGAAGGTCAGCATCTCGCCGAAGACCGAGGCCGTCTCCGCCAGCGTCAGGGGCGTATGCGACAGCAATTCGCCCTGATCGGCGGCGAGCAATTGATGCACGCCATGGCCGAGTTCATGGGCGAGGGTCATCACGTCGCGCGTCTTGCCGAGGTAATTGACCAGCACGTAGGGGTGACAGGACACGACGGTCGGATGCGCGAAGGCCCCCGATGCCTTGCCCGAGCGCACCGGCGCATCGATCCAGGGATTGTCGAAGAACCGCTTGGCCAGATCGGCCAGTTCGGGCGCGAATCCGCCATAGGCATCGAGCACCGTGTCGCGGGCCTCCTCCCATGGGATCTTGCGCTCGTCTTTTTCCGGCAGGGGCGCGTTGCGATCCCAGTATTCGAGTTTTTCCAGCCCCAGCCACTTGGCCTTCAATACGTAATAGCGGTGCGACAGGCGCGGATAGGCGGCGGTCACGGCCTCGCGCAGGGCATCCACGACCTCTGCCTCGACATGGTTGGCGAGGTGACGGCTGGCATCGGAACTCGGCAGGTTGCGCCAGCGGTCGTCGATCTCCTTGTCCTTGGCGAGGGTATTGGTGACGCGGGAGAAGAGCGCGAGATTCTGTCCGAAGACCTTCGCCAGCGCCTGCGCCGCGCGTTCGCGCTTGGCCCGGTCGGCATCGCTCATCAGGGTCAGGGTGCCTTCGAGCGGCAATTCCTCGCCATCGACCTCGAAGCGCAGGGCCGCGAGGGTTTCATCGTAGAGGCGAACCCAGGCGCTCGACCCGACGACGCTCTGGTCGTGCAGGAACCGTTCGAGTTCGTCCGACAGTTGATACGGCTTCATCGCGCGCAGGCGGTCGATCCAAGGCCCGTATCGCGCGAGGGCCGGGCTGGCGACGATCTTGGCGGCCAGTACCTCTTCCTCGATGGCGTTCAGTTCGAGGCTGAAGAAGACGATCTTCCCGGAGATATCCGTCACCCGCGCCTGACAATCGCCGAGGAACTTTCCGGCCAGCGCATCGCTCGTATCGGCATAATAGCGCAGCCCCGCATAGGACATGATGCGCCCCAGCGTTTCCGAGAAGGTCTCGTAGCGGCTCACGATTCCCGCCAGATCGTCGCCGCTCAGATCGGCGAGGGTGCCCTGCGCCGCCGCGATGGCGCTCGCACTCGCCTCGGCCTGCTCGAAAGCGGCTTCGAGTTCGGGGGAGTCCGGGGTCGGGAAGAGATCGGACAAATCCCATTCAGGCAGCGCACCGAGCCTGTCGGACGCGGTTGAGGCCGCGCCGTCCGCAGCCATGGCGGGGGATGGATTTGAGTGGAGCATGAAGCCTCTCGGGTTGGATCAGGTCTCGGTCAGGCCGTCGTCGTCCTCGGCGCCGGGGATGACCGGGTCGTGCTTGCGGCGAATGATGATATCGCCGTTCGGCAGGACTTCGGGAGTTTCGTAGACGGGCAGCCCCTCGATGAGTCGGGACAACCGGGTCAGCATGGGGCCGATGAGGTTAACGAATTCTTCGATGGTGCGGCGGGCGGACTCGGAAAGTTCATCCGCCTTGCGTTCGAGTTCCTTCAGCGTCTCGTCCTGCATTTGAACAGGCTGTGCCGTCGACGGCACAGGCTCTGCCGAAGGGGCTGCAAGGGGCAGTATCGCCAGTGCCATAGCCAGCGAAATCGAGCGTAGGGAAAATGTCATCCTGTCCTCCGTCGAATGCGAAAGGGTCGTCTTGCCCTGGCATATGGGCTTTTTGAAGGATGACGGAACCCCCGCGCAGGATGAAGACGAAAAAAGCCGCCCCGATCCGGGACGGCTTCATTCTCGTCGCGTGTGACGAACCGCCTTACTGGGCGATGTTGATCGTCACGCGGCGGTTGAGTGCCTCGCGCACGCCGTCGCCGGTCGTGACGGCGGGGTCCAGCTCGCTGCTGGCCGAAACGCGCAGGGCGCTCCGGTCCACGCCACGGGAGGAAACCGCACCGGCGACCGCTTCGGCGCGGCGCTGGGCAAGGCGCGTATTGTAGGACTTCGAGCCACGGGTATCGGTGTGGCCGATGATGTCCATGAACGGAGCCGCATAGGCGCGGAACGCCGCGACGGCTTCGTCGATCACCTGACGCGCTTCGGCCGTCAGATCATACCGGTCGTAACCGAAATAGATCGTGTAGCTCTGCGGGTAGGCAGGTGGTGGAGGGGGCGGCGGCGGAACGTATTCCGGCTCCGGCGCAGGTGGTGGCGGAATGTATTCCGGCTCCGGCGCAGGCGGCGGAGGCGGTGCTACATAAGGCTGCTGGACGACACGCTCGACGACGCGCTCGGGTCCGGGAACCTCTTTCACGACCTCTTTGACGACTTCACGGGTCACGACCTTTTCACAGGTCAGGATCGCGTTGCCGCTCGCACCGCTGCAGGTACAGCCTGCAGGAACGGTGACGGCGCTACAGGCGTTGAAAGGAACGACCGGTGCCGGTGGTGGGGGAGGAGGAGGTGCGACCACGACCGGAGGAGGCGGCGGTGGAGGCGTATAGACGACCGGCGGAGGCGGAGGCGCTGGCGTATACACGACCGGCGCGGGGGCCGGCGGTGCTACGTATTTCGGCGCTGCTGCATAGCCACAGGCTTTGAGCTGCTCGTCCAGCTCCGCAAGAATGACCGCAGGATCGGTACAGGCGTGTGCGCCTTCCGACAGCTCCTCGACGTAGTTGTCGTAGAGTGCGAGAGCACGGGCACAGGCTACCGGATTACGTCCGGCATGCATGTTGATCGTGGCGACCACCCGCTGATAGACCACGTCCGCTTCGCCCGAAAGGCCGAGCACGGATGGAGCCCAGGGCTGGATCTGCTCACCGCGCAGGGCTGCATAACCCTTCTGCATGTAAGCGGAAGCATCGATCCAGTTCACGTCTTCCGTCGCGGCGATTCGCGCCAGAGTTTGATATTCACGCGCAAGTGCCGCGCTGTAAGTCTGGCCAGGAAAGCCGAGACCTTCCGTCGGGATAGTGGTTCCGAGGAATGGCTCGACCTGGAACGTCCCCCCAAGACTCGATCCGGGTAGTTTGCCGCAACCGACCACGCTCACGAGAGCCGTGGCGGTCATAATGCGGGATAGAGTTTTCATCCCTCTCTCCGTCAACTTTGCGTTACACCGTTTTCTTCTCGTAGTGGACGGGCGGGACGATTTGGTTATCCCGAAGCACCCACTTGCCTTCTGATTGTCATGTTTTGCTCCGCAGTGCAATTCCCTCAAGGACAACAACTCGACGAACGACCGTGTTTTTGGGACTGCGTAGCAACGAAAGCACAGTGATCGTCCTTTCCGGCAGACCGTCCGGCGTTCCGATTCGACACGCGCCACACGCGAATCCGACACCCGTTAACCTTTTGTTAACTATTTCCCTGCTGTCTCGAATTGATATACGGTTGTAGCAGGATATGCCAACGAATCGAGATTGCGTCGGTTTTTCGGTATCCTGAGCGACATAGTGTGTACGGCTTTGGAATTGCGTCTACACCCATCCCCGTCATCGGAAGGGTCTATTCGTTTCCTGCATGAACCATAGGGCAAGGGCCGGAACGGCCGGAACGCTACACTCAGAGGGAAAATGGCACAGACAGTTCTCATCGTGGACGACGACCCGGCGCAGCGTCGCCTGTTGGAATCCGTCATCAGTGCGCAGGGATGCCGCGCGATCACCGCATCCGACGGCAAGCAGGCGCTCGATACCCTGCGCGGCCCGAAAGGCGCAGGCATCGACCTGATGCTGCTCGATCTCGTCATGCCCGGCATCAGCGGCATCAACGTGCTGGAGGAAATCCGCCCGGAGATACCGGGGCTTCCCATCGTCGTGCTGACGGCGAACGGATCGGTCTCGACCGTCGTTCAGGCCATGCAGGCCGGGGCGAACGACTTCATCGTCAAGCCCGCCAGTCCGGAGCGCCTTCAGGTCTCGATCCAGAACTCCCTGAAGATGAACGTCCTCGCCGGAGAGATATCCCGACTATCGCGCAAGACCGACAATCGGCTCCTCTTCACCGATCTGATCGCCAAGAGCCTGGTGATGCGCCAGTCGATCATGCTGGCCGAGCGCGCCGCACAATCGAACATCCCGATTCTCATAGAAGGTGAGTCGGGCGTCGGTAAGGAAGTCATGGCCCGTGCCATCCAGGGCGCGTCCGACCGCTCCGGCAAACCGTTCATCGCGGTCAACTGCGGGGCGATTCCCGAGAACCTCGTCGAGTCGATCCTGTTCGGCCACGAAAAAGGCTCCTTCACCGGCGCGACGGCCAAGAAGATCGGCAAGTTCCAGGAGGCCGACGGCGGCACGCTCTTCCTCGACGAGGTCGGCGAACTGCCGCCGCAGGTTCAGGTCAAGCTCCTGCGCGCCATTCAGGAAGGCGAAGTCGATCCCGTCGGCAGCGCGAAACCCGTGAAGGTCGATATCCGCCTCATCTCCGCGACGAACAAGAACCTGCAACAGCTCGTCTCCGAGAACGCCTTCCGCGAAGACCTCTACTATCGCCTCAACGTCTTCCCGCTGAACCTGCCCCCCCTGCGCGAGCGCAAGGAGGACATCCCCGAGTTGATCGACTACTTCATCCGCAAGTTCGCCGCCGAAGAAGGCAAGACCGTTCGCGGCATCGAGGCCTCGGCGCGCGATTTGCTGACCGGCTACCGCTGGCCGGGCAACGTGCGTCAGCTCGAAAACTGCGTCTATCGGGCCGTCGTGCTCTCCGACCGCGAATTGCTGACCCTGCATGACTTCCCGCAGATCGTCGGCATCGCCGGAGCGGCGGAGGACGAGAACAACCTCGTCATCGACGGCGAGGGACTGCATGGCGGCGGGGCGAATGGCGGCGTGACGCCATTCGATTCCGAAGGACACCTGCGGACGCTCGCGGAAGTGGAGGCGGACATGATCCACCTCGCGATTCGCAAGTATTCCAACCATATGTCCGAGATCGCGCGCCGCCTCGGGATCGGGCGGTCCACGCTCTATCGCAAGGTGCGTGAACTCGGCCTCGACGTGCGCGAGGCCGGTTGATCCTCGGCAGCGAGACATGCCGCCACATCGAGACCCGTGGCGGCACCATCGCAGCCTCCGTGACGGGGAGCGGCCCGCCGCTCCTGCTGCTGCACGGCTTCCCGCAGACCCGTGCGATGTGGGAGCCGGTCATCGGCTTCCTCGCGAATACCCACACGCTCGTGGTTCCCGACCTGCCCGGTTACGGCGACAGCGATGCCCCTGCCGGTGTGGAGGCCGCCTCGAAACGCGCCATGGCCGCCTCGCTCGTGGAAGCCATGGGCACGCTGGGCTTCGACAGGTTCGATCTGGCCGGGCATGACCGGGGCGGTCGCGTCGCCTACCGCATGGCGCTGGATCATCCGGCGCAGGTACGGCGTCTCGCCGTCCTCGATATCCTGCCGACCTCCGATTACTGGGCGAAGATGGACCGCAGCTTCGCCCTGAAGATCTACCACTGGGCCTTTCTCGCCCAGCCCCCTCCCCTGCCAGAGACCCTGATCGCCGGTGCCCCTGATTTCTGGCTCGAATGGACGCTGAAGAGCTGGACCGCATCGCAGTCGCTCGACAGCTTTTCCGCCGATGCGATGGCGACCTACCGCCGGAACTTCACCGATCCCGTCCGACTCAGGGCGATGTGC
>Ga0114952_1003257_pt1 | contig 11682 bp, 8 predicted proteins | sample SidtaG_2_FD_87303 | JGI IMG/M metagenome (GOLD analysis project Ga0114952, IMG submission 87303) | Marine algal microbial communities from Sidmouth, United Kingdom - Sidmouth_Asex2 metaG | ecosystem: Host-associated > Algae > Red algae > Unclassified | place: Sidmouth, United Kingdom | collected... | reverse complement strand
TCATCGGAATACCGTTTTCTTGTCATTTTAACTCCTTCGTTTAAATTTAAATCCTCGGCGAGAATCTGTCCAAACTATATAGGGGGTCAAAGAGAAATGGCAAAAGATGAAACTAAGAAAGATGAAGCAATGAAAAAAATTGCTGAGCTAGAGATATCCAGACCTTTCTTCTTGAGATTGAATCGTTTAAATTCTTTTGTGAATAATATTGAACAATAATGAAAAAACGTGATTTCTATTTCAGAAGGACTACTTAGTGATTTCTTTCAAACTTCTTAAAATCATTAATTCTGTCGTGAGTAATTCAATGATTCTGAGTTTTTAAGCTGTTTTGCAAACTTAAACGCCGCATTAAGTTGAGATAAACCCGCTTGATTAGTCCTTCTTGTAATAGAATCTGCAAAACTTTTTTGTGAAACAGATTGAAAAAAAATGAAAAAGAATGAAAACGTCAGCTCGGACTTCAATCAAGAAAAAGTTAGTTAAATTAGTAAGTTAAATCGTTTTTATCAAGAGACCGGCCGTCTCCTCCATCAATTAGTAATCTGAACTCTTCTTCAAAATCACACAACGCTAAACATTTTAAATCATTACAGGATGGATTTAATCATGGTGTAGCTCTCATTTCTTGAAAACTGTCCGTGAATGTCTTGCTCTGTCTCTTGTTGGCTTATATCTGGCTTTGATTTGGCTTAAACTCTGATTTTTTATAAATTTGGATTTTAAGCCAAAATTTTAGACTAACGACTTCTAAGTGAATTCTTTTACAATAAGAATTAAGAAAAGAAGTGTCTTTTTTCTTATGATTTTCGATCTAGTAGCCCAACCGGTGGACTACCTGATCGGCGTGATTTTTTTAGCTTTAAAGTCTGGAGGCCATGAATTTTTCACACTTTAGATGGATGGAAAAATTGTTGGTTTAGTTCCGGCCTAGGGGAGTATTTTTACGTTTGATTGATTTTAAATGGTTATAGTTTAGATGTAAGGGTTTAATATAATGCTAAATAGTAGGATCATCTATATGAAAAGATATTTTGAAAACTAAGAAAGAATGTTATTCTTAATTGGATGAAAATTTTCTTATTTTTTCTTTTAACCATTTCGATCTTAAAAGATTTTTCATCTCCAATTATAGAAGAAGATATTAATCAGTCAGTAAGCCATTTGTCTGTAGATAACGACTGTGATTCGGATCATGACAATGATAAGCACAATGAAGACTCTCATTGTAATGACAGTTGTCATTTAGGACATGTTCACTTAGCAGTTTTTTACTCTTCTGGAACAAAAAATGAAAAGACACTTGTTCCACGTCAAGATAATTTACAATTCTATATTCTCTTTTCTTCAGAAGAATATTCTCTTTCAATCCTAAGACCTCCCATTTTTAAATCTTAACTAAAGATTTTAAAAATTAAAGGAAGGTTGTTATGAAAGTACTCATAATCAATAGTGTCTTGTTGCTATCAATAGCAAGAAGTGCGGAACTAAATATTGAAAAATTAAAACTATCTGCAATTAGAAATAGTTTTAACTTGAAATCTATTGAATCTGACTTAGATTCATCTGATCAAAAAGTAAAAATTAGAAAATCAAAGTTTTATCCTAAAGCGGGTTTAGAGATAGGCCAAGAATTAACCTTTAGTGGAGGGAATTCAGAGCGAGAGAATATTCTCGCAGTTTATGGAGAGTTAAATGTTTTTAATGGAAATAAAGATTCCTTAAGTCTTAAGAAAAGTAAGATTGAAAAACAGGCACTTGGGGTAAAATTTAAAAGGCAAGAACACTTAACTAAGATTGAAGTAGAGAGTTTGTTTTATAATTACTTATATTTACTAGAGAAAAATAAAATTATTGATTTAGCAATTCGGAGAAATGCAAAACATATCTCGATGGTGCGAAAGCGATATAATGCTGGAATGGTCACTAAGACTGATCTTTTGGAATTTCAATTAAAAAGTTCAAACTTACAGACAGAGATTGAGACCCTGGATCTAGACATTAAAAGAGCAAAAGAAAAGCTGTTAAATTTTTCTGGTATTGAGACTCAACCTGATTCTCACATAGCTGGAGAGTTACCACATTTACATATTCAAACAAATCTTAACCAAGCTCTCGAACTCTCTAGTGAAAATAATACGTTAATGAAACACCAGGCCTTAGAGAAAAAGAACTTTGAATTATCTAGGAAAATAAGTAAATCAAAAATATATCCTTCAGTAGATCTAAAAGGAAAGTATGGTTTGTTAAGTGAACAAGAAACTGGTTTTAAAAATAATGCAACAGTTGGCCAGGTGGCACTCATTGCATCATGGGAAGCATTTTCAGGTGGAGCGAGAAAAGCAGAATCTAAAATGTTATCTTCTCAAATAGATTCATTAGACTTCAAAATGAAACAATTAAGTAGAGATTTAATAAATGAAGTGAAAAACAATTATGAAAAAATTAAAATTCTAGAAAAACAAATCGACTCAATTGAGAAAAATCAATCAATAGCATTGAGGCTTTATAGAAAAACATTAAAAGAGTACAACAAAGGAGTTAAAGATTCAGGAGCACTAGTTGGTGCGAGTGATATGTATAAATCTTTGTCTGAGAAAGTTTTTGAAACAAAATATAATCATCTAAATACTAAATTAGCTTTAGAGAGAATTATTGGATCTACTCTTGATTTTGAAACAATAAGGCATTAGGGGCAATTATGTTAGACAAGATAATTGAATTATCACTTAAAAATAGAATGTTGGTTCTTCTCATTTCAATTGCGATTCTTGGTGCTGGATTTTATAGCGTAAAAGAATTACCAGTTGATGTATTTCCTAACCTTAATAGACCTACAGTTACAATTATGACTGAATCACATGGTCTAGCACCAGAGGAAGTGGAAACATTAGTAACATTTCCCATTGAGGTTGCCCTTAATGGAACACCAGGAGTAAACCGGATAAGGTCAAGTTCTGGTGTTGGATTATCTATTGTATGGCTTGAATTTGAATGGGGAAGTGACATTTATAGAAATCGTCAATTAGTTTCAGAAAAGCTGGCCCTGCTTAAAGGACAACTTCCTGAGGGTGTTAATCCTTCCATGGGACCAATCACTTCAATTATGGGAGAGATTATGCTTGTGGGCTTAAGTTCCTCTAATGAAAAAATACAAGGGTTGGATCTTAGATCAATAGCTGATTGGACTATTAGACCAAGATTATTATCTATTAGCGGAATTGCTCAAGTCATACCCATAGGGGGCGGAGTAGAGCAGTATCAAATACTGCTTGATTCAAAAAAGATTAGATCTAAAAATTTATCAATTGAAGATATTGATGAAAATTTAAGGCATATTAGTGAAAATACAACAGGTGGTTTTGTTAACCAGCAAAATAAAGAATTTCTAATAAGAAACCTTGGAAGAATAGAGAATATAGAAGACATCAAGGAATCAGTGGTAGGAGTCTTTCGAGGAGAAGCGGTTAAAGTTTCGGATATTGCAGAGGTTAAAGTTGGAAAGCAAGTTATGAGAGGTGATGCTAGTATTAATGGAGAGCAAGGAGTTATTCTTGCTATCAAAAAACAACCTGGTACCTCTACTCTTGATCTTACAAAAAAAGTTGATGAAGCAATTGAAGAAATTAAGAAGACTCTTCCTGCAGGCGTGAATATACAAACTGATTTATTCAAGCAATCAAACTTTATTGGTCATGCAGTAGAAAATGTTAGAGAGGCCTTAAGGGATGGAGCGATATTAGTTGCCTTGATATTATTTATATTTTTAATGAATTTCAGAACTACTTTGATTACCTTGATGGCAATCCCTTTGTCGTTTGCTATCTCGGCAATAGTTTTCAAGTACTTTGGTATGGAAATTAATACAATGACTCTAGGAGGATTTGCCATAGCAATTGGTCTATTAGTAGATGATGCAATTGTAGACGTTGAAAACGTATATAGAAGATTAAAAGAAAACTCAGTTAAAAAAGTGCCAGATCAAGTGTTGAAAGTAGTATTCATGGCCAGTAAAGAAGTTAGAACTTCTATTGTCTTTGCAACACTCATTGTTATTATTTCTTTTTTACCCTTGTTTTTCATGGAAGGATTAAGTGGACGTTTTTTTATCCCACTTGGGATATCTTTCATTGTTTCTCTTAGTGCTTCTATGATAGTTTCACTCACCGTAACACCTGTTTTATGCTCCTACTTACTCCCTAAAATCACTGGTGTAGAAAAATCAAAAGATACATGGGTCGTTCTAACTTTAAAAAAGATAGATAAGAAGATAATACAATTATTTTTAAATCATCCATATTTTATTATTTTGCCTGTTTTTATATTGTTTGTAAGTACTCTCTTTCTTGTAAAAGACATGAATAAGGAGTTTTTACCAAAGTTTAATGAAGGAACGGCGATGGTTTCTGTAATTTTATCGCCAGGTGTTTCCTTGGATTACTCTAATGAAATAGGTTTGAAGGCCGAGAAAATAATTATGAACATTGATGGTGTTAAACATGTTAGTCGAAGAACAGGGAGAGCAGAGTTAGATGAGCACGCTGAAGGTGTTAATGTTAGTGAAATAGATATCGATTTCTTAGAATCAAGTAACGATACCAGAGAATTAATTTTAGATAAAATTCGAAGTAATTTAACAAAAGAAATACCAGGGGCGAGTATAAATATAGGCCAACCAATTTCTCACAGACTTGATCATATGCTATCTGGAGTAAATGCGGGAGTTGCAATTAAAATATTTGGTCCTGATAGAGACCAACTTAAGATTTTGTCCTTGGCCCTTTTTAATACAATCAAAAATATTAAAGGATTGGTAGATTTACAAATTGAAAAACAAGTAGAGATTCCACAAATTAAATCTTACTTCATTAGAGAAGATGCTCAAAAATATAATATAAATATTGGAAAAATTGCTGACCAATTAGAAGTTGCTCTACAAGGTGAAAATGTTGCTCAGGTTATCAAGGATCAAAAAGTGATAAATGTATTTTCAAGACTTAATGATAAATCAAGATCCAGTGTAGAGAACATCAAAAATATTATTATCAAAACAATGCCTTCGGGGACGAGAATTACTCTAGAGAAAATTGCAGATGTATATGAAACATCTGGACCGAATATGATTAACAGAGAGAATATGCAAAGGCGTATCATTGTACAGGCCAATGTTCATGAAAGAGGATTTGATAAAGTTATTTCTGAGATCAATCAAGAAATTTCTAAAAATCTAAAATTGCCAGAAGGATATTTTTTGAAAATTGATGGTCAATATAAAAGTCAACAAAACTCTTCAAGGACGATGTTTTATGCTGGAATACTCTCAATGATCATTATCTTCTGCTTGCTTTTCATGCATTTTGGATCAAGTTTTATTACTCTTCAGATAATGTTAAGTATTCCACTTGCAGTAATAGGAAGTATTCTAGGTATTTATCTAACTGATAATACTATATCTATTGCCTCAATAGTTGCTTTTATTGCTCTATGTGGGATTGCCTCACGAAATGGAATTTTAATGATTTCTCATTATTTGCATCTTATGTTGGAAGAAGGTGAAGCATTTTCAAAAGAGATGATTACAAGAGGAAGCCTTGAAAGGTTAGTTCCAGTTTTAATGACTGCAATATCTGCAATTTTAGGTCTAGTGCCGCTGCTGCTTTCGAAGGGAGCACCTGGTAAAGAAATTTTATATCCTGTTGCTGTCGTTATTGTTGGCGGTCTGTTTAGTTCAACAATTTTAGATATGTGGATTACTCCAGCTTTCTTTTATAAGTTTGGGCGAAAATCTGCAGAAAAATATGTGAAAATAAATCAAAACAAAAAGGAGATTTTTTAAATGAAATTCTTATTATTAATTAGCTTACTATCTGTTAATACTTTTCCACATGGTGATCATAGTATTCCTGGTGCTATTCCACCTGCTCCTAACGGTGGAAGTCTAGGTGAAGCAAAACACGATCATGGGAAATCTCATAAACATGATCACAAAAAAGCATCCGAAATAGAAGTTTTCTTTGAGGCCGTCTATAAGAACAAATTGTTAAATATTCATTTCTTAGAGTTAGACCCTAAGACTAATAAGTTATTTTTAGAACACGATTTTGCAGACTTCAAAGATTTAAAACTAGAAATAAAGGATGCTCGAAAAAAGAAGATAATCACAAAAAAACACATGATTGATTCAAAGAAGATTACAGTTGATATGACAGGAGAGCGTGCCAGAAGACTTCTTATTAAAATTAGTGGGAACTTCAAAGGTGCTAAGTTTGATTCTGAATTTCAGGTTGAGAGAAAATAGCTTGATGGTTTTCGATCCCGTAGCCCATCGGTGGGCCATTGATTATTAGGCTACTGCTATAGTCGTCAAATAGGGGAGAATCAATTTTTTTCTTTTGTTTTCCTCACAATTTCCTGTGAAGTTTCATACTTTGAGAGCATGTTTTGCAACGCAGATGCCTGCCCATGGTGTTGCAGCTCCTGTAGTTATGAAAATAGGAGGATGGAAGAACTCTTCGACTATGGATATCTATCTACGACTTTCAGGAGTTGATGTTAAGGGGGCAACTGACTGTCTCAAGTTAACACCATCTAATATTTCATTTGGTGATAATGTTATCAAACTAGAAAATTTCAAAAAATTAATCTTTACTAAAGTATCTCAAATTTATTTGAGGTACCTCTTCAAAAGATTAGCCAGATTACTCTCTAAATGGTTGGATTCATTAGATCTATATTGAATCCAACCATCAATTAGTAATCTGAACTCTTGTCCAAAAACAAAAAGTGCACAACATTTGAATTTCAGTATTTAGCTCTGAGATCTAGGCATAATGTCCATGGGATTAGGAGGCTAAGTATTCCTATTAATTTTTATGTCAAAAGTTGTTCCTTCCCCAGAGCTGGTCATGTTAATTGTGGCTTGCATCTTATCAATATGCTTTTTTACAATATACATACCCAATCCACTCCCAAAAGAAATGCCTTGATGAAAACGTTCGAACATATTAAAAATACGATCTTGATACTCCTTAGGAATCCCAAGACCATTATCTTCAACTTTAATGACGAAAAACTTCTCCGTGCTGCTGGTCGAGATTTTCACAAATCTTTTTTCTTTCTCTGGATCACTATATTTGATCGAATTTGAAATTAAATTTTCAAGAATTTGAGTGATTCTTGTTTTTGATGCATTTAGATCATGATTATGATTAAAGTTAGTTTCAATTTTAACATCATTATCGAGATAGATTCCTTTTAACTTTTCTTTAATTTCTGAAGTTAGTTCTTTTATTTCAACTTTCTCTGAGTTTTGAATTTCTAAGTCAGCTTTTGCTAAGTTTAATATGTCTGTTACTAAGCGCTCTAACTTCATAGCTTGAGCCTCAATTGCAGACGCATTTTTTTTGACTTCATCATATTCTTCATCATCAATATCTTGTTGAATATACTTTGCAAGACCTTTTAATGTTATAAGAGGTGCTTTGAGATCATGAGAGGTTCTATAGGAAAATTGAGATAATTCCTCATTGGCAAGTTCAAGTTTTCTTTTTTGCTCGCTCTCTTGAGTAACATCCCAATTGATTCCGACCATTCTCAATGGTTTATCATTCTCATCTGTAATTAAACTTGCAAGAGCTCTAATATTTCTGACTTCACCTGAAGGCCAAAAAATTCTAAATTCTGTATCAAACTTACTATTTTCTTCGATGGCCTTTTCTAATTCAGCCACACTTTTTTCTTTATCTTCAGGGTGAAGACCGCTTTCCCAGGAGGAGTAAGCTCCTTCAAAATCTTCTTCTTTAATTCCAAAAATATGATACATCTGTTTATCCCAGACTAAATTATTGGTGGCTAAGTCCCAGTCCCAAACTCCAACGTTGGACGCGACGAGAGCTAAGTTTTGTCTTGTTAAAGAAGTGTTTAACCGTTTATTTAAAGCAATAACTTTTAACCTTGATTCTTCAATCAGTTTTTGTGGCTCTACAATCAACTTTAAACCTAGTTTTTTAAAAATCAAAATAAAAAACAAAGAAATAAGTAAGACCACAATTAAGACTGTTTTAATTAATTGGAGTATCGTTTTATTAATTTCTGTTTTATAGATTACTAATTCTAATTGGCCATTAATCAAGGGCATCTTGAGTTTTTTTACTACAGAGTCTTCTTTTCTGTCAGTTCCAAACTTATAGAAAACATTTCCATTGGAGCTTATCTTACCTGAAACTAATCTGTCTTGAGTTAGGCTGGTAAGTAGGTCTCCAATATTTGAAGATAAAATACCTACCAATGTACCCTCTGGATGACCATTATATTGAACGGGAACTGCGATAAGTGTTAAAATGCTTCCTTTCAGATCAAATATTTCAACATATTGCTCCATTTCTCCATTGGCTATTTTAATAAATTCGTTTCGTCTTTTCTCAAAATTTTCCGAATTTTGCGATAACTCGCCACTAGATTGAATCAAATTCCCATCGATATCTGCTAAGAAAAAACTAGCTTTCCTTCCTTGAACTTGTAGGTCGAGCATGAAATCTTTTAAAAAAGAATGATCAGCTTCAGGCTGCATCACTGTATTTATAATTAATGGCAATCCTGCATGATCTTCCATTGTCCTTATTTTAGTTTTTAATACTTCTCGAAAACTACTACTTAATAAATTAACTTCCTGTTTCACAAACTGAGAGTACAATCCACTTAATGAGCCTTGAATTGAGAAATAAGAAGTTAGTATAAAGCCTAAACTCATTGAGAAAATCAATACATAAATAAATCTAAGAAAGTTTTTAGAAAGTGAATTTAAATTATTTTCTTTCATTATTATTTTTGAAATCTCCATGGATTCAAAATAATCTCATCATTGATACCAAAAGATGCCATGACGAAATCTATTGTTTCAAGTGCTTCATGAGCATCTGGGTTTGACTTTGAATAGATTGAAAATGGTTGCTTGTAAGTCTTAATTAGTCCTTGAACTGGTGACTTGATTTCCTCAAGTGCGCTCCTTAGCTCTTTTCTTATCTTAGAAATTGACTGATTAGGCTCAACTGCTTTTGACGCCTCTATGAGCAATAAGACTAGATCGTGCGCATGAATAAATCCAGTAGGGGCCAATATATCTTTAGCTGATTTAACATCAGGAAACATTGACTTTGTTTTTGCTAGTACATTTGATTGATACTTGCTTAGCTTATTATTTAGAAAAGAAAATTTCGTTTGAAGAAAAGTTAAGTCGACCTTCAATCGATTCTCAAATATTACTTTCTTATGAAAATCTCCTCCGATAATTCCCCAATGGCTTAAGATTGGTATAACTTTATCTGATGGCTGAGATGCCATGGCATCGACGATGACTGCTCCTTCAATTGAGTTTGCTACCAAAAAAACAACGTCACTGTCTGTCTTTAAGATATCATTGATGAGTGAGTTTGCTCCAGCCTTTTTCAAATTCCAATTAAACCAACCAACCTTAAAATCACTAATACCAAGACCTTTTAAGGATTTGGACATTGTTTTTTCATTTGATTTACCCCACCCAGTATTTTCAAGCAATAGGTAAGGTTTTTTATATTTCTTTTTCTTTATGGCATAGTTTGCAATGACTTTACCGGCCTTAGAGTCATCAATTGAAAGTCTAAATATCCAATTTTGATCAGAGGGATATCTTGTAATTGGCCCTGCCGCTGCCCAGGGGATCAAAAATAAGATTTCATTTTCATTAATATAATCTCTATGAGCTAGCAATGGGGGCGAATGAATCCCAGAAACCATTAATAATGCATTCGAGTCTTTTGAAAATTGTTTAATATGTCGTTTACTTCTAGCTGAGTTTCCACGGTGATCTTTTCTGATAATCTTTACAGATCTACCCATTATTGTTGATTGAACTGTCTCAAGAGCGACTTTTAGTCCTCTCTCTATCGACTCTGAGGACTCTAAATGGTTTGAAAAATCTGCATCCAAATAAATGCTAAATGAATTATTTTTTGCTGCGACTTCTCCAAAGATAGGAAATTGAAATAAAATACAAATTAACACTACGACTTTCATGATCATTCTCTCTTTTTTAAAACTTATAAACTAGCCCCGCTTCAATAGTATAAGCATCGTATTTTTTCTTTACTTGATTACCGGTATGGTACTCGGTATCGAAATTTTGAAATTCAACAAAGGTTATAAGACCATTGTCTGTCTTTCTATCAAGACCAAGAGTTATTACATTATTGGCAATCATTGTGTTAGCAGCTACATATTTTTCGCCGTCATTTGTATTGACCATTCCATATCCAACATAAATGCTACTTTTAGAAAAGATATTAAACTTGCTAGATAGGAACCCTCCAGAAACATGTATGTTTGTTCCCGATGATGGTGCAAAAACGGCACCTTCGGTTGCAAGCATAAAAAGGTCTCCAGTGTTTTGCCCAATAAAATATTCCGCTCTTAAGTCAAAGAATGAATTCTTGTAACTCCCATATGCTTTTGCGATATAAGCGTTGCCGTCTTGGTAGGTATTGGTAATATTGCTTGGGTCTGATTCTCCATCTAAGTTAGCACCTACAAATGAGGTTCCAATGATTCCTTTTTTGTGTTTAAAATTTAATCTTAGAGTAAAGGCAGGTAAAATACCTCTCTCATTTTCAGTTGATCCTGTATTTGCTTGATTTCTCCCTCGAGAAGATATTGCTCCAGTTAAATCCCACAATTGTCTTGAATACTTTAAAGACATTTCTTGAGATATAAACCCAGTATTTCCAGAACGAAAATTTGCCTGAATATAGTTATAGGTGTGAGGAAAGAGGCCGACAGCAGTTACCCATTTTTGTCCCCCTTGAAAGAGTAGGTGTTCACTCATTTTCCAATCAATCATGATTAAGCGAATCCTTACATCATAATCAGGCGAAGGTGCAATTGCTCCTAAATCTACAAAATCTAATTCTATTTTTCCAGAGAGAGTTTCTCCATGCTTTAATTTGAATCCAAAGCGAGATTGTTGAGCTTGGAAACCAAAGCGTCTCGTAGTATCAGCCTTTCTTGTGGCTGAGTTTGATTCATCAACAATTGCTGCTTGAGTAATCCCACCAATTCCATTGGCTCCAAACGACTCAATTTTTTGACTAGCAGTTATATAAGAAGATTTTAAGAAACCATAAAAATCAAAATTGAGTTTTTTTTCTTCAGCACTTACTAAATTAGGAATTAATGATAATAAGATGAAAAAGTGTAACGAAGCTCTAATCATTAAAAACCTACCTTTTTTATGTATCTATAAATATAGCGTTTATTAAAGGAATTTCTAAGTAAAAAATTATCTTTATGGTCCAGTCCTATAATATGAGAGCAATATGTACAATATGTCGGAGTTTTAGCTTGAGACCAAATTTGTCAAGCTTAGAGAAAGAGACTCGTTAGTTTATTTAAATTTTTGTAAGAGCATAAACATATTAATTAATCTATTCAATTGATATTTAATACTATCTTTTTATATTTAAGAATATGGAGATTATGTGAAATTTCCTATAGATTTGAATAAGTTGTAAGAGAAAAAAAGCGCAATAGCAGGGCTTACGCATCTAAATTTTTAGCACCAATTAAAATTTTTAATAAAAAATTATTATCCCAACCAGAGATATTTCTTTTCCTTCTTATTGATTTTTTGCTTGGTTCTAGCTTTATTAAATT
>Ga0114952_1003255_pt1 | contig 11689 bp, 7 predicted proteins | sample SidtaG_2_FD_87303 | JGI IMG/M metagenome (GOLD analysis project Ga0114952, IMG submission 87303) | Marine algal microbial communities from Sidmouth, United Kingdom - Sidmouth_Asex2 metaG | ecosystem: Host-associated > Algae > Red algae > Unclassified | place: Sidmouth, United Kingdom | collected... | reverse complement strand
TATTCTGAATAAAGTTTATCCAATATTGACCCCATGCTACTGATGTTGTTGTTTCGTTGTTCATGCAATACAGCACATGATCATAATTCAGACTATATGACAGCATTTTAGAAACGAAGGCTTCTTGATATTTTCGAATTTGATCTAATGACTCTTTGTATAGTGGCATCCCAGGGATAGAATGAAAAAAAGGATGAATGTCAGCTGATGGATGTTTTGGATAAGTTTCCCTAAAACCTGTTTCTTTGTAGGTGTAGTTTATGTTCATGTCAGGTTTCCATGGACTTATATTCCAAAAGTCACGCGAGTAATCGAAGCGATCCCAAACTTCTATCTGAACTATGATGTCCCTTTCGTGTGTCCATTTTAGCATATTTTCAAATCGAGACCAATAATCTTCATTCCATATATCCAAATTGAAAGTACTGTCTTCTTGCAATGCATAAGGCTTGAGAGTTATATCTTCACGTTGACTCATGGTGTTACGCACGTAATTACCACCTATTTCAGCAATTTCATTCAAATGATTTAAGAGACTATCAGCCAAAAAAAGATGATCTGTTTTGCTACCACCCAAAAGAAGTACAGGTTCTCCTTTATACTGCCAATAGCGATTATTTTCTAACCAAGGTTTGAGCTGTTCAGTATCTTTTTGTTGACTAAAGCTAAATATAGTACTGAATACACAGAGAGTTAGAAGGGCAGTTGGTTTCATGATCTATTTATTGGCTTATACAATATACATAATTCAGACATTCCCTTTTGCTATTTTCATTTTAAGGAAATACCATCGAATTTCAACCAAAAAATGATCTCATAATACTTTTATCCAATATTCAGAACGGTTCGATTTACTTTTTTTCGATGAGATGTTCTGAAGTTTCGATACAGTAATTAAGCACCAAATGATCTCGAAACCAGGTTGGAAACACCGATTAAAAACACTTCGTATCGATAAGTTGTTTTTAGAATGAAATACACTCATCGAACATTTTATTCACTTTATCTTGATTTCTGTTAAGTACCGAAAAATAAGGTATTTGAGCGATTCTAAACGGATCTACCCCCTGATTTGAGGTTATCTTTATGTAACCCAAGTCAATATTATGAAAGCTATTATAACTATTCTTTTTGTTCTTATCTGCGGAGCTGCTGCTCAGGCAAACACGAATGATAATCAATTCGTTTTAAACCCTCAAATCGAAAATCATGATGAAGTTAAATTTTCTAAAATGGGCACTATTGTGGATAGTGGCATTGTTGTTGCTACCAAGTATAATGAAGTTGAAACAGGTGGTGAAAAAGAAGTTGCCCGTTTATACAAGTTCAAAAATTCAAGAATAAAGAAAGCCTTAGCTTTTTCAACAAAAAGAAATAAGTCAAAAATGGCTTAATAATCGAAACACTAAAAAAAATAAAATGATCTTAGCTACACTTTTAATCGCTATTGCTTTAGTCGGTACTGCTATCTTCGTTGCGAAGAAGCAAGAATCAAATTTACGCCCGGTAAAGGTTCGCGTAAAAAAGAACAAATAAAATATTTATTCACCTATTCCGCTCTGACTGTGCTGCATAGGTGGGATGATTTATGTCCCTCACACTATTTAACCACAATTATAGCACCCAAGCTTTTGTCCTAAAGTATGGGTGTTTTTTGTTCCTAAGTGTCTATGAGTTGGTTAAAACATTTTCAAAGACTTATTCCTTAATCCCAGGCTGCAACAATTGATAACCCGTTTTGACTTTCTCAGCATCAACCATATCTTTTACTTCTTTCAATAAAGCCTTGGAATCATAGATAATACCATCTTTGATGGTGTATTTCACACCACCTTCGCGAATAACTTCATTGTCTTCGGTAAGTTTTACTGCTCCTGTCCCGTATAATACTTTGAAATTTTTTAAAGGATTGGCATCAACGACCACAAAATCTGCCCACTTTCCAATACTAACAGAACCTATTTTGTCATCTAGGCCTAGTGCTTCAGCCCCATTTAAAGTAGCCGAACGAATTACTTCTAACGGATGAAAGCCTGCTTCACGCAATAATTCTAACTCTCGTATGTAGGCAAACCCATAGAGTTGGTAAATGAATCCAGAATCTGACCCTGTGGTCACTCGCCCTCCTCGGTTTTTGTATTCGTTGATAAAGGTCATCCAAAGGTTGTAATTCTGTTTCCAGGCGACTTCTTGTTCGGTGCCCCAATCGTGCCAATAACTTCCGTGTGAAATTTTACTGGGTTCATAGAAGTCCCAAAGGGAAGGAAGTGTATACTCCTCATGCCATTCAGCGCGTCTGGCACGTTGCAAATCGCGACTAGCTTCGTAGATATTAAAGGTGGGGTCAAGGGTAAAATCAAGTGCTAACAATTCGGTCATTACATTTTTCCAATGCTCAGAATAAGGTTTGGCGGCTTGTGCCCATAGTTTACCGGCGTTTTCAAATCGATGTTGTTCATTTTGATAATTATAATCTAACGGATAATCTTGTACCGTTCTATTGTCAAATAAAGCTTCTGGGAGACCGTACCAATGCTCCATTGAAGTTAGTCCTGCTCTGGCAGAGTGGAGCACATTCCAGCGAGCCACACTCAATTGTGCATGATGGCAAGCCGAACCGAGGCCTAGCTTTTTATTTTCATCTAAAGCAGCGGCCATAATTTCAGGCTCTGCTCCAAAGAACTTGATACCATCAGCTCCTTTTTTAGCATTAGCGCGTACCCAAATTCTTGCTTGTTCTGGTGTTGAAATCGGAATATCATTCAAAGGATTAAAACTTGCACTTGTTTGCCCGAAACCAGTATACGCTTGTATTCTTGGTGCAACAATTTCGTTTTTTGCACTTTTCCTTTTTAAATCCATAGTAAAGTCAACACCTCTACCACTCGGTTCGCGAACGGTAGTTACCCCATGCGCCATCCAAAGCCTAAAAACATAATCAGGTTCTGCACCCTGGGCTTTTCCTCCAATATGGCCATGCATGTCTATAAACCCTGGCATTAAATACATGCCGTTACAATCTAACTCTTTGCCGCCTGCTTTTAACTTAGGTCGTTTAGCTTCATCAATTTTCACCCCAGGATATCCAACAACTTGAATTTTCTTAATGATATTATTTTCAACTACAATGTCGATAGGACCTTGTGGAGGTGCTCCATTACCATTAATAAGCATTACCCCTCTAATGATTAATTGGGCGTGCGGACCGTCGCCTGCAGCTGATTGAGCATTGATACGAGGAATTCCTGTAAAGGATAGTATCACAATAAGAAGTATCGTTATTTTTTTCATTTGTAGAATTTTTTTTAATTCCTAGAAGGAATATTGATCTTATCCCCTAAAAACAGGGCATTTAGAAACAGTCGATTCGTTCCATACCAGCTTCCTCTAAAATTCGGATTGTCAGCAAAAAGTACAACCCTTCCACTCCCTACTTTGCTTACGATGAGCGATGCAGAAGGTTTGAGGTTCTCTTCCATATTCTTGTCGGTGATAAATCCGTCGATATGAGGGTTCTTTGCATATTTTGCTACCGTCGCGTATTCATTTTTACTAGGTGCTAGCCACACCGTATTATTTTTATAAACAGGAATGCTACTGTCATGATAGCCAAAGGCTAGGGGGTGGGTAATATCAAGATCTGCTCGAATAATAATACCGCCAACACTTTCTTTACCGATATTTTCTCCGGCGTCCACATAAGGTTTTCGCACTACTACTTTTGTCGAATCTTTTTCCAGAGAATCTTTCTCAACATTCGTTAGTTTTTCTTTGACCAATTTCTTTTTGATCGCCCAGCGCGAAGCCGTTCCAATAGTTATGAGGGTATTTCCTTTACTGATCCAGTTTTTAATTTTTTCTTGCTGTTTTTTGGTAAGGTTGTAATTTCCAGAAACTAGTACCAAGGTGGTGTACTTGTCAAAATTGGTTCGGTCAAAATTTCGTATCGGAATTTTTGAAATAGGCACATGCACTCGAGTATCTAACAAATGCCAGACTTCCCCTGCTTCATACGACCTTGTTCCGTTACCTATAAGCATGGCCGCCTTTACTTTTTTCACAGGCTGCACATATCGACTTCCCAAATCGACTCCTTTCAAACTATAGCCTGAATTAACCCCATACATGGGTACTTGGTAATTTTTTTGTGCTTTTTGAAGCAAAGCATAAATCTCTTGTGGACTTTTCTTCTGTAGCGATACAGGAACTACCAAACTACCATAACCAAACGATTTTGAACTGTTTCCTATTTTGGCGGTAAAGGGCTTAAAAGCCGAAGAAATGACCAGTCCATTTTCTTGAAGATAATTAAGTACTGCCGGTGCGTTGTAATCATCCCAATCAATTATATACGCGTAGTTAGAAAGCTGAACGGGAGAAACCGTAATCAAATTTTCTATGCTTTCTATTTTATCCCCTAAATTCAAGGAAGTTGCCCGCTTATACTTCATATTATAAAAGTTGGCTACCGACCAAGCAGAAGCATCATAATAAACACTATCACGATATTTAGAATAGGTTTCAAACATAGTTTGTACCATACGATACTGTGTTTGTTTGGTAGGTACCACAAAACGATCACCTGATTTGTATACCTCAATTTTATGCGCTAATAGCTTATCGATAAAAGCTTTGGTGCGGTTTTTATCGTATGAATCTCCGAAAGAATACCCACGTACCTTACTTTTTGCAGCATTAGTCAATGCACTTTTAAAGAAGTCTTGTTGATACTTGCGCATATACGCCTTATTAGCTACAGCAGTTTTTACGGTTGTAATACCTGATGTGTATTGATTTCGAATTGTAAATGGAAAAGTGATTTTACCAAAAGCAGTCGTTTGTTCGTGCCCTCTAGAACTTGCTTGCTCAAATAACAGCGCTAATGCCCCATGTAAATCAGGATATGAAGAGCCGTAACCAGGGTAGGTGCCATCAAAAACCTCTTTCGTAAAATAAAAAGAACCGATACTATCTAAAGCCTTTGCAAATTCAACACCGAACATGTTGTTCAAATCCTCATAATTCTCTTTAGGCATTATAGGGTTTAAAGATGCATTTGCCTTCATAGGCTCAAAGAAGTAGCTGCTTTGACTTCCCATTTCATGAAAATCGGTAACCACATTAGGGTACCATTCATGAAACCATTTTAATTTTCCTCTGCTTTCAGGATTGATAGCTAACAGCCAATCTCTATTTAAATCAAACCAATAGTGATTTGTTCTTCCGCCAGGCCAATATTCATTGTGTTCCGCATCTTGAGGATCTGAAACATTAGGTTTCCCTTGATACGTATTTGCCCATTGCGTATGTCGATCACGACCATCAGGGTTTATGGTTGGGTCAATCATTATGACCGCATTAGTTAAATAGTTCAATATCTCTGGATGGTTGGATGCAGCAAAGGTATAAGCTGTTAGTAAAGCAGCTTCAGAACTTGAAGGCTCATTGCCGTGGACATTGTAAGCGAGGTTTATAAAAATGGGAACCCCTCCGTAATTAGAAACGGTTTTAGACGGGTCAGTAAAAGCGAGGTGTTGTTGCTTTAAATTGTCAAGATTTGCAAGATTATCAGGACTTGTTATGGTCAGCATGACCAGTTTACGACCTTCATGCGTTTTACCATATTGATATATAGAAGCGCGATCTGAAGTTTCAGCCAACTTGGTCAAATAAGCAACAATTAAATCATGACGGGTATGGTGTTCACCGATACCGTAACCTAAGAACTCCTCAGGACTAGGAACAGTTTCATTGAAAGGATGGAATTTTTTAAAAAAGTAATCTTGACCTTGTAGCGTGGTACAGAAACACAGCAACACCAATAGTAATTTTTTAATCATAGGAAGGCGAATTGAATTAGTCGTCTAAATATAGTTATAATACCTAATAAATAGTTGGCTCATCAAATGTCTTTACGGTACTTATCCAATAGCTGTAGCTCCCAGACTTTTACAACTAAAAATTAGAGCCGATGTATTGGACGTAACGAGTCTTTTCGATCAAAAGGAAGTAATGGGCTTTCTAAAAATTAAGCCAATGAAGGTAATTGAGGATTAATTTCTCTAAACTTAATGGTGTAGTGTGTGCCTTTTCTTGTGATATCTCTTACTATGGAACCACGCAATTGTCTCGCTAGATTGTGAATGAGTTTTAACCCCAAAGATTTTGTTGTTTTATGATTAATGGTCTCAGCATAACCTACTCCCGTATCCCCAATATTTAACAAATATTCATCACCTTCCCCTTTTCTAAGTTTTATAAAAATATGCCCTTGACTGTCATCTACAATACCATATTTAAGGGCATTTGTTACTGCCTCGTTGATCAATAAACCGAGGGGAATAGCAGTATCAATATTTAATTTCATTTCAGGAATATCGATATCTAATGTAATATTGCTACTAGTGCCTTTAATAGATCTAACTAGATACTCTGCAAGTTCTTGCACATATGACCTATACCCGATTTTTGAAATATCTTCACGCATATAAAGCATTTCATGTACCATTGCCATTGAAATAACACGGTTTTGACTGCTTTTTAATAATTCTTTGGTTGCGGCATCTGGTGCGTTTCGAGACTGTAAACTTAGAAGACTTGAAACAGTTTGTAAATTATTTTTTACCCTATGGTGTACTTCTTTCAATAAGGTCTCTTTTTCATTAATTTTTTCCTCAAGTGCATTTTTAGTTTTGTATAGATTATGGTGCGCATGAAGTAAATTTTTTCCGAATACACCACCTAAAAGGTACACGGAAAATAATACACATAAAAGTGCAAACATGTCTTTTGAATGCTCGGGTACAACGTCGGTTACAAAACTAAATTCAGAGATGCTTTGCGAATAAATTAAAACAATGATCAATAAATTCAAGTTTAAATAGAGCGAACCATAGGCCTTTGTGGTTACATAGCCGGCAACAACAATTAGTGCAAGGACAAAGATGAAGGGGCTATTAATTCCACCACTATATAACGTTATGATACTTGCCCCAGCAAGGGTCATTATAGAGACAATGTTATAGGTAAGCATAAGGTTTTTGTGGTAATAATAAAGTATGGTATTTATTAAATTTAATGTACCAAAACCCAAGAACACAAAAGGAATGACGCGTGTAATATCTAGAATAAACAGGCATATACAGGCTAGAATAAGTGAAAAAACAGAAGTGAAATAGTTCACACGAAGTACTAATCGCGCTTTATTCTTTAATCGATCGTTTGGTTTTTTCTCTTCTTGCATGTAAACAAGGTTAGTGGTCGGTAGGTACCATGAAAATATTAGACCAACCTTACAAATGATATTGTAAAGCTAAATATGTTTAGGTATACGGTGCAATATTATGGCACTTATTATTTCTTAAGTACCCAAAATAATGTTCTTACCTTACTATTTATACGAAGCATTCTTACAATTCAGATGCCAGTAGCTTGTTTTAAAAAAGAATACGGAACAAATTGATTGTATTTAAAAGTGTACATTCAACAAAAAAAGGTGACCAATTTGGTCACCTTTTTTATAACTTTTAATTATTCTAGCTTTCTGTTAAGACCCATTCTCCTTTATTTATCAGAGGTTCCGCTTGTTTGTATTTTACTACTTTACTTTCGCCAGACATGATGTTCTTTATAGTAACACGATCATTTCTGCCTATTTTTTTAGTCTCACGAACAATAGTCTCCGTAACCGCAGGTCTACTTCTTTGGTTTTGACCAATAGCTCTGCTTTGCGCAGCACGCTCATCACTATTCGGTATTTCTTCTTTACTAGTTTTTAAGTTTTCTTTAGGCCTGCTAACTGTTCTTGCCTCCTGAATATCATTAGGATTACCACTTGGTAATTCCCCTTTGAATAAGAAAGAAACAACCTCTTTATTTACCTTTTCTATCATGCCCTTGAAAAGTTCAAAAGCTTCAAATTTATAAATCAACAGCGGATCTTTTTGCTCATGAACCGCTAATTGTACAGATTGTTTTAACTCATCCATTTTACGCAAATGGGTTTTCCAAGAATCATCAATAATGGCTAATGAAATATTCTTTTCAAAGTCCGTCACCAATTGCGCACCATTACTCTCATATGCATCTTGAAGGTTCGTGACTACATTTAAAGTCTTTATTCCATCGGTAAACGGAACTACGATACGTTCAAACTTGTTGGCACTATCTTCATATACCTTTTTAATTACCGGAAACGCAATAGCCGCATTTCGCTCTATCTTTTCTTGGTAATGTTCATAGGCAGCTTTGTATAGAGTACCTGCTATTTCTTGGAGTCCTTGTTTCAAAAATTCTTCTTCAGAAATAGGCGAAGTGATAGAGAAATACTTTATTAACTCAAACTCAAAATTTTTAAAATCGCTTGCCCCTTTGTTTTGTTCTGTAATTACCTCACAAGTATCATATACCATATTGGCAATATCAACTTTCAAACGTTCACCTTGCAAAGCGTGACGTCTTCTTTTATAGACCACTTCACGTTGCGCATTCATAACATCATCATATTCTAGCAAACGCTTACGAACTCCAAAGTTATTTTCTTCTACTTTTTTCTGCGCGCGTTCGATTGATTTTGTCATCATGGAGTGCTGAATCACTTCTCCATCTTCAAGGCCCATCTTATCCATCATTTTGGCAACACGGTCCGAGCCAAATAAACGCATCAAATTATCTTCAAGCGAAACATAGAACTGAGAACTACCTGGGTCACCTTGACGGCCTGAACGACCGCGTAACTGTCTGTCGACACGACGTGAATCGTGCCGTTCTGTACCGACAATTGCTAAACCACCGGCAGCTTTTACTTCATCTGATAATTTAATATCAGTACCACGACCTGCCATGTTGGTAGCTATAGTTACAATTCCTGCATTACCGGCTTCAGCGACCACATCGGCCTCTTTCTTATGTAATTTAGCATTCAATACATTATGTGGTACTTTACGTACGCTCAATAGCTTGGAGAGTAATTCAGATATTTCTACAGAAGTAGTACCAATTAAAACTGGTCTACCTTGCTTTGACAGTTGTGTCACCTCATCAATAATCGCATTATATTTCTCTCGCTTGGTTTTATAGATTAAATCGTTTCTATCATCCCGAGCGATAGGTCTGTTGGTTGGAATTTCCATTACATCCAACTTATAAATCTCCATGAATTCACCTGCCTCTGTTACCGCGGTACCTGTCATACCAGCCAATTTGCTGTACATTCTAAAATAATTCTGTAAGGTAACAGTAGCGAAGGTTTGCGTTAAAGCTTCAATTTTTACATTCTCTTTAGCTTCGATAGCTTGGTGTAGTCCATCTGAGTAACGACGACCATCCATAATACGACCTGTTTGCTCATCAACAATCATTACTTTGTTATCCATCACTACATACTCCACATCTTTCTCAAAAAGCGTGTATGCTTTTAGCAATTGACTCATGGTGTGAATGCGTTCACTTTTTACGGTGAAATCTTTAAAAAGTTCTTCTTTGAGTTCCGCTTCTTTTTCAATTTCAAGATTTTGGTTCTCAATCATGGCAATTTCCCCTCCGATATCAGGCATGACAAAGAAATCTTTATTTTCTTCTCCTGAAATGTATTCAATGCCCTTATCAGTAAGCTCAATTTGATTATTCTTCTCTTCAATTACAAACAATAAATCTTCGTCAACCTTTGGCATTTCGCGGTTGTTATCTTGCATGTAGAAGTTCTCCGTCTTTTGCAGTAATTGCTTGATACCCTCTTCACTTAGAAATTTGATAAGTGCCTTATTCTTTGGTAATCCCCTATGAACACGTAGCAATAGAAAGCCACCTTCTTTGGTATCACCTTCGGCAATTAGCTTTTTTGCTTGCGCTAAAACACCAGTTAAATGTTGTCTTTGTTTTTGTACGATTTCGTTTACCTTAGGTTTTAATTCATTAAACTCATGACGATCTCCTTCAGGTACGGGCCCAGAAATGATCAGAGGCGTACGAGCATCATCAACTAAAACAGAATCAACTTCATCAACGATGGCATAGTTATGTGGGCGCTGCACCAAATCTTTTGGTGTATGTGCCATATTATCTCTTAAATAGTCAAAACCAAATTCATTGTTGGTGCCGTAAGTGATATCTGCATTATAAGCAGCTCGTCTGCCATCAGAATTGGGTCGGTGATGATCAATACAGTCTATGGTAAGTCCATGAAATTGAAATATTGGTGCCATCCATGCGCTATCACGTTTGGCTAGGTAATCGTTAACTGTAACTAGGTGCGCTCCATTACCTCCCAAAGCATTTAAGTAAAGAGGAAGAGTCGCGACCAAAGTTTTACCTTCACCAGTTTGCATTTCAGCAATATTACCTTGATGTAAACAAATGCCACCTATGAGCTGAACATCATAGTGTATCATATCCCAAGTAATTGCTTTTCCGGCAGCATCCCAAGAGTTATTCCATATGGCATTATCTCCTTCTAAGGTCACATAATCATGGTCGCCAGAAAGTTCACGGTCGAACTCCGATGCGGTAACGGTTAGCGTTGTATTATGGGTAAATCGCTTTGCTGTCTCTTTTACCACAGCAAAAGCTTCAGGCAAAATTTCGTTCAAGGTAGCTTCTGAAATTTTATACCCTTCTTCTTTTAATTTATCAATCTCTGCATAGATATCTTCATTTTTGTCGATATCTTTCGACGCCTTGACTTCTTCAGTAAGCGCGGCTATTTGGGCATCAATCTCTTTTCGATCTTCTTTGATTTTAGCTTTGAACGTTGCCGTTTTTGCTCTTAAATCATCATGACTCAAACTTTCTAATGCGGCCTCATGCGATCGAATCTGCTCAACAATAGGTTGGAGTTGCTTAACATCATTTTGAGATTTGTCTCCTACAAATACTTTTAATATTGAATTTATAAAACTCATATGCTAATTTTATATAGATTACCTCATGCCTCATTTGCAATGCTGGTAGTATCTCTTTTTTGTAATGTGCTGTACTGAACAAAAGGTATTCCAGTTTCTGTTTCAAATAGAAAATAGCCCGTTATCTGACAAAATTACCGAAACCTAAGTAAAGTCCATAAAAAAAAGCCTCCAAAGAGACTTTTTTTATTCTAAACCAATAGATATTTTTTAATATTCATCCTCGTTCCAAAGATAATCTTCTTCGGTCGGGTAGTCGGGCCAAATTTCTTCAATAGATTCGTAAATTTCTCCACCTTCTTCTTCCATTGATTGTAAATTCTCTACAACCTCTAAGGGCGCACCAGTTCGAATTGAGTAATCAATTAACTCGTCTTTTGTGGCAGGCCATGGCGCATCACTTAAATAAGATGCTAGTTCTAATGTCCAATACATGGTAACAGTATGATTTTAAATTTTTTGCAAAAATAATTTTTAAAAGGAAACGACCAAGTTTTTTAGTCTTTTTATTTAATTTTTCTTTGCAGTAATAAATGATTAACGAAGAAAAAACAGATTTATTAGCTCTTTTTCTCAGGAATCCATTTTATTTCTTCCGCTTGTAGTTCTGAAGACAATTTTCGTGCCAATACAAAGAGGTAGTCTGAAAGTCTGTTGATATACATCATAACGAGCTCATCTATGGATTCATTAGCGTTTAAATGAGAAACTAATCGTTCCGCTCTTCGGCAAACTGTACGTGCAATGTGACAGTATGACACCGTAGTATGACCACCAGGAAGATTAAAATG
>Ga0114952_1003249_pt1 | contig 11703 bp, 8 predicted proteins | sample SidtaG_2_FD_87303 | JGI IMG/M metagenome (GOLD analysis project Ga0114952, IMG submission 87303) | Marine algal microbial communities from Sidmouth, United Kingdom - Sidmouth_Asex2 metaG | ecosystem: Host-associated > Algae > Red algae > Unclassified | place: Sidmouth, United Kingdom | collected... | reverse complement strand
TGAAAATGCTCCCATACGGGCAGGCTATTATATCGCTGCGCTAACATAAATCGCAGTTTCAAAGCAAAAAATAGGAACAAAACCTCTCTCTCAAGAAACGACATTTATTTATTTCGCATTCCTTAAAAACCCCGCATCAAATATTTCTCATTTTTAATTTCCATTGTACTTACCGTATTGTCACCGTTTAAATACAGATAAATTGGTTCTCCTTTTTCCGTAATAATTTCCCATTGAAATTTTTCTTCATCCATTTTTGCACTTTCATCCGCTTTGCTTTTGACGTTTTTAACTTCAAATTTCCATGTTTTGTCTTCTATCGTTGCATCGTCATATTGAATAATGGAGCGCAAAACAACGTAGTAAGTTTTAGTAATTTTTACCCTTTTGTCAATGTCCTCGTCTTCGGTCATTGGCGTAGTAGTTTCAGCAATTTCTTCTGTTGGTTCTTCTAAAATTTCTTCTTCTACCGCTTCTTCAGTGGTTTCTTCTACCCCTTCTTCCTCCTCCTTTTTCTTCTTTTTATCAGATTTATTTTTCTTATTTTTTTCTTCTATCGTTACTTCTTCTATAAATGAAATACTCGTGCTATCCCTGATATTTAAAGGTTGTTGCACCTTTTTATCTGTGTAAATCCGAAGAAATGGATAAATCGTTTTTCCCCAAAGAGAATCTGGTTCAATGATTGCCAATTCTCCCCTATCGGTAAAATAACCTCGCTCTTGTTCCTGTAAGTTTTTAGAAATCGGCGGTAAGTAGAAAATAATTTCCTTTTCCTTCGGTGACCGTTTAAAAATCAACAATTCGACCATCGCATATTTATTCAAAATAATTTTTAAATGACCTTGTAATTGCGCATCACGAGCATTCATTAAGGTCAGTTTATATCCGTAATCTTCGGGAGCAAAATTGTTGATATTGTAAACACCTTTAATTTCTTCGCCCGCTACATAAAGATTGTTGGCAGAAACACCAAAACTATAATCTCCTGGCTCCAATTCCTCTTCCAATTCATTCGGAATTTCCATACGGTCAGGTTTGAAATCGTAGCCAATTAAGTCCGTTGGTTCAAAAAAACGACGGTCGGTAATGTAAGTATATTGGGCTTCAGCGATTTTTGCGAAAGCTAATATGAGTAGTAATATTGTTGCTTTTTTCATGGATTTGAGTTAAGTATTTTGTAAAAAAAGACTAAAATTATTAAAAATAAAGTATCCGATAGCCCTATTGAGTACCGGATACTTTTGATGTTATTTTTCAATCTTCGTATGCGCCATTTTCATCACAGCCGCTTCCAGTTTATCGGACTCTTTCGTCATTTTCAAGCCTTTCGCCAAGACTTCTTTCACGAACACTTTATCCTCCAAATCGCCCGTATTCACCTTCACATTCAAATATGCTCCGTGTACCGCCGCCCGTGCACACAAAGCACCAACCGCCGCATCCGTCACCGAACTTGGATTTCCTTTATCCGCCATTGCCTGAATAACTTCAAACGTTTGCAAAGACAATTCCATTACTTTCAATGGCACTTCAATTGCGTATTTAGTAGAAGCTTGCATGGCATCTTTTCGAGCTTTTTTCTCTGCATCTGACCCTTTTGGCATCCGCACCGCTTCAATGATTTTATTAAACGCATTGGTATCCTCATCCACCAATCGAAGCAAGGCATCTTTTAAAATTTGCCCTTTTTCTGCCCACTCCGAAAACTCTTCCCAACGAGCATCCCACACCCGACGATGCGACGATAAATTGGCCACCATCGTTGCCAAAGAAATACCCAACGAACCAACATACGCCGAAATAGAACCACCACCAGGCGCCATACTTTCGGAAGCCGTCTCGTTGGCAAATTCGCGCAAATTCATCTCAACTAAAGGCGTTGGCTCAGTTGCCGCCAATTGATATTCAATGATTTTTTTCTGTGGGTCAAATGCTCCTAATTCATCTAAACCCAAAGATTTAACCGCAATTTTAATGATTTCTTCTTCTGAAACACCAATAGACCGCTGCTGTTTTTTCAAAAAATGACGACCAGTATCCAGCATCACTTTCAACGGTACCAATCCCACTAATTCTGAACCAGTAACTCGCAAACCACGGCTGTCTGCACTCTTACAAACCTCCTCAAACGCAACGTGTAAAGGGGTTACGCTGATATTCGTCAAGTTCATTGAAATCTGTGCTACGCCATATTCTTCAATAAACCAACCAATTCCTTTAACCGCTTTACAAGTACCTGGTACTCGCTCAGGATTGCCATTGGCATCCGTCACAATCTTACCCGTAATTGGGTTTCCTTCGCGTTTCACTCGTCCATTTTCACGTACATCAAACGCAACAGAATTGGCGCGACGCACCGAAGTGGTATTCAAATTGACATTGTACGCAATCAAGAAATCTCGCGCGCCGATAGCCGTTGCGCCAGCCGCTGCATTAAATTTAGATGGGCCATAATCTGGTTTCCATTCTGCTTTCGTCATTTTGTCTGCCAAGGCTTCATACTCGCCCGCGCGAACAGTTGCCAAGTTTTTCCATTCTGGTCGAGTTGCTGCACTTTCATACATATAAAATGGAATGTCGAGGTTTTGTCCCGCCATTTCACCGAGCTTGTGTGCCCATTTTACCGTTTCTTCCATCGTGATATTCGCTATCGGAACGAGAGGGCAAACATCCGTTGCGCCCATCCGTGGATGTTCGCCTAAATGCTTGCTCATATCAATGAGTTCCGCCGCTTTTTTGATGGCTAAAAACGCTGCTTGAATAACGGGTGCTGGTTCGCCGACAAAAGTAACGACCGTTCGATTGGTCGCTTTTCCAGGGTCAACGTCGAGCAATTTCACGCCTTCGACGCTTTCGATTTCATCAGTAATTTGTTTGATGATGGTCAGGTCGCTCCCTTCGCTAAAATTTGGGACGCATTCGATTAATTGACGCATATTAATTTAGTGTATTTTAAATTAGTGTATTGATATAATAGTGGAATCACCACCGAATTTTTAGTTTTAATAGTTCAAATATCGCTTTTGAAAATCGGGTTTAAACCCAAACCATAAAAATCTCCTTCCCTTCCACTACCCTCTTCTCCGTCTGCCATTTCTTTTCTTTCCTGTCATCAAAAATCACTAAAAAGCCCTCATCAACTCCATGAATGTCCAGATAATCTGCCAATTGAAGCAAACCTTCTTCGTGATATTTTTGCCCATACCACAATTTTAATTCAAGAATATATCTATGATTCAAGTAAGTCACCACAATATCTAATCGTTTTTCGGTGGACACTTGTACTTCTCGAAACGAATAGCCTTTTCCATTTAAAATTGGAGACAAATAAGCAAGAAAAATAGTTCGTCCCTCGCGTTCAATGAAGCCTTTACTTTTTTCACTATACTTCTCTTTCATAAACTGCTGAAACATATGCAGCACCGCTTCCATGTCTAAACCGCCGCCTTCTGTTATAAAATGTTCAGATAGACTAAATCTGCTTGGCAATTTCATTGAAATTTTGGCAGACAGATAATTATAAATACGTTGTTCATAAATTCGATTGTGAACTTTGACAGTTCCATTAGATTTAAAAATTCCGTACATAATCCCCAACTGAATAATGGGTTCGTCAGGACTAAATGCAATCCTTTCACCGTCAATTAAAATCCGATTGACTAAATCATACAATTCGGGACGGTTTTCTAAATTTTTAATTAAGCTATCAAAATTAGTGTTATTTTCCCTCATTATCATCTGAACAGCAGTCTCTACATCCTCCAATATCCACACTTTCTCTACTCGCTTAGCTACCATTTTTTCCGCAATATTTTTACATAGTTTCGATACTAAAAATGGATAACCCGAAGTATAATAATGCAGCCGTTCAGCAATGACAGAAACATCCATTTTGACGTTTTCTGCCTTACTATATTGTTCCAACATTGGCTCAATTTCCTGAGAATTAAAGCTCATTCTTACGTCAAAATCAGTTGCAATATTCCACGGGCTGTTATATTGCGCTTCTTCGGGATTACGGAGTTTGTATTTCAAAGATTTAATATCGTGTACACCCGCCAACACAATGCTATAAAAAGTAGCATGTTGAGGATTTTTTCGGCTTAAATATTTGGTGCGTAACATTCCTAAAAGACTCAAAAATGCTTGATAATTGCTACTTGTATCTACTTCATCAATAAAAAGTATCAGCTTTTTATTGGTTTGACGAACCATCTCCGTAATGAGTTTCGATAAGGAGTTCATATCAATAACCTGCTTGATATTTGCTTCTAGAAAAGTAGTAATTGCGTCTGTTTCATTGTATTTTAAAAAATTATAAATTTCATTGATAAACATCTGAGCAAAAGCCTTATCTGATTCGAGCCATTGGCGGTCAATGCCTTGAAAATTCAATTCAATGGGCAAATAATCTTCCGTTGCTCTTAGCTGTTTTGCCAAAAAACTCATCGTCGTCGTTTTTCCATATTGGCGCGGGCGATTGATGGTAAAATATTCTCCATACTCAATCAATTCCATAATTTGCTCCAACTTTTTGGAATTGTCCATCAGGTAATGATTCTCGGGATAACAAGTGCCAGTAATATTAAATCGCTTCTTCATTCCTTCAATTTTTGACAAAATTAATAGAAAAACTTCACTCAATTATGGAAAGAAGTACTAAATCTGCACCTCATCCCCCAACTCCGGAATCACCACATCCTCAAACCCTTTCGACCCTAAATATCCTTGAAAACTCGTCTGCCGCTCAATCTCTCCATGTACTAAAAATATCTTTTTCGCTCGTCCCTTTTGCACTTGCAGATAATCTGCCATTTCTACCCGGTCAGCGTGGGCAGAGAAAGAATCCATCACTTCGATGTCTGCCAAAACGGGTTTGACTTCGCCGTACAACTTTATCTCTTTTATGCCATTTTTCAACATGCCGCCCGGTGTATGTGGCGCACAATAACCAACGATGAGGAAAGTATTTTTCTTATTGTCAACATTGTTAGCTAAATGATGCCGCACTCGACCTGCGTTCATCATACCCGATGAACTGATGATAATACACGGTTCATTTGAGTCATTCAGCGACTTAGAAATCTCTACATCGCGTACATATTGCAAATCATTGAAACCAAACGGATTCGGGTCAAGTAGCAAATATTCGTGCAATTGATTGTCGTAACATTCTGGATGTGACCCAAAAATTGCAGTCGCATTCACCGCCAACGGACTATCAACATATACAGGAATTTTGGGTAAAACACCCGCCGTTTCCATTTGGTCAAGCATGTAAACAATCTCCTGTGTTCGTCCGATAGAAAAAGCTGGAATAATGAGTTTTCCTTTCTTTTTAAGACATGTATTTTTGATAACTTCTAAAAAACGGTCAGATTCGTTTGGCGCACTTTCGTGTTCTTTATCACCATACGTAGATTCACAAATTAGGTAATCTACTTCAGGCATCGGCTGCGGGTCGCGCAAGATTGGACGATTAGGGCGACCAATATCTCCCGTAAAACCAATCCAATGTGTTTTTCCATTTTCAAAAATCTGCAAAGTGACACTCGCACTTCCTAAAATATGTCCCGCATCCCGAAACTGTACTTTCACCTCTGGGTGAATATTAAACCATTTATTATAACCATAACTTTGAAACATATCCATCGTTTTCGTTACATCTTCGCTACTGTATAATGCTTCCCGTAATTCCCCACCTTTGCCTCTCTTTTTCATTTTTCGATTGTAATAATCAGCGTCTCGTTCCTGAATTTTTGCACTATCCAATAGCATAATAGAACACAAACTCCGTGTCGCATGAGTCGCATGAATACAGCCCGAAAAGCCATCTTTCACCAACTTAGGCACCCGCCCTGTGTGGTCAATGTGCGCATGAGATAATATCAAACAATTGACATCGGCGGGTGTGAATAGCCATTCTTCATTAAAATCTTTCATCTCCTTATCATTGCCCTGATACAGACCGCAATCGAGCAATATTTTATAGCCGTTTTCCAAAGTAATCAAGTGTGCACTTCCCGTAACGGCTCGTGCTGCGCCGCAAAATTGAATTTTCATGTGTAGTTATTTTAGTGAATGGTTATTCGTGGTTGATACGGGTAACGATTCGTTTTCTCCGTTCTATTTCTCTTTTAAAATTTTTAATGCATTCTCATAATCTTTCAGCAGTACCCCTTCTTGCCCAGTTAATTCATTAAACAATCGAGCAAGTACAATGATAGATTCATCTAACAACTCTTTTCGCATGATTTCTCGATTTGAAATAAGATTAATGATGCGGTCAATTGTTTCATTGACAACTCGTTGCTGTTCATACGCTTCGTATAGCAACAAAGATTTATCAAAATCAATGCGCGAAGATATGTTATTTTGTTTACCAATTTCCCAAGCAATGTCGGTTAGGGTTTCCTGAATAATTCCATCATCTGCTACTTTATGAAGGATGAATACATTCCCCGGGAAAAATACATTTTCGACAGAATCCTGTTCGTACGCCTTTTTGATATTATCCAAGACATCAATGTGATAAGTTCTCAATTCTTTTAGAATTTCCTGATTATTTAAAACTTCTACTTCAATGTTTGCCAACATTTTTTTCGTCTTTGTCCTTTCCACTGTACCATTTCTACATTCATTAATAAAAAGGGCAAACAAGACACTAAAGATAATTAGTGCAGAGTCAGTAAGTAATTTCTTTGATTTTTTTATGTTGTTTAAATTCATTTAAAAAAGGTAATTAAGGAATGCGTAAATGAATAGTTTATAAAAATTGACGGCAAGATACAAAAAAGAAAAGGCTTAGTCTGAGAGACTTTGCCTTCTTCTTTTTTATAGCGACATAAAGTGGAAAGAGAGGAATTAAAGAGGTAAATTCAGCAACAAAATGATTTTCTTAATGGCACTACGGTAAAAAGTGTGGGTAGATGTTTTCCGAACTCAATTGAGTTGGATTTATGTAGGGGCGTACCCTTGTGGTCGCCCAATGCCGTGTATTTGCTGCATTTCGGGCGACCACAAGGGTACGCCCCTACATAAATCCGTTATTTCAAAATTGACCTTAAATATTTAACCCATACTGTTCACCGTAGTGCGTTCTTAATTATGGTGAAAAGATGCTGTTTGTGTTTTAACATATTTTAAAACAAAGATTAATTTTGCGTAAAAAAGTCAAGTGATTGAATTTACATTCCATTCAAACGAACCGCTGCCCCTACCCCATAATGGTCTGAAAAATCAAACGTGTATCGCTCGTAATCTCCAATTTGAAACACTTTATCTGTCAAAATATAATCAATTCGCAACGCTGGAATATTACCCGCATAAGTTGTCCCCAAACCAATTCCTTGCTCACAAAAACTATCTTTTCGATTATTGCCTAAAGTTCGATAAGCGTAGGAAATCGGCGTATCATTGAAGTCTCCACAAATGATGACTGGGTATGGACAGGCTGCAATGTGTGCTGCTACTTCATCGACTTGTTTGGCTCTGATTTTGGCCGCTTTTCTGTAACTTCCCATCACCGTTTTGATGTCAAGCCAAGTCTCTTTTTCTCGCAAATCTCCTTCTTTGGCAATTTTAGAAGCTTTCCCTGAAATTTGATTAGATTGTAAATGTAGACTATACACTCTAACTACTTTTTTTTGCATCACCACATCCATCCATACACAAGAATTTCTAGTTCCTTTTCCAAAAGAAATTTTGCCTTTATCTTTAACTGGCAAACTCGTTAAAAGACCATTAGTATGAAAATGTACAAGGCTTGTTAAACCGAAAGTAGCACCAATTTTTTCTGCTAGATTTTCTCCCATTTCTTGTCCAGCAAATATTTTCACTTCTCCAAATGCCGCTTTTTGCTTTTGAAATTCTCCTAACTGATTGCCATAAACCCAACCTGATTCTTTGTCCCAACCACGCAAGCCATACACATTATAACTTATAATTTTAGTTGTACCCGAAAGGTCATTTTTAGATAGGTTTGTACCAAAAAGTGTCGGTATATAGTTCATCCCCAATAGTAAACATCCGATGGAAAACAACGCATACCAATCTTTTCGATACCACCAAAAGAGTATAAAAATCAGGTTTCCCAAAACCAACCAAGGATATAACAACCCGAAAAAGGAGAATAAGGAAAAAGTATTCGGACTGACCTGCGGCGCAAGATAGGCGAGTAAAGTAGTAAGAATTAATAGTATATTTAACCAGCGCATGTGAATTGAGTGATTGAGTTGAATTAGTTTAATAAAAACGATTCAACAATTTTACTTTTTACTCGCATGATATAAAAAATCTTTCTCTTCTGCTGTCAAATTATCGTAGCCAGATACTTTTATTTTATCTAAAATGGTGTCTAATTTTTCTTGATGTGATTGTCCGCTAGCTGTTGGAGGAGGTGTAGATTGTCGGGATTTTGTTGGACGTTTTTTAGATTTTGGCCGTTGGTAATCAATACGAACCGTTGGCCCTTGCTTCGATTTTTCTCCCATCAAACTTTTGAAAAAATTGGTAATATTATCTAAAATACCATTCGTCCTACCAATTAAATCCACGTTTTGATGACTCCAAAGATAGACAATAAACCAACCCATTGCCGCCCCTCCGATGTGTGCTAAATGTCCACCAGTATTGCTATTATTAGAAATGGCTATCAAATCAATAATTAAGAAAACTGCCACCACATATTTGATACGAACGGGTCCAATTAAAATTAATCTCACTTGATAATCTGGAAATTTGGAAGCCGCCAACATCATAAATCCATTCACTGCCGCCGATGCGCCCAACATATAGCCACCAATCATCCATGGAATCGGCATATTCGCTACAAAAAAGTAAATCGCTGCGCCTGCCAGTCCACTCAACAAATAGGTTGGTAAAACGACTCGGTCTCCCAGAAAATCACCGACAATATTTCCAAACCAATACAGCACAACCATGTTCCAGAACAAATGCCAAAACCCCTCATGCAAAAACATATAGCTAAAAAACACCCAAGGGTGCGTCAAATTGTGCCACCAATCATCCGACATCATAAAGAATTGCAAAAAGGTATTGTAGCCTTCTGGCCCAGCAAAACCTCTGACGAAAATATTCGCCAACAAAACAATTAAAAACACCGTCACATTAAGCATGATGATGCGGGTCAGCATATTACCTGACCGAAAGTTATTTTTTATGTCATCCCAAATTGACTCAAACATATTTTTTTATTGAAATAGCAAACAGCGCGGAAGACGGTGCAACAGTTTGCTATTTTAGATTTTTTAAATCAAGACCTTTGTTGAAACAAGTATTTTATAAATTCGTTCCAAATTTTCGCCAATACAAAATTAATAAAACGCCAAAAATTGCGCCACCTAAATGCGCAAAATGTGCCACACCATCATTCACTTTTCCAAATCCCGAAAATAATTCAATCGCTGCATAACCAATCACAAAATACTTGGCTTTCATAGGAATTGGTGGGAAAAGTAACATGATTCGCTGATTGGGATATAGCATTCCAAAGGCTGCTAGTAAGCCAAAAACTGCGCCAGATGCTCCTAAAACCGCGCCACTTCCTTCTGTCCACATCACAACCATTTGTGCTGCTAATGCACCAAATCCGCAAAAGAAATAATAGAATAGAAATCGCTTAGGTCCCCAAGTTGCCTCTACTGCTGAGCCAAACATGTATAAGCCAAACATATTGAACAACAAGTGTGTAATGTCTCCGTGCATAAACATGTGCGAAACAATCTGTACCGGCATAAAAGGAGAGCCCTCCATGAAGGGATAATAAAAAGCCAACATTCCATAACCATCTGTCCAAATCATGTGTGTCAAAACAAACATCAACACATTGATGATGATTAAATGTTTGACGACTTCCGTAATTCTCTGCATCGTGTTTTATTAAAATTATCAGCATCCGACTTGCAAAGTTTTTAGAACTTTGTCAGTCTCGTTTTTGCATTCAGATTTTTGTATCTCTATTTTTCTTGCTTTAGACTTACAAAGTTTTGGAAACTTTGCAAGTCAAGTACTCCTTTTCCACAAAAAAAAGACAATATCTCCACTTCCATTCTTCTTTTTCGATAAAAAGCAAATTTCCATAGATACGAAGTCTATTTTTCAAAATAGAAAAACAGTTATCAGTCTTCTATCGCATCGTGCGCCGTGAGCCGTCAACCGTGTGCCGTCATTTATCCATTCTTAAATCGCCCTTCCAACTCTCCCAAATCAAACTCCAAGAAGCAATTGTGCCCCGACGGACTCTTGGAATGTACTGCACAACCAAACAACTTATCAACCAACTCTTGCATCTCTGTCACCGTCATCGCTTGCCCCCGTTTGATTGCCGAACTTCTTGCCATCGACCGAGCAATATTTTCTCGAATATCCAATTTCAAATCAACGTTGGCTTTGTATTGTTCCAGTAGCGTTTCAATGATTTTTTGCTCATCCATCCCCGCCTTCATATCGGCAGGTACGCCGTGCCGCACGAAAGTATCTTTCCCAAATTCTTGACTATCAAAACCCAATTGATTGATTTCGGGCAAAATATCTTTCAAAATCGCCGCATCCATCGGTGAAACCGTCACGTTTTTTGGAAACAATTCTTTTTGGGTAAAGGTTTGCTTATTTTGCAGTAAATCCAAGTATTTTTCATATAGAACTCGCTCATGCGCCGCCTGTTGGTCAATCAGCAAAAAACCAGATTTCAACTGACTGACGATGTACATTCCATGAATTTGATACGGTTCTTTCTGCTGTTTGGAAAAAGTTCCTCCCGCATCATCAAGTTGATATTCTTCTTCGCCCCACTTACTTTTTATGGTAATTGAATCTCCGTCAGTCGCCGTATTACTCGGCGTTTCGGTATCCAAATCATCTAAACCAGCGTATAGTTTTTGCCAGTTTTGCAAATTATTGCGTTCTCGTTGAGAAGGAGAAATGCCGCCACTGTTACCACTATTTCCACTATCGTAATCTGCATTGCCTTTGGAAGGAATCGTTTCACCAGCCGAAGCTTTGCTCACAAAAGTCTCTATTCGCACACCATCCGAAGGCATTTTGGTTTGTCGTTCAGCAGCGTGTCCACCAAAGTTTTTCATGGGAGAAAAACTACCTTCCTGCTCAAAATCCAACGTTGGGATTACATTGTATTGTCCCAATGCGTGACGCACGGCTACTTTGAGATAATTGTAAACCAATCGCTCATCGTCAAATTTAATTTCTTGTTTGGTAGGGTGTACGTTGATGTCAATTCGGGCAGGGTCAATGTCCAAAAAGATAACGTACATTGGGTAAGAATTTTTCTTTGCCAACAGTTCCAACTCTTCATAAGCGCCCATGATTGCATGGTTCAAATAACTACTTTTGATAAACCGATTGTTGACAAAAAAGAGTTGTTCGCCACGGGTTTTCTTGGCATATTCAGGTTTTCCAATGTAGCCGTATAGTCCCAATGCCTCGGTTTCTTCTTGAATTGGCACTAATTTTTTATTGGAATTAGAGCCAAAAACGCCGACGATTCGTTGCCGCAATTTGCCCGCAGGCAGGTGAAAAACTTCCGCATTGTTGTGGTGAAGAGAAAAGAAAATTTCGGGATGCGCAATGGCAATCCGCTGAAATTCATCGATGATGTGCCGCATTTCTACGGTATTCGATTTCAAAAAATTACGACGAGCAGGGATGTTGAAAAACAAATTT
>Ga0114952_1003239_pt1 | contig 11728 bp, 6 predicted proteins | sample SidtaG_2_FD_87303 | JGI IMG/M metagenome (GOLD analysis project Ga0114952, IMG submission 87303) | Marine algal microbial communities from Sidmouth, United Kingdom - Sidmouth_Asex2 metaG | ecosystem: Host-associated > Algae > Red algae > Unclassified | place: Sidmouth, United Kingdom | collected... | reverse complement strand
TTGCCACTAATAACCAAGCCTGCTGTTGATGACCAAATACCCCCTGCTAAGCCACCTGTTGGTGTTGGATCAATTCCATTTTGACAGAACGCATTACCACCATAAGTAAAGGAAGCGTTGTCTGTTGCTGTAATTACAATGGATGCTGTTGTAGAGCTTGGACAAGCGCCATTTGTTGTATAAGTAACGGTATAAGCTCCTGGCGTAGAAGCTGAAACATCTACTAAACCACTGTTCCCATTAATACTTAAACCTGTTGTACTTGCAAAAGAACCACCTGCTAAGCCAGTTACTGTCGCTACTAAATCACTCCCATTTTGACAAGCTGTAGAAGCATTGTAAACAAAGGTAGCATTATCTACTGCTACTATCGTAACATTTGTTGTACTAGAGCTTGGACAACTTCCTGTTACAGCATAGGTAATCGTATAAGTTCCAGCAGTTGTATTTGCTAAATCTATTGTACCTGTTGTAGTGTTGATTGCCAAACCATTCGTACTGGTAAACATTCCACCAGGGTTTCCTGTAATTGTTGGTGTTGGGTTCGTTCCGTTTAAACAATAGTTAGTACTAGTATAATTAAAAGAAGCGTTTCCTGTTGTTGTAATCGTTATATTCTGTGTACTAGAACTTGGGCAAGTACTGTTCGTTATGTAGGTTACTACATAAGCTCCTGCTGTAGAAGCGGAGACATCTATTTGTCCTGTGCTAGTATTTAGGATCAAACCAGTTGTACTACTAAATGTACCACCTGCCAAGTTTACAGTTGGCGTTGGATCGATTGCATTCTGACAGAAGGTTGCACCTCCATAAGTAAAAGAGGCGTCATCTGTTGCATTAATCGTAATGCTTATTGTTGATGTATTTGGACAAGATCCACTTGTTGTGTAACTCACAACGTACGTTCCCGCTGTAGAAGCAGAAACATCTATCAAACCACTATTTCCATTAATTACCAAACCACCTGTACTACTAAATACTCCTCCAGAAAGTCCTGTAACCGTAGCTGCTAAATCACTTCCATTTTGGCAAGCACTATTTGCAGTATAGGTAAAAGTAGCATTGTCTGTTGGATTAATGGTAATGCTTGCACTGTTAGAATTTGGGCAAGGTCCATTCGTCGTATAGGTCACTGTGTACGTTCCTGCCGTTGAAGCGGAGACATCTATTTGTCCTGTACTTGAATTGATGCTTAAACCTGCTGTTGATGACCAAATACCCCCTGCTAAGCCACCTGTTGGGCTTGGATCTATTCCATTTTGGCAAAATGTATTTCCACCATAAGTAAAAGAGGCATTATCTGTCGCTTGAATCCCAATGGCTACAATCGTAGTTGATGGACAAGGGCCATTCGTTGTATACGTTACATTATAGGTTCCTATATTTGAAGCAGAAACATCTATTTGTCCTGTATTCGAATTAATAGACAAACCCGTTGTACTTGTAAAAGTTCCTCCTGTTGCACCTGCAATAGTAGGGCTAGGGTCAGTAGCATTCTGACAATAAGAAACATTGGTATAACTAAAAGATGAATTGTCTGTTGGAGTGATACTTATAGAATTTGTAGCACTATTTGGACAAGCTCCTGAAGTCACATAGGTAACCGTATACGTTCCTGTTGTTGAAGCTGAAACATCAATCGTTCCTGTTGTTGTATTAATCACTAATCCTGTTGTACTACTAAATGTCCCTCCTGACAAACCAGTAATCGTTGGTGTTGGATCACTTGTATTTTGACAATAACTCGTATTGGGATATAAGAAAGTAGCATTATCTAAAGCATTAATCGTAACGGATTCTGTTGAGCTACTTGGACAAGTTCCTAAAGTAGTATAAGTTACGACATAGGTTCCTGGCGTAGAAGCACTCACATCTATTTGTCCCGTCCCTGAATTAATAGACAAACCTGTAGTCCCACTAAATGTTCCTCCACCTGTACCAGTTATAGTTGGCGTTGGGTCGCTAGCATCTTGACAATAAGCCGTTGTACTATAAGCAAAGTTTGCATTATCTACTGTATTGATAATTACTGACTGCGTCGAACTATTTGGACAAGTTCCTGAAGTCACATAGGTTATTGTATAGGTTCCTGCTGTTGAAACACTCACATCTATTTGTCCTGTATTTGTATTAATAGACAAACCTCCTGTACTACTAAACGAACCTCCTCCTAAACCAGTAATCGTTGGTGTTGGATCACTTGTATTTTGGCAATAAGCAGAAGCACTATAAGTAAAACCTGCATTATCTAAAGCATTAATTACAACAGTCTGTGTTGAACTATTGGGACAAGCTCCTAAAGTTCCATAAGTAACAACATAAGTTCCTGCTGTTGATGCACTCAGATCTATTTGTCCTGTATTCGTGTTAATAGACAAACCTCCTGTACTACTAAATGAACCTCCTGCTAAGCCAGTAATTGTTGGTGTTGGATCACTCCCATTTTGACAATAAGCCCCTGTACTATAAGTAAAGTTTGCATTGTCTGTTGTATTAATCGTAACCGATTCTGTTGAGCTATTCGGGCAAGCTCCTGAAGTCGTATACGTTACTGTATAGGTTCCTGCTGTTGATGCACTCACATCTATTTGTCCTGTATTCCCACTAATAGACAAACCTGTGGTACTGTTAAATACACCACCTCCCAAACCTGTTACTGTTGGGATTGGGTCCATTCCATTTTGGCAATAGGCAGCCGTACTATAATTAAAGCCTGCATTATCTAAAGCATTAATTATAACAGTCTGTGTGGAAGTATTTGGGCAGGTTCCTGAAGTTGTATAAGTAACAAGATAGGTTCCTACTGTCGAAGCGCTTACATCAATTTGTCCTGTATTACTATTAATAGACAAACCTCCTGTACTACTAAATGCCCCTCCTGCTAAACCAGTAATCGTTGGTGTTGGATCGCTTCCATTTTGGCAATAGGCTCCTGCACTATAAGTAAACCCTGCATTATCTGTTGTATTAATCGTAACGGACTGTGTCGAGCTATTAGAACAAGCTCCTAAAGTCGCATAAGTTATCGTATAAGTTCCTGCTGTTGACGCACTCAAATCTATTTGTCCACTATTGGTATTAATAGATAAGCCTGCTGTACTAGTGTAATTTCCTCCTGAACTCACGGCAGTTGGTGTTGGATCATTCCCATTTTGACAATAAGCACTATTACCATAAGCAAATGAGGCATCATCAATATTGGTAATTGCAATTGTAAAAGTTCCTACCGTTGGACAAGGACCATTGGTAATATAACCTACCGAATAGGAACCAATTGTAGAGGCAGAAACATCTATTTGCCCTGTTGAATTATTAATAACTAAACCTGCTGGAGAACTAGCAAAACTCCCTCCTCCTAAACCAGTAATCGTTGGTGTTGGATCTGCCTCATTGATGCAATAAGAGGACTTACTATAAGTAAAAGATGCATCGTCTGTTGCGTTAACGGTTACAACATCTGTTGCTGTCCCTGTCGCATAAGTATACGACACTGTATAGGTTCCAGGTGTTGAAACACTTAGGTCTATTTCTCCACTAGTTACATTTAGGTTTAAACCAGTTGGTGCTGCTGAAAAGTTTCCACCCGATGTTCCTGTAATTGCTGGAGTAGGATCTGACGAAGCTTGGCAATAAGAAGCTTGAGCATAATCAATACTTGCTGCTGGCTGCTCTGTTAACACAAGTGTTACAGGTCCAGCAGGATCATCTCCAGAGGTTCCATTATTTCCATTCGCAACCACTCCATCCGAATAAATCGTAACATTTCCAGTACCAATCACAGGTGCTGTCCAAGAGGCAATAAAAACAAAGTTTCCAGAAGCCAATGCTGGCGTACTATGCTCTACATATTGTCGACTACCAATTGTCGAGATTTGAGTATTAGCTTGAGGGCTTGAAAATGTCCCTGCTTGTGCATTTGTACTGGTCAATGCAACTCCTTGAAAGCCTCTTGTAAAAGCAAAGTTACTGGCAAGATCAAACTCTACGGTATAGGTATCTCCTGGTATATATGTTGTTACGACAGTACCCCCACTATCCTTGACTCTTACCGTGAGAGTTACGTTGTTAAATGCTCCGCTATGACAGGAACCACAATTTACTCCATTAGCAATTGGGCTTCCTGTTCGGTCGAGACCAAGCTGAGCCGCTAAACCTAAGCGCTTGCTTTGCAGAACATACATGGCAAATATCGAAAATGCTAAAATGTAAATGAATCTAAGTTTCATATAGTTAGTATTAGGTAATAAAATGTTTTTCTTAAGAACGTTTCAAAATTAACAAGTGTGCCTTGAAAGCCAATAAAATCAAGTAGTATAGGAGTTGGAATGGACATTCTTTCCAACCCATTTGATTTTAAATTGTTTTATAAATAGGGGCTATTTACAATAATCGGTGCTTACTAAAAGTACGCAATAATTATGTAAAACCTAGGGATTTAGCAAAAAAAAAGAGTTCCAATTGGAACTCTTCATTATAGTTTAATATTACCTAAATATAATTCATAACACTTTCATAACTTCTTTATATACAGTTAATAAACACGCATGGGATAGCTTTTTTTAGTTGACTCGCTCTCTATTTCAACCCAATAAACCCCTGCCATCTTTTCTTTTAAATTGATTGAATGGGCTATATTTTGTAGTAATTCAACTGTTTCTTGATAGACAATTTGCCCCGTTAAATTAAAAACTTTAATAGAGCAATTTCCTTGCATTTCACTAGTTTTAATATAAAATGCTCCCTGACTAGGGTTTGGAAAGATTTCATAAAGATTGCTATTGGATTCTAAATACGGTGTACTACTGGTTATATTCTCTGATAAAATTACGGGTACTGCCGCATCAAAATCATCCCCTTGTGTCGTTCCAGAACCATCAACTGCGATTCCTATCCCATAAATAGTTACAGCACCTGTCCCCGCAGGTGGAGCCATCCAAGTTGCTTTAAACATTCCTGTACTATTAATTCCTTGGTGCTCTACAAATTCACGTCCATTTGAAATGGTTGTTAATTGTGTTTCCGTCGTTGAAACCGTTAAAAAATCCCCTGCATTCATATCCAAGTTATCTAAAATTACGGCCTGCATACCATAACCAAAAGGATTTCCATCACTAGTAACTTCAAACTCTAGGTTATATACTTCTCCTGGTATATAAGCATTTATAACATTGTTATTAACATCTTTGATAACAACATTTAACTGTGTGTTAGGATGTGTCCCTGAATTATTGTGGCAATAAATACCACAAGTTCCTGAAGAACCTGGTGAATTGGTTCGATCCATTTCATTGTTGGCTGCACGTCCTCCTGAAGCACTTTGAAGACATAATAGAATACCTACTGCTCCTAATAAAACACTTATTATTCTTATTTTCATCTTGAGTTTTTTTAAGCAATTATTAAATATCATTGATTAATAGTTATACTACCTATAGAACCCAAACAGAGCTTGCAACCTCACGACCATGGACGATAAACAAAGTGCTCATAAATGAAGCGATTAAGTAGTAACGCAACTAGGTAATGCAATAGTATACTTTTTCTCAAAGATAGAGCTTAGTTTCTACAGATACCATACAAAAAAAGTGTTTTAGATTACAAAAAATGAATCTAAAACACTTAAGACTTGACCACTTGTTTAAACGTATTGTATTCAATATCTACTGTACAATCATTTGTTGTACTTGACGAGTTTTTTCACTTTGCATTTCTACAACATAAATTCCTGGCACTAGATTTTTGCAATAGATGAAATGTGATCCATTATGATCTAATACTACATTTTCTGAGTAGACTGAGCGACCTTCCAAATTGTAAACTTGGACTGTAATTGGTCCTTTTTCTGCTCTGTTCGTCACATTAAAAGCACCATTGTTTGGGCTTGGAAAAATGTTAAAACTTGATTCTTCTCTATTCAAATCATCTACACTACTAGCAGGACTCTCTGATAAAACAACTTGAGTCGTTGAAGAAGTATTATCTCCAGCCGTTCCTGAACCATTTACAGCCATACCTATACCATAAATAGTAACCGCTCCTGTTCCTACAACTGGTGCTGCCCATGTTGCTATGAACGTTCCTGTTGAACTTCTACCTTGATGCTCTACAAATTCTCTACCATTAGCAATAGTAGACAATTGGGTATTTGCAGTAGTAGTAGATAATAAATCTCCTACATTAGCATTAGCAGCATCCAAAACAACAGCTTGCATTCCATAGCCACTAGGCGTTCCCCCACTTGTAACATTAAACTCTATAGTATAAGTATCACCTGGCACATAATCGGTCACCACCGTTCCCATAGCATTCTTTACAACAACTCCCATTTGTGGATTTGTAAAAGCGCCATTATTTGCATGACAAGCAGTACAAGCAGTACCTAAGGCTCCTGGTGCACCTGTTCTATCTTGACCACCAACAGCTGCTCGACCTCCTGAGGCACTTTGTAATACGAATAAAAATGTAATTCCAATAAATAAAACTCCTAGTAATCTTGTTTTCATGATTCTTATTTGTACTGTTTTAAAATAGCAATTAATTGATCTGTATGTCAAATATACTGCCTCAAAGATAAAAAATCCTACCTAGCTTATAATGCAAAAAGTTATCATTATAATGCAAAAACTGTCATTTCTTCTCTTCATTATCCTATAGTTATTTATAAAACTGGTACTCTTTTTTCTATAATTTTTGTAGCTTTAGTTTTAACATATCAGTCCCCTAAACTTCAAATCATGAACCAACAGTACTCGCTCGCCTACCTCATTAGTGCTTTTTTCTTTTTTACTACTACTACTTTTGCACAAAACATTCTAAGCCTTGAAGACAGTATAGTTTTTAGAGCATGTGCCGAAATGCCTATGGCAGAGCCACATTATACCTTCTCTTACACTGGAGATATGCTAGATTTAGAGTATGAATTTATAACAAAAAAGAAGAAAGCTACTTCAGAACTCTTAGAGGAATTAGATAAAACACCAAATGACGTCCAATTGGCAATGGATATTGCCTATAATTATAAAGCAGCCAATGATTTGTCTAACTATAGAACTTATTTCGAATATGCCTACAAACAATGTTTTAAAAAATACGAGCAATATCCTGATAGTTTTAAAATTGTAGAAGATCTAGTTATTTTATTGCAAGAAGGGCAAAATACACAAGGAGTTCTAAGTGTTTTGAACCAGTATGTGATGAACAAACCCAAAGATGTTCGTGGATTAGCGCAATTTGCCTTGCATTTGTCTGTTCAAGGAGAAATAGAAAAAGCACGACATTTTATTGAGCAAGCTTATTTATTGGATTCTCAATACCCTGAGATTTATCTATCTGCCATGATGTGTGAATTCACCAATATTCTCATCCAAATTAGTACTTCTATGGCTTCCCCTCAAAAGGATAAATCAAAAGCGATTAAAAGCATACTTATCAAGGATGATTTTTTCAAAAAAGCAATTGCTAATGATGGGCCTCCAGCAGCTCAGATGGGTTTGGATGCAGCACAAATATTTGCCGTTTTTTATAGAACAATTTTAGGTGTTATGGATCAAGAAATCAGCAAAGAAGTCATTAACATTTCTCCTAGTCCAGTCGATGAATCACTATTGCGAGAAATTGAAAAAAGAGCAAAAAAACAACTCAAAAGTAACGTTAAAAACACCCAATTTGCCTATCAAACATTATGTATTATTGAAATTTTGCGTGGTAATACCAAACGTGCTGTTGATGCTTTTGAGAGTAGTGGTCCTGTTTTAGAAAAAAATGCAGATCTCTTACGCCTACTTTCTTTGAGCTATTTTCTAAAACTAGATTATGATAATGCCATTTTATATTTAGAAAAAGTCCTAGTTATTCAACCTAATACTTTAGATTCTTACGCTTTAGGACGTTTTTATAGCGACCAAAATCAACTAGAAAAAGCCTATCAAATTTTTGACCAGACCGAAAAACTCAACCCATTAGATCGAAAAGCAGCTTGTGCCAAAGCGGCCATTCATCTAAAGAAAGGTGCTTTCAACAAAGCTTTTGACTTAATTGATGCCTATCCAAATTATCTAAAAGACGATATTAATGCCTTTCATCTTAACTATTTTACAGCCTTAGTTACCCTTGCTAAAGGCAATAAAAATGATGCATTCAAACGCCTAAAAGCAATTCACGCACAAAGTGAATATAAAGAAGATGCAGAAAAATTATTAGCGCATTTCTTCAAAACGGTGGAGGAAGATTAGGCTTTTTGATAATTCAAAGAACTAAAAAACAAACTATAGATAAGTCACTAATCAACAAAAATTGTACTTTTGTAGCAATTTTAAACTACTTTGATTCTATTTTTTGTTGATAATATGAAATTTTTCAGTTCCCTTATTTTAGTTTTATTAATGAGTAGTACCCTTTCTGCACAAATTCTAAATGCAGATCGTTTTGGTGCAAAACTAGATTCTACAACTACCTTTAAAGCTCTTTTTGACGTTGGATTTAGCATTCAAAAACAAGTAGATTTATTATTCTCTTTAGATAGTAAATTAGATCTATCCTACTTTTACAAAAGAAGTCTTTTTGTCTTAATTGGTAACTTCAAGTTGTTTCGAAGTGGTAGTACAAATATTCTGAATGGTGGTTTTGCACATGGTCGAGTTCGAATTCTAAAAGACAACTGGGTTCATCCAGAGTTTTTTGGACAATATCAACTAGATGGTATTCGAGGGATGGAGAGTCGTGTTTTAGGGGGTGGAAATCTACGTTTCATCTTAAAAGAGTACGACGATGGGCATCTACACCTTGGTCTGGGGGCTATGTATGAGTTTGAACGATGGAACTATAGTGCGGTTCCATCTACGATTACAATAATAGACGAGACTCCTGTCATTAATCACTATGTCAAACTAAACTGTTACCTTTCTTTTACTCAAAAAATTAAGGAGCTTGCCTATTTTCAAATAACTGCTTATTTTCAAGCCCGCCCAGATCGTTTTATTCTATATCCTAGAATTTCTTTTAATGGTAAAATGACCTTTAAATTTACTAAGAACATTCACTTTTCAATTATTTACAACATGTTCTACGATGCGCTCCCTCCTATTCCTATTGACCAACTTTATTTTTCTTTTATTAATAAATTGACCTTTAGTTTTTAAACAAAAAAATCACGAATTCAGTAAACCTAAATTCGCGATTTCTAAAAAGCAAAAGTGTTACTAATTAAGCAACAAAAGATACTGTATAAGTCTTTTGATCAGAGCTATCTACGATCGTCAATTGAACTTGACTACCTACTTTAGCGCCACTATAAGTATAATTATTTCCTGCACCTGTTACTGCTGTTCCTGGTTCAATAACTTCATAATTAGAGGAACTAATTGTAAAAGCAATATCATTCTTAATCAAACCATTAAAGCTCGCTAACGTAAACACATAAGGATCTGTATCTGAAGCAGTTAAAGTGTAAGCAACATTATTAGTCGTATTAGAATTCCCAGCAGCATCTACTGTCACCACAGTAGCGGTTACTGACCCCGTTCCTACATATAGTCGATTAACAGCGACACAGCTAGAATTATTTCTTTCATAACCATCTTCACAAATACAAGTTCCATTGCTACAAGTTCCATTATTACAAACTACTCCAGAACAAGGATCACAAGAAATAACTGCCAATGCACTCAATAATGTAAAAGCAAAACCTGCAAAAGAATTCATTAATGTTTTCATAAAACGTTTTTTTATTTAATAATTTTTCCACGAATAAGTACATAGAGTTAAAACTCTCCTTAAATATAAAAACAAAAAAGCACCTCTAAAAATAGAAGTGCTTTTATTTATTGATTGATTGAATTATTGTTATTTCAGAACAAGTATTCTATTGTTTAATTAGCTTTCGTTGAACACGTTGTCCATTCAAAGTCAAGGCAACAACATAAGTAGCTGTTGGAAAATTTTCTAAATCCAACTCTATTTTATTTAAGCCTAAATCTGCCTTGAGCGTACCTTCTTTAAGCGTTTGTCCAACAATATCTTGAATTTCATAAGTTAAATCTGTTGCCAAATCAGCATCAAACTCAACATAAAAAGTTCCTTTTGTTGGGTTTGGGTAAATTGCTACACCACCCAAGTTATCATCTCCACGAGACAAAACAACAACATTTGAATACTCAAAATTACCATTCATAGTAATTGATTTCAAACGATAGTACCTTGAACCAATTCCAGGAAGCACATCCGTATAACTATAGTTCATTGTTGGATTTCCATTATTCAAAGCAGTTGTTTCTGACAAAGTAATAAAATCAACTCCATTGCTAGAACGTTCTAATACATAACGATCTACTTGTTTTTCTTCTTGTACCTCCCAGCTCAAAAGGTTATTATTACCTTCCTTTAGACCATCAAAAGCAACTAACTTAGTATTTAACAAGATAATAGAGGAACTGATTGTAAACTGGTCTGCCCCCTCTGTATCTACAATAACCAAATATACTTCACCAGGATTCCCTGTTGTTGTTAAAGTCAAATTGCCTAAAGGTAATCCCGATGTAGCATTTAAACCCACATCATTACAATCTACAAAACTTCCGCCTGTAAAAGTAGGACAAGCTGCATTTACAGGTCCATACAAAGCCGCTTGCACTCCTGTGATATTAGCTCCAGCATTAGAAACCAATACATTTAAAATAGAAGGTCCTGTAGGATCACATTCTACGGTGTAGAATATGGGTTGTTGCGTCAAGTCCATTCCTCCTGAACAGGCAAAACGCCCATAAGAGCTTCTAGCATCTGCATATTGTTGTAAATCGTCTCCTCCGCCTGTTGGACGAGCATTAATTGGACTAGGATCATAACTTGGAACACAAATATTATTAACAACCTCTAAAAATGTTCCGCCACCATTGGTAGAATTTTGAGCACCAACACAACCAGAAGTACTCCACCAATCTACGGTCGTACTAATTCCATTTCCAGAAGGTTGCGTAATTGGAGTAATATTCAAGCTCATACCCACAAAATCAATACAAGAACTAGCACATTCTGCATCTGTTGTTGTAGACCAATTGGCTCCAACTGTAATTGGATTGCCATCATTTGTATTAAAGTTTAGACCAAATAGTTGGCAATTGGCTCCTGCCGCAGCAGCTGTATAATCTTGAAGGGGAAAAAGTCCCATCGTTTCCATTGCTACAACCAAATCATTACAAACCAGACAATAAATTTGGGTATGGTCTGTTGTATTAAAGTTTAAAGCCATCGTATTTAAAGTATCCACTTCACAAATCGTCATTTCGTCACAAACCACAATTGGACATCCAGAGCCATAGGGCAAAGAATAATCCAAACAGTTATTGACATCATCATTTCCATACACTTCTAGATTAAACCAAGGCTGCCCAATTGCCAATAAAGGCAATACCGTCAACACTTCTGCATTGTCATAATTTACAGCATAAAGATTATAAAACCCAGCTGGAACAGCTAAAAAATCAAGCGTTGGATTTGTTGCAAAAATAGTACCTTGATTATCCACCAGAACATATACTTGTGTGTATAATAATGGATTGGCGGCATCTCCTACAGGTAGTGTTCCTTGTACAATTCCTGTTATATTATTAATAAAATCACATTGTGCTGTAGCAGGTTGGCTAAAAAGCCCACACAAAAGGAATAATGTTCCTATACTAAACAGTTGACAATGCTTTGTTATATAGCTAGTCATATTTGTTTTTTTTTATTTTGA
>Ga0114952_1003233_pt1 | contig 11736 bp, 8 predicted proteins | sample SidtaG_2_FD_87303 | JGI IMG/M metagenome (GOLD analysis project Ga0114952, IMG submission 87303) | Marine algal microbial communities from Sidmouth, United Kingdom - Sidmouth_Asex2 metaG | ecosystem: Host-associated > Algae > Red algae > Unclassified | place: Sidmouth, United Kingdom | collected... | reverse complement strand
CGCTGAGATAGCGGAGATACTTGAAATTTCGGTAAAAGCGGTAGAGAAACGAATTCATCTTGCATTAAAGAGTCTTAAGACCGAGATAGGTAATTATAAAATCTAAAACAATGCAAAAAATAGTATATGGAGGAAGAAAACGACATTCCAGAAAATAGCTTGGCAAAATGGTTAGCGGGCGACCTTACACCCTCTGAATTACAAGCATTTGAACAAACGGCAGATTTTAAGTTATATTTAAAAATTGCTGAAGAGACCGGAAAATTGGAGCTTCCAAAAGTAGACCTCAAAGAAAAATTCGCGCAACAGTTGGCCTACAATAAAACATTAAAGCAGAGCGCCAATAAAAGCAAGGTAAGATCTTTACGTCCTTGGATGTATGCCGCTGCAGCTACTATCGCTATTTTACTTGGAGCATATGTATTCTTTGATCAAGAAACGGTCATTACCGCAGATTATGCAGAAAATAGAATGGTTATACTACCCGACAGTTCGGTAGTAGTACTGAACGCAGGATCAGAATTACGTTATGATGCAAACAAATTTCTTGGAAAAAGGAAATTACGGCTAGCGGGCGAGGCTTATTTCACGGTCAAAAAAGGAAGTTTTTTTGAAGTTGGGACAGCTAACGGAAGCATAAAGGTATTGGGAACCAGGTTTAATGTATACGCTAGGGAGAAATTGCTAAAAGTATTCTGCGATGAGGGTAAAGTAGCCGTTTTTGTAAATAAGGATAGTCTAACCTTAACCAAGGGCATGAGTGCTATTGCAACAGCGGAATCGGTATTACGACTATCTTCAAAAGAAACTGAAAGTCCAAAATGGCGAACAGGAGAAAGTCGTTTTGTAAAAGAATCCTTAGAGGAGGTATTCTTAGAGATGGAAAGACAGTACAATGTAAAAATAGATGGTTCAAGAATAAATAAACAGCGTTCTTACACGGGTTCTTTCCAAAATAATGACCTAATAAATGCGTTGAATAGGGTTTGTGGGCCTATGGACCTTAAATTTGATGTAGTCGATGATAAAGTCTTATTACAACCAAAATGAAGATAAGTTCATTATTAGTATGCCTATTATTATTCATATCGCCGGTGCTATGTCGGGGCCAAAAGCAACAAATTACGATACATGAACATAACCCTACGCTGGCAGCTGTTTGCGCAATTTTCACTAAACAACATGCCATAACGTTTTCTTATGATGCCGATGAATTCGAGGAGATTCACTTTGAGTATGCGCCTGGAATGTTAACACTACATGAATTTTTAGAAGCGCTACACATAAAATATGGTATTTCTGCAAGCAAAGCTTCAGAGGACAACTACCTTTTTATAGTAGATCGTTCTGAAATACAGTTCTGCGGACTGGTTACGGATGAAACCGGCCTTCCACTTTCAGATACGGCTATAACCCATAAAGAAAGTATGGTAGCTATCACCGATGCCGCAGGTCGCTTTAACTTAAACATCCCCAGAAATACCGTTTTACACTTCTCGCGCTATGGTATGGCGTCCAAAGATGTTCGAGTCGATTTGTTGAACGAGGGTTGTCCTACCATATTCCTTGAAGAAGATTTTACTCAGTTACAGGAGGTCGTTGTGACCGATTATCTAACGCGAGGTATGGTAAAGAACGAAGACAGTTCTATAAAATTATCGCCTAAAGGTTTAGGTATACTGCCTGGTTTGGTAGAATCAGATATATTTCAAAGTCTACAACTCATACCCGGCGTGAGCAGCCCAACGGAGGACCCTACAAACTTGCACATAAGGGGTGGAACACCAGATCAAAATTTAGTACTATTCGATGGTATTAAGATGTACCTGAACGATCACTTCTTCAATCAGATAAGTAGCTTTAACCCATATATTATAAAAAGTGCCAACGTGTATCGAGGAGGAACAAGTGTACGCTACGGAGAGCGAATATCTGGTGTTATCGACATCAAATCGACAGATGATTTGTTTGATGAATTCAAGGTAGGTGGGGGGCTGAATTTAACAAGTGCTGATGCATACTTCAAAATTCCATTGTCCGAAAAAATAGGAGTTTTGGTATCCGGGAGACGTTCCTCCACAGATCTTTTTGAAACACCATTATTTAGGAGGCTTTCAGAAAAAGTTTTTGAAAACTCTCGATTATCGGTAGCTGAAGACAATCAAATAGAACCAAGTAATAGTTCCTTTATCGACTACTCATTCTCAGATTTAAATTTTAAGGTTATATGGAAGCCTAGAAACCATCAAAAACTACAACTTAGTTTGTTACATATTGCCAATAAATTACGTAGTGGCAATGTTAATAGAAATGGCGATTCGGAAGAACGTGTTGCTGATAGGCTCGCACAAAAAAATTTAGGAATCGGCTTTATGTGGACGAAATCAAAACCGAACAAAACAAATAAGACGTTCCAGGCTTATATCTCTTCCTATTCCTCCGATTACGGCTACGATTTCGAAGGTTTTCGAGACAATTCAGATTTTAAGCTTGTAGCTTCCACCTTTAATAGAATAATCGATATCGGTTATGATCTTTCGTTTAACATACCTATCAAAGAAAATCACTCCGTGCTTTTAGGCCAGCAGAGCACTGTCAAAGGTTTTGACGTTAATTCGGATACAGAGTTTACCGGTACTTTTTTTAGCGAACCGTTTAGTAGAAAATCGCAGATTTTTAACGAATTAACCAACCTTATCGGTTATTCCGAGTATCGGTACCGTTCCCCGAAATTATTTATAAGCGCTGGCCTTAGAGCTGGTATATATAACAATTTTCTTGATTTTTTAGTAGAGCCCCGACTGTATGCTTCAAAACAAATATCAGATAGAATGCGTCTTACAGGCTCAGCAGAAATAAAAAATCAGTCGTACGGCCAATTTTACTTAGCACAGGTAGAATTTGATTTTTTTGGGCCTTTGCCCACATCCAATAATTTTTGGGGAGCCTTAAATACGGACGGTACCGGTATAACAATTTTAAGAAGTCGGCAATTGACCCTTGGTAGCCTTTATGATTATAATGGTTGGCGTGTAGAATTAGAAGGGTACTACAAAACCATTGCGAATAGTATACCTTTTAATGATAATCTTATTCCAAATTTGTATGAACTACGCCAAGAATCAGATGTAGACACCGGAACAAGTAGGCGCTTTGGAGTAGATCTTTTGTTAAAGAAAAGATTTGAAAATTATAGGGTTTGGTTAAGCTATGCTTTTAGTAGTAATTTAAATACGTTTAGCGATATACAAGAGCGTACTTTTACCGACTCTTATAACCAACCGCATCATCTCAATATTTCGCAAACATATTTTTGGAAAAATATGGAGTTCGGTCTGGGGTGGACCTATGCAAGTGGATTGCCCTACACAAAGATTGTGGAAGGCACTATGGGCGAGGTAGACCAAATAAGAGCAGGGAATAAAATTAATTCTAAGCGACTTCCAGCATATCATAGACTTGATATATCGGCGCTTTACAAATTTAATATTAACAGAAAAATTAAAGGTAAGTTTGGTTTTTCTGCACGTAATTTATATAATCGTCGAAAGCCAGTAAAATTAGATTATTCGGTATCGAATCTTGACAATGAGAATTTGACACTTGCTTCCAGTGAACGGCAACCGCTAGGTTTTGTAGGGGATATGGTACTTCGGATAAATTTTTAAGTAACTTACTACTGTATGGAAAATAATTGAATATTTATACTACTCATTGCCTTATATTGTTATTGGTCCTAAAATTAATAAAATCAAGTGTTGTAGTGCATGATGCTTTATTTATTTAGAATGACCAATTTCGCACCTATGGGATTTTAAAAGATATAGGACATATTATATAAAGATTTAACTTTTTAATCGTGTGGAGCACCAAGTAGAGGTAATCTGAACTTGTATAGTGCTGTGCAATATTCAAGCTCGGCGGTACTTATCAAAGTTTGTGATGCAAAGAGTGCTCGAATTCAGAAATATATGGATAGCAAAAATCATGTGTGCTTGTATTTGCTATATAACCACTATTAGAAGCTGAACACTTTCGTAAATATATTGAATACCTGTAATAGGCAAAAATCATAACTGAAAGTCTTAATTTTATTTAGAACAAATTGGCGTCGGTATTTTTATGCTACTAGTTTTGATTGTTAAATTATCGATATTATTACTGTCAAATTGGAAAACTTAGGTTAGGGCATCATCGAAACCCTTGTAAGAATAGGAAAATCGTATTTACCACCGACCTTATCAAAAACCTAATTGGGAAAATAAAGAAGTTACAAAGAATAAACTCTCTTTCCCGACCGACGATGCGGTAATGGAATCCTTATATTTGGCGGTAAGAGAGGCGACTAAAAAGTGGTCGATGCACATGAGCAACTGGGCATAATCCTGAATCAGTTCCTAACAACCTATGCAAAAAGGGTCTGACTTATGATAAAAGTCAGACCCTCGTTATTTTTAATTTACATAGTAATGCGATAGTTTTTTGTTAATAACTTTTGCAACCTTTAATATTTAACTATGTAGTTCTTTTTAATTTGAAAAAAAGTGATATGCCAACTTTAGTCCTATATAACTATTCTTATTATTAATTGTCTTAATATATTTATTTAAATCGGTATTGTAGCTTAACAATAGTTCTACCCTTTTAATCTTTAATCCGGCACTTATATTATATGTTAGATTCATATTTTGAAGGTCAGACTTAGTTAAAATATCAGTACGCTCAGAGTTCAATTGGAAAGTATAATCCAGATTAATTCCGGTTTTAAAAATTGGTAATACGTTGCGATTTCCTTTAAGGAAAGTAGTTCCTATAAGAATTGGTATGTTAATTGAAGAAGCCTTTGCTGAAAATTTTCTAACCTGGCTCAAATCTTCACTAATCAAAATATTCATATTTCTATACCCTAATCCGGTTTCGGCAAAAAACCTTCCTTTATTTAAATTATATAACACATTTGCGTTCCAACCAACACCACCATTAACTCCCTCTGTTTTTAGTCTTGTGAATGGTATTTCTGAACGGTTAACACCAAGTTCAACTTTGAAATTGGATTCTAAAGCATCTTCTTGCGCGATTAAAGAAATTGAAAATATTGAAAATATAATCAATAAAGCATTTTTTTTTAAATTCATATCTGTTTTGTTCTTAATTTTTTTATATAACAATTACACTATTAAATACCCTACCTAATTATTTTATTTCTTAGTAAATCGGTGTTGATTGATTTGGTATACAAGGTCAGAACACTAATTAAACAAAGCGAGTTTTATCCAAAATCTCTCATAAAACCGTATGCGATAATCTTTCATCATAAGGCTCTGGTAATACAAATTTATAATTTGCAATCTAAATTTGTATATCTTATTTTAATGGCAAAAATACATTAGGAAATGTGCCTAAATACTAATGAACTTCATATAAGCAAGTTTTATGATATAGATAAATAAGGGTTACATCTGATTTTTTAATTATTTACATGACTTTACTGTTTTAATATTAGTTTACCCTTCTAAAACACGTAATAACCCATTTACCCTTCTTTTTATTTTTAATTCATTAATTTTTAATGGTTTACCAAGGGGGTAAAGCTGTCTCTTTCTCCGATCAGTACAATATTGAAATGGAGTTTATAGTTGCTATTAAAGGTTTTAGAGAGTTTAGGAATTTGTAAAAAAGGATTATAAAACTTTTTTAATCCCATTAAAGTTTTTTCGATACTCAGTAGGCGTAGTGCCCTTGTATTTTTTGAAAGTTCTATTAAAATTTGTAAGGCTATTAAACCCGCATCCGTATGCTATCTCAGAAATATTTAAATCACTACTTGCTAATTTTAAAGAAGCATAGCCAACTCTTACATCATTCAGGTATTCAATAAAAGTTTTACCAGTTCTTTTTTTAATAAAGCGATTGAATGTAACATCACTCATATTCAACATATTGGATAAGGTATTGAGTGTAATTTTAGACGGATAGTTTTCATGGATAAAATGATAAATAGATTTTATTTTATCACTATTTTGAAATTCATCCAATTCTTTGGCAATTGCTGAAAGAAATCTCTGATTTTTCGAAGTGGCTAACTCAAATAAGATAGAAACCATTTCAAGATAATAATCAATACCACTTAATGACGATACTTTGGATAATCTGGGGTACAGTTGAACACTTATTTCTTTTGAAAAAAGTATGCCATGAGAAGAATTTTTTAACATATAATTAAGCGGTCTCATGATTGAACGTTTTAGAAAATGTTCATTAAACATGTCCTCGCTAAACTGTATTGTAATTTCACGTGTGGTTTTAGATGCACATTTATGTTGTTCCCAACCATGGTATTGATTTGAGCCAATTAACACTAATTCAATATCATCTATTTCTTCAATACTATCACCTACAATTCTTTTCAAGCCTTTACCATCTGCGATAAAATTTAGTTCTATTTCAGGATGAAAATGTAGTGGAAAATCATAAACAGTTTTCTTTCTATCAAAAACGAGAAAGCTGTCTTCTTCTGATACGGGAGTAATTTCGCGATGTATCTTTAAATTTGGAACGCTCATAAATAAAAAAATAATGCTTATTTGTGACAAAAAACAGCTTATTCAAAACAAAGTTAATGATTATTTTTGAATTGAAATTTAAACTAAATTTTTAAGCATTTTTTAAAAAATTATCAATTTTAATCTATTTTATTGAGTTTTTAATAACGTAGTTGTGGTCGTTAGATTTAATATTGTACTTATATAACGTAAATTAACAAAATACGGTCAGTTATGTGCTGTAAACACAAAACACCGGAATTTCGTGGGTACTATTATAGATGGGTGATAAAACGCTGACGATTTCACGAAATTCACCACGTTACCAAAAACATTATTACTAAAAGTCATCTACTAAGTCAACTAAATATGAAATTACTACACACGGCAGATATTTTAATTATAGCCGCATACTTAATCACCATTGTTCTTATTGGCTTGGTTTTAAGAAAAAGAGCACAGAGAAGTAAAGAAGATTATTTGTTAGGAGGTAATAGAATACCTTGGTATATGCTTGGATTATCTAATGCTTCGGGTATGTTTGATATTTCTGGAACTATTTGGTTAGTTACCCTAATGTTTGTTTATGGTATTAAGAGCGCATGGATTCCTTGGTTATGGCCCATGTTTAATCAGGTATTTTTAATGGTATACCTTTCAAAATGGTTAAGACGCTCAAACGCAATAACCGGAGCAGAGTGGATTGGCACCCGTTTTGGTTTTGCCAAAGGAGCAAAAATGTCTCATATAATTGTAGTGATATTTGCACTTGTTTTATGCCTAGGTTTTTTAGCTTACGGCTTTATTGGTTTAGGAAAATTTGTAGAAATTTTCATCCCTTGGGAAGTTGTTAGTGGTTACGTTCCTTTTAATGTTACTCCAGAATTTGTACCTCATTTTTACGGAATACTATTTACTTGTTTTGCAGTATTTTATTCCTTATTAGGTGGGATGTCTGGTATAGTCTGGGCAGATGTTGTACAATTTGCCATCATGACTGTAGCAGCATTGGTTATTGGCTATCTAGGGTATACGGCTGTCGGAGAGCATGGTTTAAATGTGCCTGATGGCTGGATGAGCCCTTTCTTTGGGTGGGAACTAAACCTAGATTGGGCAGAAATTATTCCAGAGGTGAATAACAAAATTAGAGAAGATGGCTTTACATTGTTTACTATATTCTTTATGATGATGGTGTTCAAAGGTGTGCTAGTAAGTGTTGCTGGTCCTGCACCAAATTACGATATGCAAAAAATACTATCTACTAAATCCGCTGCTGAAGCTTCAAAAATGAGTGGTTTTGTATCTGTTGTTTTAATGCCAATTCGGTATTTAATGATTGCCGGATTTGGAGCATTAGCTTTGATATATTATGAAAAATTAGACCTTATGAATGCTGCTGGGAATATTGACTTTGAGTTGATATTGCCAACTGCAATAATGGAGTTTGTTCCTGTAGGATTATTAGGATTGTTATTAGCAGGTCTTATTTCGGCATTTATGTCAACATTCGCGGGCACCTTAAATGCTGCTCAGGCTTATATCGTAAATGATATTTATTTAAAGTATAAAAATCCATATGCTTCAGCGAATCAGATTAAAAACATGAACTACATTACGGGCATTGTTGTAGTTATTGTTAGTATCATATTAGGGTTATTTGCTAAAGATGTAAATTCGGTACTACAATGGATTGTTTCCGTCTTATATGGTAGTTACGTTGGTGCAAATATATTAAAATGGCATTGGTGGCGATTTAATGGTGAGGGCTTTTTCTGGGGTATGGTTTCAGGATTGGTTGCTGCAGCAATTATTCCAGAATTATTTCCTGATGTATTAAGCTTGTACTTATTTCCTATATTATTAGTGATCTCGGTAATAGGCTCTATTATTGGTACTTTTGCTGCTCCTCCTACAGATGAAGAAATATTAAAAACGTTTTACAAAAACGTAAGGCCTTGGGGTTTTTGGAAACCTATTCATGACAAATTACTAAATGAAGGGGATAGTTTAAAAAAGAATACCGATTTTGGTATTGATATGTTCAATGTTGTTATTGGTATTATTGCACAAACAGCATTAGTTATTTTACCAATGTATCTTATTTTTAGACAAACTACGCCTTTTTATATTTCACTTGTAATAACTATAATTTGTGGAGTATTACTTAAAAAATTCTGGTGGAATACCTTAGAAAAAAAATTAAACTAGTAAAGCATGAAAACACTAATAAATTTAAAGCCTCATAAATTGGAAAACATTAAAGCCTCTTATAACGAATTAATTTCTTTGAAAAATGAACCTTTATCTGATTCAAATGGAATATACACGCGATATAAAAATCCTATTGTTACAGCTAAACATATTCCTATTCATTGGAGGTTTGATCTAAATCCGGAAACTAATCCTAATGGTTTAGAACGCATAGGGTTTAATGCTACAATGAATTCTGGTGCCATGAAATGGAAGGGTAAATACGTTATTTGCATTCGTGTGGAGGGTAATGATAGAAAATCATTTTTCGCTATGGCTGAAAGTCCAAACGGGGTTGATAATTTTAAATTTTGGGATAAGCCATGTGTCATTCCGCAAATAGATGGTAATCCTGATACGAACGCTTATGATATGCGATTAATAGCACATGAAGATGGATGGGTTTACGGCATATTTTGTACGGAACGTAAAGACCCTGAGGCTCCAAAAGGAAATACCAGTATGGCCGTTGCCAATGCGGGTATTGTAAGAACGAAGGACTTGGTAAATTGGGAACGATTACCAGATTTAGTCTCTAAAGCGGGCCAACAGCGCAACGTAACACTACACCCTGAATTTGTTAATGGCAAATATGCTCTTTACACTAGACCTCAAGATGGTTTTATTAGTGTAGGTAGCGGTGGAGGAATTGGTTTAGGTTATGTAGATGATATGACTAACCCAGTTGTAGATAGTGAAACCATAATTTTTGATAGAGAATACCACACGGTTTATGAGTTAAAAAACGGTTTAGGACCAGCACCAATAAAAACCGATAAAGGGTGGTTGCATTTAGCACATGGTGTCAGAAATACTGCGGCAGGCTTACGTTATACATTATATATGTTCATGACAGATTTAAATGATATTTCTAAAGTAACTCATAAACCAGCAGGTCATTTTATGGCACCCATAGGTAACGAACGTTTAGGTGATGTATCTAACGTATTGTTTTCTAATGGTTGGATAAAAGATGAAGATGGAACTGTATTTATTTATTATGCATCATCTGACACCAGAATGCACGTGGCCTTGTCTTCTGTGGAACAATTGGTAGATTATGTGATGAATTCTCCAATAGACCAACATACATCGTATGACTCCGTACAAACCATTATTAAACTAATTGATAGTAATAAAGGATTGTATTAATGAATAAAGCTTATAAAAATCTTCAGGAAGAACTGCATTCTGAATTGTTCCGAATTCTTGATTTCTGGAGTGCTAATACTGTTGATGAAAAGTACGGTGGTTTTGTAGGAAAAAGAGACTATCAAAACAATCTAATTCCAAAAGCTTCTAAAGGAATTATTTTAAACAGCAGGATTCTTTGGTCCTTTGCTGCAGCATCCAACTATTTAAAAACAGATGATTATAAAACTCTATGTGAAAGGTCTTATGACTATTTAAAAACCTATTTTAGAGACACAACACATAAAGGAGTATATTGGGAACTCGATTATTTAGGGCAACCCAAAAACAAGCGCAAGCAAGTATATGCGCAATCCTTTACTATTTATGCGTTATCGGAGTATTACATCTATTCAAAAAATGAAGAAGCCAAACAATGGGCTATTGAATTGTTTGAATATGTAGAACGTTATGCCAAGGATAATGAAAATGGAGGTTATTTAGAAGCCTTTAGGGAAGATTGGAGTATTATTGATGATATGCGTTTGAGTGATAAAGATATGAATGCTGCCAAAACTATGAATACGCACCTTCATATTTTAGAAGCTTATACCACATTACTTAAAATATATGATAATGAAAATTTAAGAAATTCACTAAAAGACTTAGTAGAAGTAATGAATGAGAAGTTCTTGAACGAGCACAATCACTACGAATTATTTTTCGATAAAAATTGGAAACTTTTGAGTAACTCCGTTTCCTATGGTCATGATATTGAATCAGCATGGTTAGTACTAGAAGCTGCTAAGATTATTGGAGATGAAGATTTGCTTAGCAAATCTAAAACTATTGCAATTAAAGTAGCAGATACCTTTATTAAAAAGGGTATAGATACAGATGGTTCCGTAATTAACGAAACTAATTTATCTACCAATCATTCGGATACCGACAGACATTGGTGGCCGCAAATGGAAGCTTTAGTGGGGTTAAAATTTGCCTACGAAATTGAGAGTAAAGATGAGTATATATCAACCTCCTTAAATATATGGGAGTATACCAAAAATAATTTGCTGGATTTTGAGTTTGGGGAATGGCATTTTAGAGTAGACAATAAAGGTGCTGTTTACACCCAAGAAGATAAAGTAAGCATGTGGAAAGCCCCTTACCACACATCTAGGGCTTGTATTAAAATGAATGAATAGAAGATTCTCTACTATCAAGAATAATAAATAAAGTTGTACATGTATTAAAATTGAATAATAAACTAATCGTATTTATAATAGTTTTCCTTTCGTTTACCTGTGAATCTTCTAGACCACAACGGAAAAATTGTGAAAAGGGAGGGATTTTTACCTGATGATGTAAACAGCCGTGCTATAGATTTTATTGAAGAAAATAAAGACAATCTTTTATTTCTATATATTCTTTACTATACAGCACTTAGCTCTAAACAAGTGCCCGATAAGTGGTGGAATAATTTTGAGGATAAAACATAGAGATATGGATAAAGAAAATATAAGTCTAAGAAATGACCAGTCTATGTTAGCCTAAGATGAATATTTTTTCGATTTAATAAAATACCCACAGCAGCTTACGAATATTGCCTTAAAAAGTATAGAGAAATTAAATGCTATGATTGCTTTTAAAAGATTAGGCGTTAAAAAAGATATTTAATAAAGAGTATTCAAATAATTTAACGGAATTCTTTTAGATAGGCAAAGGGCGTAAGACCCGTTAGTTTTTTAAATTTTCGGTTGAAATTAGACAAATTGTTAAAGCCAGCTTCTTGAGCAATTTCTTTAATACTGTAGAT
>Ga0114952_1003231_pt1 | contig 11746 bp, 6 predicted proteins | sample SidtaG_2_FD_87303 | JGI IMG/M metagenome (GOLD analysis project Ga0114952, IMG submission 87303) | Marine algal microbial communities from Sidmouth, United Kingdom - Sidmouth_Asex2 metaG | ecosystem: Host-associated > Algae > Red algae > Unclassified | place: Sidmouth, United Kingdom | collected... | reverse complement strand
GGTGCATTATCAGAATAATTATAATCATAAGAAGCATTCGCAGAAAGCGTCGGCTTTTTCTCAGCATCAATTATATTCAAGTCCATTTCGTTTACCGATTGATTTTGTCGATTGATTTGTATTTCAATGTTGTTTTGCTTTGCCTCGGTAAGCAGTGCATCCAAGACAAGGCCTTCATCTATTTCGGTGATTGCCTCAATCGTAAAATCTGCTCTTGCATTAGTACCCATGGCAATATTCAAATCGCGTTTAGTATTTTCAACATTCAATCGAGCATTAAGCAAATTGACGCTATCACGTTGAATATCTACTTGTGCATTTAAGACATCCAAACCATTTCCTTGTCCATATTCTAACTGATATTCAGCCCTGCGCAATCGTTCACTAGAAACGCCTATGGTTTGTTCTAGTACCTCAACATTTTCAATGGCGATAGCCAATTGATAATAAGATTGATAAACGTTGAGTAGATTTTGTTGAACAGCTTGTTGCATTTGTAAATCACTTAGCTTAAGGCTTTCTTTCAGTTGATCTAATGTTAGTTCTCTGCTTTTATCAAAAATAGTGTAGTCTGCTCGGACTGATGCAGAACCATTCCAACTAAGTGCCTGATCGGTACTAGCATCTAATCCGGTACTGAATTTTTGAGAAGAGCTACCCCATCCACCATCAAGTACACCAGTAGCTGAGATGGTAGGGCGGTATCCATTCGCTTTTTTGTCTGTAAGATTCTCGGCCAACTCAACATTGTTTTTTGAAATGCGAATGTCAAAATTATTTTCTAAGGTCAACATCTTAGCTTGCTCCAAGCTCAATGTATTTTGACAAAAACAAAATGATTGACTTAGAAAAAAAAATAAAAATACTAAACTATATTTCATAACATTCACTATTAATATGCACTAAATTTAAGCTTGGTTATTACATAGAAGCTGCTGCTTCCTTCTCAGATTCCAACTCTATGAGGGCTCGCTCGACCGATTCTTTTGTTGGTTTTTTTCCTGTCCAAAACCACTTCAATAATACCTTGACATTATTTTTTAGCGACAGCAATAGTGGCAACAAAAACAAAGTCATAAAAGTAGCATAGGCAATGCCATAAGCTACAGAGATTGCCATGGGTATCAAAAACTGTGCGGAGAAACTCTTTTCAAAAATCAAAGGTGCCAAACCAGCTACAGTAGTTATTGATGTAAGAAAGATCGCTCTAAACCTGGATCTTCCAGCTTCGACCATAGCTTTATGATACGACCAACCATCTTTGAGTAGGAGGTTAAATTTCTCAACCAGCACCAGTCCATCGTTAACCAATATTCCGACGAGGGCAACAATTCCTAATCCAGATAATATATTGACACTTACACCATGTATCCAGTGCCCCCATGCAACTCCTACAAAGCAAAACGGGATCAATATGAAGAGAAGTAAAGGTTGTCCATAAGATCTAAATACAAAAGCGATCACACTGTACATCAATAATAAAATGATCGGCAATACTTTTCCCAACGCGGCTCCTATTCTAGCAAAACCTCGATTCTGACCTTCATACAGAGGAGTCACCGTCGGATATTTTGCAATTAGATCAGGCATAACATTCGCTCTAATATCTGCCAATATTTCTGGAGCAGAATCTTTGGGGTCTGCCATATCTGCATCTACTCGTATTTCTCTACGACCATCTATATGGTTGATGACCACTTCTCCTCTACCGATCGTATAGTTGGCGATTTCAGAAAGGGGCACCCTATTGCCGTCAGGAGTAACGATACGCATGGCATCCAGATTAGCAATGCTACTCCGGTTGCTGCGATCATACCGCACCCATACTCTGATCTCATCCCTTCCTCGTTGAAAACGCTGGACAGAATTACCAAAGAATCCTGATCTCACTTGCGACATGACTTGTTGTAGATCAAGACCAAGCAAATAAGCATTATCTTTCAATTCAAGTTTAATCTCCTTTATACCCGCTGGATCATTATCAGTAATGTCAGTCAATCGTGCATTTTCACCAAAGTTATACTTGAGATTTTCAGTAGCTTTCTTTAGTTCATCTACATTATTCCCCACAAGAGAAATAGAAACAGGAGATCCTCCGAATGCATTCCCTGATCCATAGACGACAGACTCTGCTTCATAGATCGGTCCTACCCTTTTTCTTATGTCATTTGAAATCACAGAAGCTGGTATGTCTCTTTTCTCACCAGGCAATAAATTCAAAGTCAGAGAAGCACTTGAGGAACCTGGGCCAAGCCTTCGTACTATATTTTCAATAAGTGGTAAAGAGTCCACTTTCGTTAATGCTTTATTAGAATTCCAAGCCTCTTGCTCTATAATATTAATCAATGAATCTGTGATCGATTCACTTGTACCCTGTGGCAATTCAAGACTAATACTAACCCGATCGGATGCTACGGTTGGAAAAAAAGTGAAGCGTATTATCCCCCCTTGAAAGGCACCCACAGTAACTAACAATAAAGCGATCGGAATGGCAAAACCAAAAACTGGAAAATTAAGCACAAATTTTAGGGTAGGCACATAGAGCTTTTCTCTCAACCATGACATGCCTTTATCCGCCCATACATTCAAAAAGAATGGCTTTGCATCTTTGTTCAAAGCATTAGAGTGCGCCAAGTGGGCTGGCAAGATCAAAAAGGCTTCTACCAATGAGATCAATAATATAATGATCACGATGGTAGAGATCTGCCCAAAGAAGGATCCCAATCTTTCGGGTAAAAATAAAAAGGTTGAAAATGCGATCATAGTCGTCAATATTGCCGCGATGATCGGTGGCATGACTTGTTGTGATCCTTCTACTGCAGCTCTTAACTTTGGTTTCCCATTTTCAAATTGATCATATATATTCTCGGCAATGACAATCCCATCATCTACCAATATACCTATCACAATGATCATCCCAAACAAAGAGATCACATTGATGGTCATAAATGTTGGTGCAAAAATAAATAAACCCAAAAATGAAAATGGCAAACCAATGGCTACCCAAAGCGCAATACTAGGTTTCAAGAAGATAGAAAGAAATATCAAGACCAAAAATATCCCCATTAAACCATTTTCTAAAAGTAAGTTCTGACGATCATTTAATGCGATGGATGAATCTTGGCTAATATTAAGCTTCAGTACGTCATTTTTTTCATTATACTTCTCGATGTATCTTTTTACTTCATCTGTTGCCAATAGAAGATCTTCCGTATTGGTGGTGCTTACCGCTATCTGTACAGCCGGGTTACCATTGAAGTCAATTCGGTCTGGTGTCTCTGACCATTTGTCTCTTACAACGGCGACATCTCTAAGACGCACTATTTGACCTGAGCTGGTAGACTTCACAACAATGAAATCTAATCCATCTCCATAGTATGATCTGTTGCTTGCTCTTATTAAATATTCTTCTGTTTCTGTTTTAATATTTCCTCCAGTTGTGAGTAGGTTGGTATTTCTCACCGCAGCTGCCACCTCGCTAAAAGTCAAATTAAAGGCCAATAACTTATCTTCCTTAACAGCGATCTCAATTTCCTCAGCTGGAAATCCGCTCAATTCTATCTGGGAGATGTCTTGAAGGGTTCTTAGATCATCTTCTATTTTTCTGGCTTCTTCTTTTAAAGTGATCAAAGGAAGTCCTTCTCCACTGACCGTGAAAGTGATCGCATTATTGATGTTCTCCTGTTTGGAAATAACAGGCGGTTCCATATCTGTAGGAAATGAGGGTACCCGATCTACTGCATTCTTTACATTAGCCAAGATGATATCTATCTCAGCTCCTTCAACAATCTCCACAGTTATGGTCGCGGCATTCTCTCTCGAGGCAGAAGTTACTCTGTCAATATCCACCAATCCACGCAAATTATCCTCGATCTTCAAGACAACACCTTCTTCGATCTCTGCAGGAGAAGCTCCTGGGTAAGTAATATTGATGAAGATCAACTTCGAATCATCAAGCGGAAAATAGGAGGAGTTAGTATCCTGTAGTCCGAAGTATCCAAATACTGCTGTACAAATCATGAGAATATTCACAGCAACCGGGTACTTTATAAAAAAGGCAACAAAATTTTTCATTATTTCATTTGAATTGAACAGATGATGTGCTGTCGTGTCTTGGATTCATTATTTTTGCTCAAATCTTTCGACAAGCATACCATCATAAGCACCTGGTAGCATTTTTTCTAATATTTCTGTACCATCTTCAATACCTCTGATCACAACTGTTTTATCCGTGTAGTGCACGGGTTCTATCTCGGTCAGACTTAACTTACCATCGTGAAGGACGTAGATTTTAGAATTATCAACCAACAATTTTCTAGAGATTTCAAAAGTATTTTTCTCATTCTTTGCCTTAAGGATTGCCTCTAAGTACATGCCTTCTCGAAGCCCGTGGCCTATGACCTGAATGTAAGCTTGAATTGTTTGAGTGTTAGGGTTGATCAGATTATTTATACGTGCTACTTTTCCATTCCAATTTTTGGTTTTTTCTACATTTTGAAGTTTTACCGTATTACCTGCTTTAAGAAGGTCTGCAAAAGCAGAATTTACAGCTACTTCCAATTCATAGATATTAGGATTTATAAATTCTCCCAACTTTTGTCCTGCACGAACCAAGGAACCTTTATTGATGGTTGCTTCGGTAAGCACACCATCAAAAGGTGCATAGATGTTGTACTTAGTTAGGCGTTCTTCAATATTTTTTACAGTATACCAGGTAGTAGTGATATTTTGCCCCGCGATAAATAGCTTTTCTCTTTCCGAACTTGCCTTTGGCAGTGGTTTTAAGATGCCGTTGATCTCGAAATTTTGAGTGTAAGTCTCCCACTTATTGAAGGCATCTGGATAATCAAACTTTAGGTCTGGAAGTATTCCTACCAACAAGTTTTGCAAACTACTTTTTTGCGACAAAAGGCTTGCTCTTTGTTCAGCGCTATTTAGACGGATCAATACTTCTCCTTCTGTATACCTCACTCCTGGCTTGAATGCTTTATCACTATATTCAAATATCCCTTGTACTTCTGAGAAAAGTTCAATCCTTTCCTTGGCTGCTAGGTTTCCACTGGCAGTGACCGTAATCGGTGTATCTGTATTTTTAACTTCTTTAGTAAATACCTTTGAAATTGCCTTTTTCGGTTTTTCCTTCTGTGGTCTTTCTGTAGCTGCTAATTTTTGCTTGGCCATGTACCCACCACCTATAATGAGTATCCCAATGATGCTGATAATGATTTGTCTCATAGAGGATTAGATATTTTTTTGAAAGTCTCTTTGTATCTCATAGATTCCTTGTGAACACCTCTAAGCAATGAAAAGTTGATTAAATTATAAAACGAATCACTTTAATTTTTCAACTCCAAAGAATAAGGAAGCCTAAAAGTTCTTATGAACGTAATCTTTAATTTCTGAAAACAAAATAATAGCAAAGAATCTAAAGTCTAATCAATACTCCTTGCATTTACCCATCAGAAGTTATGATTGAAAATCAATACAATATGGATTCAAAATTAATAAAATTTATAGAATACATTGCCTTGCTAGAATATTTATGTTCTGAATTAAATTTTATCGTTAACCTTTTTTTCAACGGAAATATTTGCTTTAAAAGCGAATATCTATGCTATATATTGAGGTAATAAAATCATTGAAATCTCGATAAGTTGAGAGCAGATGTCAGTTTTCCATTTGAGCAAATTCGAGTTAAAGTTCAAAATTCTGCCAAGTTGACCAGTATGCCCACTTGTCTTTTACAATTCATGAAATAAAAGATTGTTCTTAAATTCCAAAAGCATAAAAATACCTGCCTAGAATTTCTTAATATACTCCTTCAAGCATCACTATAACATCCTGTTGTAATGAGATAAACAGCTTATTTAGATTCCCTGCGTGATCAAATAATGTACAAGACCAAACAAGGCACTAACACCAATCCAGATGAGCATATTGATTTTTAAGCGGTACATCGCCACAAAAGAAACTACGATCCATCCTAAGGTTATGAAATCAATTTGAGCAATAGAAAGGTCTTTTGGAAAAATTACGGCTTTTCCAAGGTAGATTGTGAGGTTAAGAATCACACCTACCACTGCTGCTGTCACTATGCTCAAAGCTTGCTTTATCTTTTCATTATCCCGTGTTCTTTCAATGAGTGGTGCACCAACAAAAATAAACAAGAAACATGGTACGAAGGTATAAAGCGTAGTCGTAAACAGACCCAATGAACCCATGAGCAGAGATCCTCCAAAATTATTGTATCCCGCCATAAAACCAACAAATACTAAAACCATCACAAGTGGTCCAGGAGTGGTTTCACCCAATGCCAAACCATCGATCATTTGTAATTCTGTAAGCCAATCCAATTGTTCCACACTGACTTGAGCCACATACGGTAAAACGGCATAAGCTCCACCAAAAGTTACAAAAGCAGCCTTTGTAAAGAAAAAGGAAAGTTGTTTCCAAAACGCAAAATCGTTCGTTAGAAAATAAAAAAGTACCAACGGAACCAACCAAATGCCGAAAGCCGATAATACTTGCTTTCCAAATTTACCGATATTAAAACCGGTCTCCGACAGAACGGATTTTTCGTTAATGTAATACTTCTCCTCGTCTTTTGCTAATTGCTCTTTTGCACTAGCCGTTTGTTTAAACAATTGAGGCATGATTCTGCGAGTTACAAATGCAAGAATTAATGAGCCAATAATAATATAAGGAAATGGTATATTTAAGAAAAATATGCAGATGAATGCTGCGATGGCGATCACAAAATGAAAAACCGTATGCAAAGACTTTTTTCCGATCTTGATAAGCGCTAATAATACAATGGCAATAACTGCAGGTTTTAGTCCTGCAAACAAGGCATAAACCCAAGGTATATTGCCAAAGGTGACATACAATGCAGCCAAGCCCAGTAAGATGAACATAGAAGGCAAAATGAAGAAGATTCCAGCTACCAAGCCTCCTTTAGTACCGTGTAACATCCAACCCGTGTAAGTAGCCAATTGTTGAGCTTCCGGACCGGGAAGGATCATTGTGAAGTTAAGGGCATGTAAAAAACGGCTGTCTGAAATCCATTTTTTCCTTTCTACTAGAAACTCGTGCATTATAGCTATCTGACCAGCAGGACCTCCAAAACTTATAAAACCAAGCTTCAACCAAAACCAAAAGGCTTCTTTGAATGATGGTTTTTGAACTTTGGTAGTTGTGTCTCCTCCTTTCGATGCTTTCAAAATTTGCGATTTTTATGTGTCGCAAAAATATACAATAAAATATGAAAAAATAGTTTATTGAAAATTACTATTGAAATTTAATTATTCTATTTTCAAAGACGTAGGGCTAGGTTAAAATGGACTAAGACGAGAAGACATATATTTAGATTTTATTTTTCAATCACAAGTCTAAATAAATGGATACGATTCTGTCATTTACTTTTAGCATATAAATCCCATCCTCTCGTGTGTTCATTTGTGCGCTCATTCCAAATAGGTAAATTCAAATATGGTTTTTAGATCTTGAACGGCTTATGGAGTGAGATTTAACTTATTATTTTTATTGGTGCACACTCGACGAATGATTACATCTTGTGTCTCCGGCCGGATGGAATAACATGAGATGATATAAGGGGGTATCCATATTTTGTATTAATTACTTCCCAAAATGTAAACTTTCATAATATTGAAACTATTTGCTATCTTTAGTAAGATTTGTTTTACTAAAGAATCAAAAACTTAAAGCAATGAAAAACTTAAAAAAACTAACCTTAGCGATTAGCACATTCCTTCTGTGCCAAGGCCTTAGTGCCCAAACAACAGACACGCTCTATTTTTTAAACATCCTTACACCTTTCATTCAATCTATTCCTTCCAGTGAAATTGGAGGAGCAGAATTTGGACCGGGCATCACAGAACCAATATTTGGTTCTTTAGCTTATGCTATAGATGGCGTAGATAACATGGCTTGCAATCCAGTAAACAACATGTCAGGAAAAATCGCTTTAGTAGATCGCGGAGGCTGCTTTTTTAACCTCAAAGCTTTTAATGTGGAACAGGCAGGAGCTCTTGCCTGTATAATATGCAACTTTGAAGATGAGGTTGTGACTATGAATGAAGGGGATCCTTTAGATATTAACATTCCCTCAATTATGCTTTCTTCCAGCCACTGTCAAAACCTAAAAGATGCTTTGAATGCTGGCTTAGATGTTGAATTAGGTTTATCATTTACCGCTTCTCCATACAGCAAAATATCAGGCCAAATTGCTCACGACAAAAATTTTAATTGTGAGCTTGACAGCGGCGAATATACTTTAGCTAATTTTAAGGTAACTGCTACTAAGAATAATTTTACTTATACTACTTTCTCTGATGAATTGGGAAATTATAGGATCTTTTTGGATACTGGAAACTATGTCGTTCAAGTTAATCCACCTTCAGAAATTTGGACAAATTGTGAAGCCCCTATTGATGTCATATTCCCTGATTATGATTTGGAACAAGTGTTTGATCTCCCTTTAGAATCAGTTATCGATTGCCCAGCGCTTTTTGTTGACATTGCAAACCCGATTTTACGAAGATGTTTTAAAAATAATTTTAATGTGCGATATTGTAATTTTGGAAGTATGATCGCTGAGGACGCTTATGTCACGATCTTATTTGACCCCTTATTTACTGTTAGTTCAAGCTCAATTCCTTATTCGCAAGATGGAAATCTTTATACTTTTAATTTAGGAGACCTTGATTATGGCGTTTGTGATGCATTTAATATAACAGCGGAGCTTAGTTGTGATGCGGAACTAGGGATGACGCTTTGTTCCGTTGCCAATATTTATCCAAATGATGATTGCATACTCCAGGGTGATGATTGGAATGGTGTTGATATTAAAGTAAGTGGAAATTGTAATGGACCTGATGTTCAATTTGTCATTCAAAATAATGGTAATGATATGACAGAAACCTTAAATTATGAAGTTATTCGAAACGCAGTATTACACGAAAGTGGAACTTTCATGCTAGACTCAGAAGCAACTCAACACTTAAATTTTCCAGCGGATGGTGCAACATATCGAGTAGAGGCCAACCAATCTAACGACCATCCTTGGGCTAATCTTCCGAGTGCAACCGTTGAAGCTTGTACCTCTAATGGGAGTTTTGAAATAGGGTTCTTTTCCATGTTTCCAGTTGTGGATTATGGAGAAAGTTATGACGAATTATGTCAGGAAGTTGTTGGATCATATGACCCTAATGATAAGCAAGGTTTTCCTAAAGGATATGGCGATGATCATTACATCGAACGCAATGTCGATCTCCGTTACTTAATACGTTTTCAAAATACAGGAACAGATACCGCTTTTACTGTAAAAATTACAGATGAAATATCTACGCACTTAGACATGAGAACTTTCCGCCCAGGTGCAAGTAGTCATGATTATATTATGGATATTGTTGGCCAAGAAGTGACCTTTACTTTTAATAATATTATGCTCCCTGATAGTTTTGCAAATGAACCTGCATCAAATGGCTGGTTGGAGTATGAGATTTCTCAGAGGTTTGACCTTCCTTTAGAAACAACAATCGAAAATAAAGCTGCGATATTTTTTGATTTTAATGAGCCTATTATCACCAATACAACAGTTCATACTATTGGAGAAAAATTTTTAGAAACAACTTCATTGAAAGATATTTTTGAGACCAAGCAACCTTTAGTATTTTCACCAAACCCTGTTCAACAAGGACAATTCGTTTTTATCGAATCAAAAGTTGATCATAATTTGTCTTACCAATTATTAGGCATAGATGGTCAACTAATACAAAGTGGAAATTTGGAAAGCGGAAAACTGCAAATACCCAAGCTGGCACCTATGGGTATCTATCTGATTAATTTGATTGATAAAAATGGGGAAATTGAATACGGAAAATTAGTGATTCATTGATCCTAATTTTTCATTTGATTAAATTTACTTCCCTTGTTTGTTCTAAGGTCTCCAAAATTTCTTTGTTGAATTCATACCCGCTACTATCGTAACTTATTGGTGTGATAGTAATTCCGGTACACCCGAAAAAAATCAGAAGTAGGAACACAAATAATAGTCTGCTCATTTTGTAGTTAGGTCTTTTTTCTTCTTATTAATCCCATCATTAGGTTTGTCAAGAATATGATTTGCAGACCGATAAATATCAAAATTAAAAATGCAACCATTTTGTTCCATTGTCTAAACAATTCAAAATCTCTAGTTGCATAGGTAGTTTGTAAAATTGATATAAATGTAAAACCAATCAAGCTTAAGGAAGTTCCTATGAAATGTACTTTACTCAACATTGAATTAAGACGATTGAATCTTAGGAACCAATACACGCCACCTAATATGCCCAAGAATAGCGTAAAAAAAATTGCAACATGAATGGAGGCTATAACAAAATATGTATCATATGATTGAAGATCGAAAGTACTCTCTGCTTTAAACAGAATAAGTACAAGTATTATTGGAATGGTCCACCATAAGATCTTGTAAGGCTGATTTTTATTCATTTTATTTTTTTGTTCTCCAAAGCCCTTGACACGCTTTCCTATTTAATCTTTTACATACTTTCTATATTCTTCTATCTTTTTTTCAATTCTATCACTTAAATATTCATTTTTATTTTGTAACTCTTTTGCAATTAACTTAGCTTCATTTAAATATTTTTTTACTTTCTCCTGTGTCCAATGCGGCGGCGGATGCTGTAAATTTGTGATTCGATCTGCAAGTTTGACCAGTCCAACTTCATCAATTTGTTCATTAATTCTTCGCAAGCTATCTAGCATCATTTCTTCTTTAGTCGACAAATTTTCATTCTTGGTCAATGCCTGTACCCCTTTGGCTATATTTTCACCAAATAATTCTTTTATCTCTTCATAAGTACTCGATGTATCTTCAATGGTATCATGCAGTATGGCAACTTGAATCGCATATGCTATATCAAAACTCTCTGAGTGACTATATGCCACCAACACTTCCATCGCTACGTTTGAAATATGTAGAAGATAATTGGAGTTGGTTCCAGGTACCAATTGTTTGCTATGCTTATCCCCGGCATATTTAATTGCCTTTTGATAGAGCTCTTGTATCATAGTATTTATTTTATTTATATGAGAATCTGCTTACTTAGTTAATGAATGTACAATATATATGCTCATTTCCTCACGATTTCACATTTAAAACGGGTTAATTTAAGAAATTCAGTATTCCTACATTACCATAATTTTGCACATTATAATAGACTCAAAAAGCTGATTTTAAAGGTAATTCATCCATAATTAGCCTTTCGAGCATTATGGCCCACTTCATTTATCAAATATTAGGTCACATTCACACATTGTTTTGGCCAATTCATAAAACCTACCCATATCTGAATCGAAGAAGGCATATATTTGATTATACAAATTAATGATCGATACTAATTAGTACATTCTATTCAAAACTAATAATATCACTTTTAACATTACTCGAACAACCCGAACATATTAAATAGCTTACTATCATGAACAATCAATTAAATCAACCTTTCCAAAAAAAATTAGCCTTACTAACAATAAGCATTGGATTATTATACTTTTACTTTGGGATGTTAAAATTCTTCCCCAATTTAAGCCCTGCTGAAGAAATAGGATCTGTGACAGCTTGCAAGCTTTGCTTTGGACTCCTCAACGAAGAATTATGCCTCTTGTCATTAGCATTTCTTGAAGTCATGATCGGAGTTTTTCTGATTGCACGAAAACATCT
>Ga0114952_1003227_pt1 | contig 11762 bp, 16 predicted proteins | sample SidtaG_2_FD_87303 | JGI IMG/M metagenome (GOLD analysis project Ga0114952, IMG submission 87303) | Marine algal microbial communities from Sidmouth, United Kingdom - Sidmouth_Asex2 metaG | ecosystem: Host-associated > Algae > Red algae > Unclassified | place: Sidmouth, United Kingdom | collected... | reverse complement strand
TTCTTCACCAAATTCGTAAATTGCTACAATTAGTTCCCCGTTGAATATCGTTAGCTTTCCATTGCCTTCTATCAATCCGGCCCGACATCTTCCTGTCCATTTGAAGTGTAAATTTTCGAAGTTGTAGTTTTTGATCTCTTCAAATTCATTTTGATCTATACCAATAGAGCACTCATTATCTGTTGATTTTATGTAATTAACATTATTATTTTCTAGAGCTATTCCAAACAAAATTTTAGATAAAAATATAATTGTCAAAGAGTATAGTAAGCACCAATCGGTAATTTTAAAAGCTAAGTTCTTCACGGAACAAACCTCCTATAAAGTTCATACTTCGCTATGATCGAGTTGTGAGGATCGATTATGTTGCTTTAGAAGAAGGTTATTAACATGCATCTTTCGATGCAACTATTTTTTGAGTGTAGGTCTTGTATGTTGGAGGTAAGGTGGCAATAATTGTTAGTCAGCTCATTAATTGATTCATCGTGAATCAACTTTAGCGTGTGTTAAAAAATATATCTTCTTATGCGTGTTTGAGTTGCTTACCTTGTCGGCTTAACCCCGTGGAGCCTCTCAACCGGGGGGTGGTGGGGGGAATCAACGCTCTCGCATCACTGATATAACTGGCATCATTCGACGTGATCGCAGTGCTTACCTATTGCTTACTTAAAGGAAGTGCGTCTAATGTACCGCGTCCCTAAGTTATTGAAATCATGGCGATCCCGTCAGGACTCGAACCTGAAACCTACTGATTAGAAGTCAGTTGCTCTATCCAGTTGAGCTACGGGACCGTAGGCATTGGTGTGACGCCTTCGAGGCGACATTACCAGTGCGACACCTTCAGTGCGACACCTTCAGTGTGACCAAGGAACACGGCGGGCGGTGGAGAAGTTGTCGCCGTAGCCACGCGGGCGATGGCGGCGTTTGTGGGGTTCCTCGACGCCGGCGGCGATGCCATGGCGTGCAGCGTAATCCATGGCATCCTCCTTGGTCGGGAAGGTCAGTCGCACCTGCGAACTGGTATCGGTCGAGCCGGTCCAGCCCATGAGCGGATCGACCGGCCTCGGCCCATCATGGACGAAATCGAGCACCCATGTCTTCGTCTTCCCCATCCCGGAGGTCATCGAGCTTTTGGGCGGCTGGTAGATGCGGGCAGTCATGGCGTTTCCACAGGATGACGGATAATGCGCAACATCCTGATTTCGGATGCTTCATGCAAGCGTCAAGTTCCATATGCTCCAACTTATGCGTTCCCCTAAGAGGATCATGACGTCGAATCGCTGCAGGGTGGGCGGCGACGTAGCCTATGCCGCTCCTCACAACCGGCTTGCATCCGCCTCTCGCATCCTTTAACGCAGCCCTTGTTCCGAACCGGAGTGATGCTCCGGTCCTGACATTTCAGGATCGCCGTCCGTCAGCGCGTCGCGCCCACGGGCGCGCTTCTGCGTTTTGGAAACGCGCCCACGGGCGCGCTTCTGCGTTGAGAAAAGCGCCTACGGGTGCGGTTGTCGTTTGGAGAATGGTGCATGTTCGAGGCTCTATCGGATCGTCTGGGCGGCGTTTTCGACAAGCTGACCAAGCAGGGGGCGCTGCGCGAGGAAGATATCGCGACGGCCCTGCGCGAGGTGCGGCTGGCGCTGCTCGATGCCGATGTCTCGCTGCCCGTCGCCCGCGATTTCGTCAAGCGGGTGGGCGAGAAGGCCGAAGGGGCGGCAATCACCAAATCCGTCTCGCCGGGGCAGCAGGTCGTCAAGATCGTCCATGACGAACTGATCCGCACGCTCGCCGGGGGTGACGATCCCGCTCAGATCGAGAGGAACGCCAAGCTTGCGGTGGACAGCCCGCCCGCTCCCGTCCTCATGGTCGGCCTGCAAGGCTCCGGTAAGACCACCACCACCGCCAAGATCGCCAAACGCCTGACCGAGCGCAACCGCAAGCGCGTCCTCATGGCCTCGCTCGACACACGCCGTCCGGCGGCGATGGAGCAGTTGGCGATCCTCGGCACCCAGATCGGCGTCGATACCCTGCTGATCATGCAGGGTCAGGATCCCGTCGCCATCGCCAAGCGGGCGATGACCCAGGCGAAGATGGGCGGCTATGACGTCGTGATGCTCGACACTGCCGGTCGATTGCATGTCGATGACGAGTTGATGGCCGAGGTCGCCGCCGTGCGCGATGCGACAGGGCCGCATGAAACGCTGCTGGTCGTGGACAGCCTGACGGGTCAGGATGCGGTCAACGTGGCCGAGAACTTCGATGGCCGCGTCGGCATTACCGGGGTCGTCCTGACGCGAATGGATGGCGACGGTCGCGGTGGCGCGGCGCTGTCGATGCGCGCGGTGACGGGCAAGCCGATCAAGCTGGTCGGCGTCGGCGAGAAGATGGACGCGCTGGAGGAATTCTACCCCGACCGCGTTGCGGGCCGCATCCTCGGGATGGGCGATATCGTCGGCCTCGTCGAGAAGGCGCAGGAGCAGGTCGAAGCCGAAGCCGCCGAGCGCATGGCCAAGCGGATGATGAAGGGTCGCTTCGACTTCAACGACCTCAAGAGCCAGCTGGAGCAGATGATAAACATGGGTGGCCTCGGTGGCCTGATGGGAATGCTCCCCGGCGTCGGCAAGATGCAGAAGCAGATGGATGCCGCCGGCCTCGACGATTCGATCCTCAAACGCCAGATCGCCATCATTCAGTCCATGACCAAGGAAGAGCGCAAGCGCCCCGAACTCATGGCCGCCAACCGCAAGAAGCGCATCGCGCGCGGGGCCGGTGTCGAAGTTTCCGAAATCAACAAGCTGATGAAGATGCATCGCCAGATGGCGGACATGATGAAGAAGATGGGCAAGAAAGGCGGCATGAAGGGCCTCGCCGCGATGATGGGCGGCAAGGGCGGAATGCCTCCCGGTGCGATCCCGCCCTCCGGTGCTTCGCCCATGGGCCTGCCCCCCGGCGGAATGCCCGCCATGCCCAAGGGCATGAGCTTGCCCGCCGGTCTGTCGGGGCTGGGCAAGAAGAAATGACCCCACCCGTTCTCACCACCGAGCGCCTGACCTTGCGCGGCCTGTCTCTGGAAGACGTGGATACGTTCGCACGATTCTACGGGTCGGATCACGCGCGCTATTATGGCGGACCGGTAGGCCCGGTGGAGAGCTGGCGCAATCTGTCGATGTATGCGGGAAGCTGGCCGCTGCGCGGCTATGGCCCCTGGGCCGTGACCCTGACGGGGACGGGCGATACGCTGGGGATGCTCGGCCCGTGGTTCCCCGAAGGCTGGCCGGAGCCGGAGATCACGTATTTCATTCTCGAAGACCACGCCGGCAAGGGCTATGCCCGCGAAGCCTTGCGCGCCGCTCTGGACTGGGTGTTCTCCGAAGCGGGATGGACGACCGCCATCAGCGGCGCGAACCCTCTCAACATCGCCTCCATCGCGCTGGCAAAATCCTGTGGCGCAAGGCCGGACGGACAGGCCGATGTGCCGCCCTACGGAATGATGGATATTTATCGATACACCCCGGAGGCCGCATGAGCGCCGACACCGAACTCAACACCCGCGCGATCTCGGCATTGAAAGCCCTGATCGGAAAACCCGTGGGCGCGATCTATGGCCGTGAAGTCCATGCCGAACCTCTGCGCTCCTCCGCCTCCATGCCTGCCGGGGTCATGTGGATCAGCGGCGAGACGCCCGATTTCGTGACCATCGAGACCGAATGGAAGACCTCCAAGGGCGATCAGGATTACCATCTCCTGAACATCGCCCGTTCCGGCAAACCTCTGGAACTGCCGTACAATACCCGCACGGGTGCCGTCGGTCCCTGTTCGCTGATCGAGATGTCGATGCCCGGCACGATGCTGGTCGCCATCGACGTGATCGAGATGACTGCCGTCCTGGACGATACCGTCACCTACGATCATGCCCTGACCTTCCGCTTCGACGATGGCAATGCGGTCAGCCTCAGCACCGAGCACGACTCGATCCTCGGTGCGCTGATCGTGCGCGGCGGCGAAGCGCAGGCCCGTGAACCCGAATTCGAAACACTCAAAACCCGTATGACCCTCAAGTAAGGACGACCTGACTATGGCAACCGTTATTCGCCTCGCCCGTGGTGGCTCCAAGAAACGCCCCTTCTATCGCATCGTCGTCGCCGACAGCCGCATGGCCCGCGATGGCCGCTTCATCGAGAAGGTCGGCACCTACAATCCTCTGCTCGCCAAGGACAACGAGCAGCGTGTGCAGATGAACGTCGAGCGCATCCAGGAATGGATCGCCACGGGTGCCCAGCCTACGGACCGTGTGAACCGTTTTCTCGAAGCCGCTGGCCTGAAAGAGAAAACCGAGCGCAATAACCCGAACAAGGCCAAGCCGGGCAAGAAGGCCGAGGAGCGCGTCGCCGAGAAGGCCGAGAAGGAAGAGGCCAAGCGCGCCGCTGCCGAGGAAGCCGCCAATGCCCCCGCCGAGGAGCCTGTCGCAGAAGAAGCGCCTGCAGAAGAAGCGCCTGTGGAAGTTGCTGCCGAGGAAGCCCCTGCGGAAGAAGCCGCAAGCTGATCGCCTGAAATGTGCTATGATCGAACCGTGGTAGGAAAGGCTGTGCCATGAGCATCGCGGTTCGAGAGCGCCTGATGACCGTCGAGGAGTTTCTCGACTGGCATCCCGACGATGAGAAGTGGGAACTGGTTGGCGGCATCTCGTGGCGGATGATGGCCGAAGGCGACTTCCACGAGACCGTCAAGACCAATGTCTCGAATGCCCTTGGTCGCCGCCTTCGTGCTCCCAATCCCTGCCGTCCAGGCTCGAACGGTAAACTTGTGCGTATTGATAATACGACGGGTTATCGTCCGGATGCACATATCAACTATGCGCCGGTGAGAGGGCCGGTGGAGGCGTTGATCGAGAAACCGGTCGTCGTATTCGAAGTGGCCGTGACTTCTCTCGAGAGCGATCTTACCGATAAGCGGAACGGTTATTTCGTCAATCCGCATGTCGAGCATCTCATCGTCGTCAATCCGATGGCACGCAAGGTCCACCATTTCCGGCGAGGGTCCGCCATCGAAGACATCCTCAATGTAGGCGACACACTTTCTTTGGACGGCACGGCTTCGCTCGACCTTCCCATTGCCGAGTTCTTCGAATGGCCGCCGGAGATAATATGACAAACCGTGTCTGTGTCGGGGCTATCGCCGGGGCCTTCGGGGTGCGCGGCGAGGCGAAGATCAAGAGCTTTACCGATGACCCGGCGGCCGTCGCGTCCTATGGTCCACTGGAAACCGAGGATGCCTCGCGCCGGTTCGAGGTAAGGATCGCCCGCACGATCAAGGGCGGTTTCGCGGCTCGTCTCTCCGGCGTCACGACGCGCGAAGAGGCGGAGGCGTTGAAGGGGACCCGGCTCTATGTCAGCCGCGCCGTCCTTCCCCCGCCCGACGAAGATGAGTTCTACTATGCCGATCTCATCGGCCTGCGGGTCGAGGACGGTGGAGGCGCGCTGCTCGGCAAGGTCAAGGCCGTGCAGGAGTTCGGTGCCGGTGACATGCTCGAATACGTTCCCGACCATGGCGGCGAGACTGTGCTCGTACCATTTACCCGCGAAGCCGTTCCTCAGGTAGACGTGGCGAACGGACGGGTCGTAGTCGATCTGCCGGTCGAGATCGATGACGAAGGATGAGCGGCTCTCCCATGACCCGTCATCAGGCGCAGGGTATGCTGCTCGGTCTCGCCGCTGGCGATGCGCTGGGCACCACGCTGGAATTCATGGCCCGTGATTTGGCCGATCCGGTAACGGAGATCGTCGGAGGCGGTCCGTTCGATCTCGATGCGGGGGTGTGGACCGACGATACCTCCATGGCGCTTTGCCTGGGGCAGAGCCTTCTCGACTGCCGTGGTTGGGACGCCGCCGATTGCGCTCGGCGTTTCGTGAAATGGCGGGATCATGGGTATATGTCGCCCACGGGCACCTGCTTCGATATCGGGATCACGGTAAGTGCGGCATTGTCGCGTTTCGTGAGGGATGGCGATCCCTATGCCGGATCGACCGATCCGCAATCGGCGGGAAATGGCGGCATAATGCGCTTGTGTCCGGCGGTAATCGGCCATAACCCGTCCCTACGGCTGGCGACAGATGTTTCGGTGATGCAGAGCCAGATCACCCATGGTGCGCCGGAATGCGATGAATACGCCTATGCACTTGCCAGTTTTCTCCAGAGCGGCGATCTCTCCATGGCCCTCCATCGCCTCGACCCGGCCACACCCCGCGCGCAGGTATCGTCGAGTGGATATGTCCGGCATTCATACGAGGCGGCGTTCTGGGCTTTCGAGACGACGGACACCTTTTGGGACTGTATCATCCGGGTGGCCAATCTGGCGGGGGACGCCGATACGGTTGCCGCGATAGCCGGGCAGATTGCCGGGCGGGTCTACGGGAAGGCCGGGATCCCCGAAGCGTGGCTCGACGCGCTGGCATGGCGTGAACAGATCGAGGCGATGGCCGATTCACTCTACGAACTCGGCACCGAAGCGACTTAAGAGGGCGACACCATGAAACTGACCATCGATATCGACTGTACGCCGCAGGAAGCGCGGCAATTTCTCGGATTGCCCGACGTGGAGGCTCTGAACGAGATGATCGTCACTGAAATGACCGCGCGCACGAAGGCCGAGATCGAGACACTGGCCGATCCCGAAAAATACATCACCCGCGCCATGGGCATGACCGGCAAGGGCATGGAGACGATGCAGGCGATGATGCTGGCTGCGATGAATGGCCGGAAAGAGTGACGGAACGGCCCCGTTCCTACGGCCTTCGCAACATCACTGCTACCACCGGACCTCGCATCCTGATGGACGAAAGCGGTGCGAAATCCGATCCGGTCTGGCGCGCGAAAGTGCTGACGCTGTTCCCGGAAATGTTTCCCGGTCCCCTGGGGATCAGCCTGACGGGAAAGGCGCTCGAAAAACGCATCTGGGCGCTCGAAACACTGGACATTCGCGCCTTTGCGCATGATAAGCACCGCTCTGTGGACGACACCCCTGCCGGGGGCGGTCCCGGTATGGTGTTGCGCCCCGAGATCGTGGCCCGCGCTATCGACGCCTCTCTGAAGGGCGTGCCGGAAGACCGAATCCGCTGGCCGGTGATCGCGTTGTCCGCGCGGGGCAGGCCGTTGACGCAGCAGCGCGTGGCGGAGCTGTCGAAGGCGGAGGGAGTGAGCCTGCTCTGCGGGCGGTTCGAAGGGATCGATCAGCGCGTCATCGAGGCGCGCGAGGTCGAGGAGATTGGAATAGGCGACGCCGTCTACACGGGGGGGGAAATCCCGGCGATGGCGTTGCTCGATGCAGTGGTGAGGTTGTTGCCCGGTGTGCTGGGCAAGATCGAATCCACCGAGGACGAAAGTTTTAGCGCGGGGCTGCTGGAGCATCCGCAATACACGAAACCACCCGTCTGGGAGGGCAGGGCGATACCGGAGGTTCTTCTCTCCGGCCACCATGCGAAGGTCGCTGCATGGCGTCATGCCGAAGCCCGGACGATCACGAAAGAAAGGCGTCCCGATCTCTGGCGGGCCTTCCACGCTGCCGAAACAGGCAATGCGGAACCCGACCCGGCTGAAGAACCGGAGCAATCGGATGCGAAACACGAGCCGCCAATGCGGCCGACAGAAGGATCGACGACATGAACGTCATCGAACAGATCGAAGAAGAACAGCGCGCCGAACTGGTCGCGAAACGCGGCGTACCCGATTTCGCTCCCGGCGATACGCTTAAAGTCGGCGTCTATGTCCGTGAGGGCGAGCGCGTCCGTACGCAGGTATTCGAAGGCGTCTGCATCGCGCGCAGCGGTGGCGAGACCTTCAACGGCGGTTTCACCGTCCGCAAGATTTCCTACGGCGAAGGCGTCGAGCGCGTCTTCCCGCTCTACAGCCCGGCCATCGAGTCGATCACGGTCGTCCGCCGTGGCCGCGTTCGCCGCGCCAAGCTCTACTACCTGCGCGATCGTCGCGGTAAGTCGGCCCGTATCGTCGAGAAGACGAACTACCGGCCAAAGAAGACGAAGGAATAGGGCTTTCGCGAGCCTGTCATACCGAAAGGCCCCGGACGGATCGTCCGGGGCCTTTCTTGCGTCAGGGTTCGATAACGAGACGATCACCCACGCTGATCGTACCACCATGCCGTACATCCGCCAGAACCCCGAACAAGGGGTCGCTGCGCATCGCTTTGAGCGCCGGAAGCGGGTTGGCACTCCGCTGCCCGGTCTCTGGATCGGCTGCCGTTGCGAGGCATCGCTCGATAGGGTCGGTCACTCCGAAAACTGCATCACCGATCGCCATCGTTCGGCCAGACCATTCCAGTTCCACCCAAGGAACGAGGTCATCGCCATCGATCCACAGATTACCCCGGAACCGCCGGGGGTCGAGATCCGCACCCACGCGCTGCGACAGGTCGCGCAGGCTGACCAGGGACATGACGGACGGCGACTGATCGCCCGCATCCGTCATCGCGATCCCCGGCGCGTCGGCCACGAACCACGGGCCGGGGCGAATAGCGCCCGCAACCGCCCCTGCCCATGCGGCAAGGGTCTCGCGGCCTTGGCTGGACGACAGATCGTAGGCAATGCTCGCCCCTTCATCCGTAAGGGTCATGACATGGCTGGCCGGATCGTAGGCGATGGCCGGGCGGGCCAGTGCGGGAATATTCGCGATCCGCAGAAAGTTGCCGCACGCCGCCCATGCCGGATTTTCCCGGTCGAAAGCGGAATCGCCATGGGCGATGGCATAGGCTCGATCCCCTGGCAGGGCTTTCCCTGCCGCCAGCGTCACGCTTCCGAGCGGTTCGGAACCGAGGCTCTTGACGGGGTGCCGATAGATGGCCGCAAGATGCATGGATCAAATCTTTCCGGCCAGATAGGCAAAAGGCGACAGAACGGTGAAATAATAGTCGATACGAGCCATGGGTTCGCTCTCCGTTGGGTGGTTTCATCTCACTGATGAACGAAGCGGATGACGATGGCCAGTGCAAGCGCAGCCATCGTGCCTAGATGACAGAGCGTCGTTCATATTTACGTGAACGAAGTGTCGCATTCGGTGACATATGCCGGTCGCGATACATCTCGTTGCTGGCACACCGACAAAGGAGAAAGCCATGAACCGCATCGTTCTCATTCTAGCCGCGTTCGCCCTCACGACGCCTGCATTCGCGCAGGATAGCGATACCGTCACTGCCGATTCCACAACCGTCACGGTATCGAGCGGTGATTATACCTTCGATCTCGATGATACTTCCGGATCGGGTGTGGTCTATGGCGATTACGATGAAGCACAGCCCGGCGAAGCGAATGGTCCGGACGTCAGTTTCGATCTCTGAGTGACGGCCTCGAATGATCGAAGAAACGCTCTGCGCGCGGCGATCCTCGAAATCGCCCGTGCGCGGGGAACCGAGAAGACTCTATGTCCCTCCGAAGCGGCGCGCGCCGTAGTCGTTGAAACCGACGACTGGCGCGCCTTGATGCCCGAGACGCGCACCGTTGCACTTTCCCTCGCCGCCGAAGGTGCTATCGAGATTACCCAGAAGGGTAAACCGGTAGATGGTACGACCGCCAGGGGTCCGATCCGGCTGCGCCTGTTGAGCTGACTTTTGCTCTATTGCGGGACCGAACCGGATCATGGCTCTAGTTGCCTTGCTCCCGCAGGGTCTTGCAGTTACAGAATGCGGCGCAGCATAGCGGGGGAAAACATCGGATGTTCACCAAGATTCTGATCGCCAACCGGGGCGAGATCGCCTGTCGCGTCATGAAGACGGCCCGACGCATGGGTATTGCCACCGTCGCCGTCTATTCCGATGCCGATGCCGATGCGCCCCATGTGCAGATGGCCGATGAAGCCGTGCATATCGGGCCGTCCGTTGCTGCCGAAAGCTATCTGGTCATGGACCGCATCCTCGATGCGATTCGCCAGACCGGCGCGCAGGCTATGCATCTAGGCTAAGGTTTCCTCTCGGAGAATGCAGCCTTCGCCAAGACCCTCAAGGACGCGGGCATCGCCTTCATCGGTCCGCCCACCGGTGCCATCGAGGCGATGGGTGACAAGATCACTTCGAAGAAACTCGCCGACGAGGCGGGCGTCTCCACCGTTCCCGGACATATGGGTCTGATCGACGATGCCGAGGAAGCGGTTAAGATCGCAACCCAGATCGGCTATCCGGTGATGATCAAGGCCAGCGCAGGCGGTGGTGGCAAGGGGATGCGCATTGCGTGGAACGACGACGAGGCGCGCGAGGGCTTTGCGCTCTCTCGTTCCGAAGCCAAATCCTCCTTCGGGGACGAACGCATCTTCATCGAGAAATTCGTCCAGCGCCCTCGCCACATCGAAATTCAGGTTCTCGGCGATACCCACGGGAACACGATCTATCTCGGCGAGCGCGAATGCTCGATCCAGCGCCGGAACCAGAAAGTCATAGAGGAAGCCCCGTCACCCTTCCTGGATGAAGCCACCCGCAGGGCCATGGGCGAGCAGGCCGTTGCGCTCTCGAAAGCCGTCGATTACTGCTCCGCCGGGACGGTCGAATTCATCGTCGACCCGGACCGGAATTTCTATTTCCTCGAAATGAACACCCGTCTTCAGGTCGAGCATCCGGTGACGGAACTCATCACCGGGATCGACCTCGTGGAGCAGATGATCCGTATCGCGGCGGGCGAACGGCTCGATATCCGGCAGGAAGACGTCGTGCTGAACGGCTGGGCGATCGAATCGCGTCTCTATGCCGAAGACCCCTACCGCAATTTCCTGCCCTCCATCGGTCGCCTGACCCGCTATCGCCCCCCTGCCGAAGAGCGGCGCGGGGCGGGGATCGTGCGGAACGATACAGGTGTGGAGGAGGGCGGCGAAATCTCGCGTTTCTACGACCCGATGATCGCCAAGCTCTGCACCTGGGCACCCGAGCGAACGGCTGCCATCGATCTGATGCAGGATGCGCTTGACGGGTTCGAACTCGAGGGCATCGGCCATAACATCCCCTTCCTGCAAGCCGTGATGAACCATCCGCGTTTTCGCTCCGGCGACATCTCGACGGCCTTCATCGAAGAAGAATATCCCGAGGGCTTCGAAGGGGCCTCGTTGTCGCAGGAAGAGACGGGAACGGCGGTCGCCCTCGCAGCCTTCGCCCATGTCATCGGCCAGCGCCGCAATGCCCGCATTTCGGGCACTCTTCCGAATCGGACCCGTGCAATCGCCGAAGACTGGGTTGCGGTTGTGGACGATCCCGTCGCGGGCCGTACCACGCTTCCCGTGACGATCCGGGATCAGGGAGACGACGCGATGGTCGGTGTCGATGGTGGCGACGCAATCCCCATCGCAACCGACTGGACTCCCGGCAATCCGGTTATGCAGGCGACGATAGGGGAGCGCGAGATCACGCTGAAGATTGCACCCGAGGCCGATGGAATGCGCATCCGGTGGCGCGGAGCCTCCATGCGCATTTCGATCCGGTCCAGCCGCGCGGCGGAACTGGCCGCGCTGATGCCCGTGAAACTGCCGCCCGATACCTCGAAGTTCCTGCTGTGTCCGATGCCCGGACTGGTCGTGTCGATCATGGTGTCCGAAGGGGACGAGGTGCAGGACGGTCAGGCCCTTGCGGTCGTCGAGGCCATGAAGATGGAAAACGTCCTGCGCGCCGAAAAACGCGCGACGGTGTCCGCGATCAAGACCGAACCGGGTGCATCATTGGCTGTGGATGACGTCATCATGGAATTTTCCTGATGGCGGTGCCGAGTTTTCACGAACTCAGGCGA
>Ga0114952_1003226_pt1 | contig 11766 bp, 9 predicted proteins | sample SidtaG_2_FD_87303 | JGI IMG/M metagenome (GOLD analysis project Ga0114952, IMG submission 87303) | Marine algal microbial communities from Sidmouth, United Kingdom - Sidmouth_Asex2 metaG | ecosystem: Host-associated > Algae > Red algae > Unclassified | place: Sidmouth, United Kingdom | collected... | reverse complement strand
GAGACGGGGCGGGCGTTGGAGGACGTGCTCGTCGACATCGAGCGCGATCGCTGGCTGGCGGCCGAAGAGGCGGTCGACTACGGGCTCGTCTCTCGCGTCATCGAGCGGGCGGCGGAGCTCGAGGATGGGGAGAGCGGCTGAGCGACCACCGCCGACGAGCCGCTCAGGGGGTATCCGGGCGCGGGTGTCCGGGCATCAGGTCGTACGGGTGACGCCAGCCCGGCAGCGCCGCGATGCGCTCCAGCCAAGCACGGATGCTCGGCCAGTCGCGCGGATCGATGCCGATCTCGTCGGTGAAGTAGAGATAGCCGCAGAGCGAGAGATCGGCGATGGTCGGGCGTTCTCCGAGCACGAACTCCCGGCCCGTGAGGCGCCGATCGAGCACGCCCAGGGCGCCCTTCGCGCGGGTCTCGAGAAAGGCGCTCACCTCGTCCTCGCCGTGCTCGCTGAAGGTTCGGCGAAAGCGCAGCGTGGAGACGGAGCCGGTGAGCTTGTGATTGTCGAACAGCAGCCAGCGCAGGATCTCGCGGCGCTCCTCGGCGTTCTCCGGCCCGAAGCGACCGAGCGTCTCGGCGAGATAGTCGAGGATGACGCCCGATTGCGAGAGCCGTAGCTCGCCGGCCTCGAGCAGCGGTACCTCGCCCAGCTCGTTCAGCGCGAGATACTCAGGCGTCTTCGTGCCGCCGTCGAAGAAGTCGACGAAGACCGGCTCCCAGTCCGCCGCGCAGAGCTCGAGCATCAGTGCCGCCTTGTAGGCGTTGCCGGACTGGGCGAAACAGTGCAGCGCGTACTTCATCACGCGGTCCGGAAGTGGCGGGGGGCCGATCAGTCTAGCGGCAGTGCGTCTTCGTGTCGCCCATCCGGTTATCCGGTCGCGGGCGACGGACAGCGGCCGCTCGCACGTCGCCGAACCACCGAGCTCGAACCGCTTCGCCGGCACGCCATCACGCGCGACGCCGTGGCGCTCGTACCCTTCGGCCCGCAACGCCTCGAGGGCATCCTTCGGTAGTGCAGGCCAGACACCTCGTACGGGCTCCCTAGTCGACGAAGCCGACGTGCTCCCAACGCAGGCTGCTCAGGCCGAGAGCGCCGTAGTTGGCGAGATCCTTCCGGGTCGCGATGAGCTCGGGCCGCTGGTAGAGAGGCAAGGTGTGCACGTTCTCCCAGATGATCGCGCTGGCGCGGTTGGCGAGCGCCGTCCGTTCGGCCTCGTCGGTCTCGGCGGCGATCCGCGTGGCCAGCTCGTCGACCTCCGGCATCGACAGCTGGGCGTAGTTGCTCTCCGAGCCCGTGCCGTAGATCTGGTCGATGCCGGCGAACGGGTAGGGAGTGCCGATCCAGGAGAAGGCGATCAGCTCGAACTCGCCGGCGCTGAGCGTCGGGCCGAACCTCGTTATCGGAATGGTGTCGATGTCGAGCCGTATGCCCACCTCCCTGAGCTGGGCACGAGCCTGCAGCGCCTCGTTCTCCGATACCGTGACGGTCGCGAGCCGGGTGAAGCGGACGACGAGCTTCTCGCCGTCCTTCTCCCGAATCCCGTCATCGCCCGCGGTCCAGCCGGCCTCCTCGAGCAGCGCGCGAGCCTTCTCCGGGTCGTAGTCGAGACCGGTCTCCGCCGCGACATCGACGTAGCCTTCCTGGCCGTGCAGGAACACGTGATTGTTCAGCGGGGTGACCGGCCAGTCGATACCGGCGAGATCGCTCGCGCCGATCGACTCCCGGTCGAGCGCGTGGACGATCGCCTGGCGGATGGTCCGCTCGCGCAGCGGGCCCCCTTCCGAGTTGAACGTGAAGTGGCGGAAGTTCGGACCGCCCGCCTTTCGCACCGCCGCGTCGGCGACACGGAGGGCGCGCTGGTAGGCGTCCGGGTCGGCACCGATCTCGAAGGCGTCGATCTCGCCGTTGGCGAAGGCCTGGGCGGTCGCGTCCGCGGCGATCGCGCGCCAGGTGATTCGCTCCAGACGAGGCGTCGAGCCCCACCATCGCTCGTTGGGCACGAGCGTCATGACCTTCTGCGTCCGGTCGAAGGCATCGAGTTCGAACGGTCCGGAGAGCCAGTCGTTGCGGAGCTCGCCCCAGCCGTCGTTGAAGGTCTCGGCGTCGGCGACGCTCTCCGCCTTGAGCACCCCCGGAATGCTGAACGCCCGGGTCCAGTCGGGGAAGTCGCTCGCGTAGGTGACGGTGACCTCGGTCTTGGCCGCGCCCGTCTCGATGTTCTCGATCGATGAGAACACCTCGGTCGTGACGCAGTTGAAGCGCTCGTTCTCGCCATTGCACGCCTGCCAGGTCGCCCGCATGTCGTCACCGTCGACGGGCGAGCCGTCGCCCCAGACCGCCTCGGGGTTGAGCCGGTAGCGGATCACCGTCGGATCCTCCTCGATCACCTCGGCCGACAGCACGTAGTCGGGGTTGGGCGTCGGCACGCCGCCGGCGTCGAAGTCGAAGAAGATCGGCAGCAACGATCCGCGAACGTCCGACCACTGGGCGTTGTTGCCGTCGATGTGTCGCGGGTTCCAGTTCTCGGCGAAGTCGAAGACCGAAAGCCTGAGCTCGCCTCCCTGGCGCAAGCTAGCCGGCTCCTGCGCGTTGACGTCGCGCCGCGGGATGGCCGTCTCGGGCGCGGTGCCTTCGTCGGCGGGGCCCCCGCGGGTGGCTGTCTCGCCGCTCTGGATCCGGTCGCTGCCGTCACCGCCGCCGCAGGCGCTCGCGACGAGGACGCCGAAGGCGAGCATGGGCACAAGGGCGAGAGGCATTCCCATCGGTCTTCTCCGCATGCGGTTCGTCATCTGTCGGGAGTCGTCGGGTGAGCGGCTCGCGTCGGCGTGGCCGGCGGTGGCTCGGTGAAGTGACAGGCCGAGGCGTGGACCGTGTCCGCTGCCGCCCCCGGCGAGGCCGGGCTCGCCGCCGACAGCTCGAGCAGGCGTGGGGTGTCCTCGGCGCAGCGGCGCCGCTCGAATTCGCCGAGCGTCGTTCGCTTCGTACACCGCGTACGGTACCCGCACCCCGATGGTGATTCCATGGGGCTCGCTCGCTCGTCGCCACCCGGCGGCCGTGCTCCCCCGCTCGCCGCCCGCTCGCCGCGCGATCGTCCGTAGGATGGCTCGATCGGTGGCTGGCGATGATTCCCCCGCTCGCCGTTCGCTCGACGATCACCGATCCGAGGCGAGCCGTCGATCGGGTCGTCCTCCCGCAGGCGCCGGCGCCGGGCACGCTCGAGGGCCGGATCCGGGATCGGCGCCGCCGCCAGTAGCGCGCGGGTGTAGGGATGAGCGGGGTGGCGGTACACCCGCTCGACCTCCCCGGTCTCGACGATCGAGCCACGGTACATGACGGCCACCCGATCGGCCACGTGACGGATCAGTGCGAGGTCGTGAGCGACGAAGAGATAGGAGAGATCGAGCGTCGATCTGAGGCGCTCGAGCAGGTTGATCACGCCCGCGCGGATCGAGACATCGAGGGCCGACACCGGCTCGTCGAGCAGCAGCACCTTGGGCTCGAGCGCCAGCGCCCGGGCGATGCCCACCCGCTGTCGCTGGCCACCGGAGAGCTGACGGGGGTAGCGCTCGGCGTGCAGGGGCTCGAGGCCGACGAGGTCCAGAAGCTCCTCGACCCGGCGCGCGCGCTCCGCGGGCGGGGTACCGAAGGCGCCCAGGGGCTCGGCGATCAGATCGAACACCGCCATGCGCGGATCGAGCGATCCCATCGGGTCTTGGAACACGACCTGCAGATCGCGCCGCAGTGCCTTGCGAGCCGTGCGGCCGGGGATTTCGCCGACATCGATCCCGAGCACCGAGATCCGCCCCGCGTTCGGGGGACGGAGGCTCAGTATCTCCAGCAAGGTGGTGCTCTTGCCGCAACCGGACTCGCCGACCAGACCCAGGGTCTCGCCTTGTCGAAGCTCGAGGTCGATGCCGTCGACGGCGCGAACCGTGCCGACGCGCCGCCGAAACAGCGTTCCCTCGAACAACGGGTAGTGTCGCTTCACCGCCTCGAGCTCGAGCACGACCGGACGCCGCTCGCGCGGGCGCGCATCGTGCGAGGTGTCGCCGGTCGCGGCGCTCGGGAAGATCTCGGCATGGGTCAGCCCGTCGGCGGCGATCTCCTCGTGGCGGATGCAGGCCGCTCGTTGCGCGTCCGCGCCGACGGGCACGAGCTCGGGCTCGCGCTCGCGACACGGCGGCTTCGCCAGCGGACAGCGCGGGGCGAAGGGGCAACCGGGCGGCGGCGCGTTCGCCGGTGGCGGCTGGCCCTCGATGCTCGTCAGCGTTCGCCCCCCGGCGCCGTCCGGCCGGGGCACGGCGCCGAGCAGCCCGATCGTGTACGGCATGCGCGGGCGGTGGAAGATCGCGTCCACGTTCCCCTGCTCGATCGCGCGACCGGCGTACATCACCGTCACGCGGTCGGCCACGCCGGCGACGACGCCGAGATCGTGGGTGACGATGAGCAGTGCCGCGCCGCTCTCCCTGCGGGCCGTCTCCAGCACCTCGAGCACCTGCGCCTGGACGGTCACGTCGAGAGCGGTCGTCGGCTCGTCGGCGATCAGCACGTCCGGCTCGTTGGCGATGGCCATCGCGATCATCGCTCGCTGGCGCATGCCGCCCGAGAGCTCGTGCGGGAACGCGCGCACGCGGCGCTGCGGGTCGGCGATCCCAACCAGATCGAGAAGCTCCACCGCCCGCGCCCTCGCCGGCGCCGTGCCGATATCGCGGTGCAGACGGATCGCCTCGACGATCTGATGGCCGATCGAGTGCACCGGGGTCAGCGCCGAGAGCGGATCCTGGAAGATCATCGCCATCGACGCCCCCCGCAGCGACGACATCCCGCGGTCGTCCCGACCGAGCAACTCCTCCCCGTGCAGCGCGATCGAGCCGGTGATCGCGGCCGCCGGCGGGTGCAGACCCATGATGGCGAGCGCGGTGGCCGACTTCCCCGAGCCGGACTCGCCGACGATCGCCAGCGACTCGCCCGCACCGAGCTCGAAGCCGAGCCCGCGCACCGCGCGGACGGGGCCGCTCTCGCCGGGGAAGCTCACGTGCAGATCCCGCACGGACAGCACGCTCCCGGACGTGCGCCGTTCGCTCGCTGCCCCCTTTGCGTTCACCGTGCCGTTCAGGTGACCGCCCCCGACGCACCGGAGCCCGGATCGAGCGCGTCCCGAAGGCCGTCGCCGATCGCGTTCACCCCGAGGATCAGGAGAACGAGGGTCACGGCGGGTCCGGCGAAGAGCCACGGGAAGCTGTGCAGCTGTCGCGCGCCCTCGCCGAGCAGGGTGCCGAGCGAGGTGCCCGGAGGCTGCACCCCGAAGCCGAAATAAGCCAAGCCGGTCTCGGCCAGGATCGCCCCGCTGACGTTGAGGGTGGCGTCGATGACCAGCAGCGAGGCGATGTTCGGCAGGATGTGGCGAAAGACGATCCGCGGTCCGGACAGGCCCATGAACCGTGCCGCCAGCACGTACTCGCGCTCGCGGATCGACTGCGTCAGGCTCCGCACGACGCGCGCCGGCAGCATCCAGCCAAAGAGGGCGAGCAACAGCACCAGGAGCACCGTCGAGGAGCCGCCCTCGCCCCCACCGCCCACGACCAGCGCGATCAAGAGGAATGCCGGGATGACGAGCAGCAGATCGATCACCCAGAGCGACACCCGCTCGAGCCACCCGCCGTAGTAGGCGGCGAAGGCGCCCACCAGGGCGGCGATCGCGGTCGAGAGCAGGGCGACCGCGAAGCCGATCACGAGCGAACGCTGCAACCCGTGCAGCGTCAGCGCCAGCATGTCGCGACCGGCCTGGGTGGTGCCGAACGGATGACTTCCCCCGGGGGGCTGAAGGAAGGCGCCGCGATCGACATCCTCGACACCCCAGGGCGAGAGCGACGGCCCGACCACCGCGAAGGTGACCAGTACGGCGACGACGATGACGCCGAGGACGGCGGTGCGGTTGCGCAGAAAGCGCCGCAGCAGCAGCCGTCGCCGGCTCTCCCGTCGAGGCGGCCCGCCCGCCGGCGCCCCGCTCTCGATGGCGGTGCCCGCCGGCTCAACCATCGCCGTCCCTCCGGCCCGATCGCACCCGCGGGTCGAGCGCGACGACCAGTAGGTCGGCGAGCAGGGCGCCGCCGAGCACGCAGACGCCGCCGAAGGCGGCCACCGCCACCGCGCCGTGGACATCCTGTCCGAGGATCGTGCTCACCGCGTACTGACCCATGCCGTGGAAGGAGAAGATGATCTCCATGAAGGCCGAGCCGACGAACAGCGTGGCCACGCCGAAGGCGAAGTAGGTGGCAGTCGGGATCAGGGCGGTGCGCAGCGCGTGCCGCCTCGCCGCCGCCGCCCGGGTGAGCCCCTTGGCGCGGGCGGTGCGGACGAAGTCCGAGCCGAGCGCGTCGAGCATCAGGTTCCGCTGGATGCGGCTGAAGAAGGCCGCCCCGAGGAGGGTCAGGGCGACGGTCGGCAGCAGTAGGTGCTGGAGCCTGTCGAGCAACGCGGCACCGAAGTGCTCGCCGTGGAGTCCCGTCTCGCCGACGAACTCGAAGAACCTGACCCCGCTCGTGTCGTTGATCCAGGTCGCGACCACCTGGAGCACGCTGGCGACGACGAAGGAGGGCACCGAGAGACCGAGCAGGGCGAGGAAGGTGAAGCCGCGATCGGCCACCCCGTACTGTCGCGTCGCGGTCCAGGCGCCGATCGCGACGCCGGCGGCGGCGCCGAGCACCGAGCCGAGGGCGATCAAGCGCACGCTGACCCAGATCCGCCGCTCGACCTCCTCCCCGACATCGCCGCCGCGCGGCGACTCGCCCCAGTCCCAACGGAGCGCGATGTCGCTCGCCCAGGTCAGCCAGCGCTCGCCGAGGGGCACTCGATCGCTGAGGTTGCGCGAGCGGAGGTTGTTCTCGATCGCGACCGGATCGAGCGGGGGGTTGGAGACCTCGTAGAGCGCGCGCGGATCGAGCTGGGTGGCGGCGAGGAGGTAGCTGAGGTTGACGGCCACCAGCAACAGGAGCGCGTAGTTGAGCGAGCGTCGAAGGAGGTATCTGCCCACGTGGTGAGGGGGTGCTCGGTGCCGGCGACGCTACGGAGTCGGGAAGGATAGCGGAGAGCGCGGGAGTGCGGGCTCGCCGGTGCCGACGATCGCCTCGACCTCGATCTCGACCTTGTAGTCGCCGACCAAGTCTCCCGCCTGCAGCAGCGTGTTGGCGGGTCGCACGTCGCCGAACACGCGCCCGTGCGCACGCGAGACCGCCTGCCAGTCGTCGATGTCCTTGAGATAGACGCGCGTTCGCACCACGTCGGCGATGTCCGCCCCGAGCGCGCGCAGGCTGGCCGTGATCTTGTCGAGGATGTAGAGCGCTTGGGCGCCGGCGTCGTCGGGCGCGACGCAGGTGCTCGCCCCGTGCGTCGCGGTCGTACCCGACACCAGCACGCGCTCGCCGACACGCACGGCGCGACTGAAGCCGGCGAGCGGCTCCCAGACGCTGCCCGAGGAGACCCTGAGCCGCTCGGGTCGGCCCGGAATCGGCTCGGTCACGAGCACCGACGGAATCGAGTCGAGGTGGTCGCTGAGATCGCCCGAGGCCGTCAGGTAGGGCGGGCGGCGGTACTCGTCCCCGCAGTCGCCGGGGATCTCCGCGAGCGTCTCGAACGCGGCGTCGAGCACCACCCGGTCATCCGTGTCGAGGGCGAAGGAGAACGCGCCGAGGTTGTCGGCACGGTGCTCGCGCTCGCCGAGACGGGCGCCAACGATGATCGCCGCGACGGCCGGATGATCGAGCACCCAGCGACTGGCGACGTTGGCGATCGACACGCCGTGGCGTGCGGCGACGGTGCCGCACGCCTCGAGCAGACTCTGGAACGCCTCCCATCCGCCGGCCGTCTCGATGAAGCGTCGGTACTTCATCTCGCTCCAGGTGTTCTCGTCCCTCGGCTCGGTGCGTCCCGCCCAGCGCTCGCCGAGCAGCCCGCCGCAGAGCGTGCCGTAGGCGAGCAGCCGGATGCCGTGCCGCTCGCAGACCTCGCTCATGCGCCCGGCGGCACGGCGATCGAGCAGCGAGAAGGACACCTGGTTGCTGGCGATCGACACGCCGTCGGCGATCGCGAGCTCGAGGTGGTCCGCGTCGAAGTTGGTGACGCCGATGTGCGCGACCTTCCCCGCCTCGCGGAGCGCGTCGAGCGCGTGCAGCGCGTCGAGCCACGCTGGGTGCTCGAAGCTCCACCAATGGAACTGCAACAGATCGAGCCGCTCGAGCCGCAGACGGGTGAGCCGCTCCTCGACTCCGGCGGCGACCACGTCCGCCGTCATCGGCCCCGGAGCCGGGCACCACTTGGTGAGCACGAGCGGGAGCCGCTCGCCGCGTTCGCGTCGCCGTGCGATCAGATCTCCGGCGATGAGCTCGGCGCTGCCGTAGTGATCGGCCATGTCGAAAGTGTCGAAGCCCGCCCGCGCATAGGCGTCCAGATGCTCGACGGCGGCGCCGATGTCGAGCGCGGTACCGCCGCGTTCCAGATCGGCCACCTGCCACAGGCCCGTGAGCACGCGGCTGATCTCCAGGCCTTCGGCGAGGCGGGTGCGCGGCGGGGCGTCGGCGGGCGAGGATCGTGTGTCGGTGTTCATTCGGGGTTCCTCGCGGAGTCCCCGCGCTTCGCGGCGGGGAGGGGGCGACGGGCCGGCGCGGCGCGCTCGCCGACATGACGCGACACGGCGTCGGTCTCGCCGATCAACCCGCGCGGGCGCGACAGCAGTATCAGGCACAGCAGCACGCCGATGACGACGATCTGCAGCGACGCCGCGCGCGCCTGCTGGCCACCGGGGGCGAGCGCGTCGATCAGCGCCGCCGACAACGCCCAGACGCCCCAGATCAGCACCGCCCCGAGCACGGCCCCGCGGTTGTTGCCCGAGCCGCCGACGACGAGCATCGCCCAGACCTGGAAGGTCAGCATCGGCAGGTAGTTCTCCGGCGCGATGAAGCCGATGAAGTGCCCCTGCACCGCGCCGCCGAGTCCCATGATCGCCCCGCCGAGGGCGAACGCTTGCACGCGAAAGCGCGTCGGGTTCTTGCCGAGCGACTCGGCGGCGCGCTCGTCCTCGCGGATGGCGCGCAGCACGCGCCCCCAGGGAGAGCGGGTGAGCCGTTCGAGAGCGGCGTAGAGAACGCCGACGAGGACGAGCAGCACGGCGAGGTTCGCCCCCGCGAACAGAAGCGGCTCCCCGGCCCAGGCATCGAACGGGCGAGGCACGAAACCGACCCCGAAGGGGCCGCCGGTGATCGACTCGAGGTTCAGCACCGCGAGCTGCACGGTGACCGCGAAACCGAAGGTGGTGATCGCCAGGTAGTCCGCCCGGAGCCGGATCGTCAGCCAGCCGACCGCGGCCGACAGGAGGCCGGCGACGACGAAGGCGGCGATCCAACCGACCGCCACCGGCAGCTCGAAGCCGCCGAAACGTTCCGCCGTCGCCGGTGTCGTCAGCAGCACCGAGGCGTAGGCGCCGGTCGCGACGAAACCGGCCACGCCGACGTTGAAGACACCGGTCTGACCCCATTGCACGTTCAGCCCGAGGCACATGATCGCGTAGGTGAGCGCCATCGTCAGGAAGAAGCAGCCGTAGGCGAGCAGATCGATCACGACGGGGCGCGCCCGAACAGCCCGCCGGGTCTGACGATCAGCACCGCGGTCAGCACCACGAAGGCCACCGCCTGACGCCATTCGGCGCCGAGCGTCTGCACCGTCACCGCCTCGCACAGACCGATGAACAGCCCTCCGGCGAAGGCGCCGGGCACGCTGCCGATGCCGCCGAGGATCGCCGCCGCGAACAGCGGGAGCAAGAGATCGAGCCCCATGTAGGGACGAATCTGCACCAGCAGCCCGGCCGTCAGTCCGGCCACCGCCGCGAGGGCGCCGCCGAGCGCCCAGACCCGGCGGACCACCCGCGCGACCTCGATGCCGGCGATCGCGGCGAGGGCGGGGTTCTCGCTGACCGCTCGCATCTCCCGCCCGGCGTTCGAGCGCGCGAGGAGGAGGTGCACGCCGAGCATCGTCATGGTGGTCACGCCCAGCACCAGCAGTTGGTCGGGCGTGGCCCGGATGCCGCCGAACAGCGGCTGCGCGATCTGCAGCTCGCCGCTGAAGTAATGCGGCTTGCTGGTGAAGACGAACTCGAGCAGGCTGCGGAGCGCGATCGAGGCGCCGAAGCTCGCGATGACCAGGATGATGATCGTCGCCTCGCGCCGGCGCAGACGCCGGAACAGCAGCGCGTCGACGAGGAGCGCGAGCGCGGCGGTCGCCGGCAGCGCGAGCGCGGCGGCACCGATCAGCGACCAGCCGAAGGAGAACGGTTCGATCGGCTCGAGCGAGAGCCCGAGCACGGCGCCGAGGGCCGCGCTCGCGAGCCACGCGAAGTACGCCCCCCAGGCGATCAGCTCGCCGTGGGCGAAGTTCGCGAAGCGCATGATCGAGTAGCACAGCGTCAGACCGATCGCGCCGAGCCCGATCATCGAACCGGACACCAGCCCCTCGAGTAGGATCTGCGTGTTCAAGGGCGGCGCTCCGCGCGCTCGGCGAGCGTCGGGTCTCGGCCCAGGAACAGCGCGCCGAGCAAGGATCCTTCGGCGAGCTCGGCCGCAGGCCCACGGTGTCGAAGCCGCCCCTCGACCAGTACGATCGCCTCGTCCGCGAGTGCGAGCGCGGCACGCACGTTCTGCTCGACGAGAAGCAGTGACACACCGCTCGCGCGGACTCGCTCGAGGGAGGCGAGCACCTCCTCGACGAGTTTCGGGGAAAGTCCGGCCGAGGGTTCGTCGAGCATCAGCACGTCCGGCTCGAGCAGGAGCGCCCGTGCCGTCGCCAGCATCTGGCGTTGACCGCCCGAGAGCTTGCCGGCGAGCAGCGAGGGGCGTCGTGCGAGGTCGGGAAAGAGCGCGTAAGCGGCCTCCAGTCGCGTCGCGCGGCGCTCACGGTCGTCGATGATCGACGCGCAGAGCGCGAGGTTGTCGTGGATGCTCATCGTCGCGAAGATGTTCTCCGTCTGCGGCACGAAGGCGAGACCGCGGTGGACCATCCGGTGCGGGGCGTGCGCGTCGAGCGGCTCGCCGTTCAGCAGGACCTCGCCCTCGCGCACCGGCAGCAGGCCCGCGATCGCCTTGACGAAGGTCGACTTGCCGGCGCCGTTCGGTCCGAGCACGGCCACGAAGGCGCCGCGTTCGAGCGCGAAGTCGATGTCTCGGACGATCGGCAGGTCCGGCTCGTAGCCCGCGCCGAGCGCCCGGGTCTCGAGCACGGTCGTGGCGCGCGCTCCGTTCACGATTCGCCGCCGCCGAGATAGGCCTCGATCACGCGCGGGTCCTCGAGCACTTCCCGCGGCGCGCCCTCGGCGAGCGACCGGCCGCCTGCCATGACCAACACGTGCTCGCAGAGCCTCTCGACCAACGTCATGTCGTGCTCGATCAGGAGGATCGCGACGCCGCCACGGTTGATGTCGAGAAGCCGCTCGACGATGAAGTCCATGAGCGCCGGGTTGACCCCGGCGGCCGGCTCGTCGAGCAGGATCGTGCGTGGACGAGCCATCAGCACGCGGGCCAGCTCGAGCAGCTTGCGCTGACCGCCGGAGAGCACGCGGGCGGGGCGTTCGGCGAGTGCGGCGAGCGAGAGGAAGTCGAGGATCTCTCGCGCGCGCTCGGCCTCCACCCGCTCCTGACGGGCGACGCGAGCGGGTGCGAGGAGGTTCGACAGCGGTCGCTCGCCGCTCTGGCGCTGGGCGGCGGTCATGACGTTCTCGAGCACCGT
>Ga0114952_1003224_pt1 | contig 11772 bp, 11 predicted proteins | sample SidtaG_2_FD_87303 | JGI IMG/M metagenome (GOLD analysis project Ga0114952, IMG submission 87303) | Marine algal microbial communities from Sidmouth, United Kingdom - Sidmouth_Asex2 metaG | ecosystem: Host-associated > Algae > Red algae > Unclassified | place: Sidmouth, United Kingdom | collected... | reverse complement strand
ACGGAATTAAATATAACAAAAGTGAATCCAAAGAATTGTATATAAAATTAGTAAATAACGACGAGTCAAAAGTAACTCTATGCTTCCAAGATAATGGTCTTGGCATAGCTCCAGAAAATCAAGAAAAAATATTTAAAATGTTCAATCGGTTACATAATCAAAAAGAGCATGAAGGGACTGGTATTGGCCTAGCTTCTTGCCAAAAAATTGTCTCTTTGATTTCTGGCAAAATATGGGTAGAATCGAAGCTAGATGAAGGCAGCTCTTTCTTTGTACAAATCCCTAAAACATAAGAAATTCCCAAATATGTTAAAGCTTTATTTTATATCTAAGTACTTCTTACAATCTAAAGTCATAGCATCATTATTTTTCACATTTACTAATCTAATGATAAATAGGTAATTCATGTGTAATACAAAACCAGTGACTAACAATATATAACAGATCATATCTCTTCGTACCTCAGAGAGACGATCGTTATAATCATGTGTTAGCGATAATTAAGAAATGAAAAGATATATAATATTAACTTTTTTAACAACTTCAATTACATGTAGCTTAGGAATTGGTCAATGTAACTTGATGGAATTGCTTCAAGTAGATTCAAATAATATCAATTGTCTAGTAGAAGAGTTTGTAGATCGTAATGATAAAGATAAATTTGACTCATTAAGTATTCTAATTCCTGTTTGCGAAGCCCTTTGTTATTTTGATCAAGGTAAGACATCTAATGGTCTCGAAAATTTGAAATCGTTTTGTGAGAGGCATAATTTCAACTATTTACAAACTATATTTGAAAAGGAGTCAAATAATTACAATGTGCTATTTGGTAAAAACTGGCCACGTCAAATCAAGAAACTCGACTCAATAGCAATTTTTTGTTGTGAGTTAGGTTATGCTAAAGCAAATGAAATTCAAAATTATTCTTTTAGTAAATTTTTTGCCAATGAAATCAAAAAATACTTCAAGTCAACTTCTTACACTGATACTTATAAACAAAATAATTTAAAGCGAAAATGGAACAAACGACACCTTAAATCAGTACAGTTAGAAGCGAGAGGTAATCCAATTAAATTAATCGAGTTTCATTGGCAGCAATTAATGCGAGACACAGTAGAAAGAGAAAATTTTAAATTTGATGGCTTTGATTATCTTTTAGAGTTGATAAAAAATGATTATACTAAACAAAGTTATAATGAATTATTAAGGTCATTTTTAAATAAAGCATATCTAACATCAACCTCAGATAAGAATGCATTTTTAGGTATTGAGTTAAATTCATCTGAACAAATTTTTTATAATCCTGAACTTTCTAAAAGATTAGCAATTAAAAAAATATTTTGTGATACTTTAGCATACTATTCACATAGACCTGGATAGTTTGAACAAACTGTTGAGGAAAGATGTGATACAATACATAATAAATTAAATCAATACGAAGGTTTTGATCTATATAAGATTAAATTTCAAAGTACTGTTTTGTTTTGGATAAAAAATAATCTTAAAGACTGATGCTAACATCAGCTAGATATAACTCAAGCTAAGGCTTTTACAATGATGCTGATCAGGGTATCACTTATTCGTCGTCACTCCCGATATAGCCACTACATTACACAGCATAATAAATTTTATATGAAACAACTTTTGATCATTGGATTAGCTTTATTTTCATTTCAATCTTTCGGTCAAGCTAACCTTGATTCCACTACAAAATGGACATACTCTTTTTGGAATTTTGGCATTTATGAACCTGATAGTTTGTTCATCAGTGGTGATACAATTATGGAAGACACCAAATGGTTTAAACTTGACGGAGATGGAAGTTGTGCATTCATAAATCCAGATTCCTTACCTTACATAAGAGAACTTGACAATAAATGGTTCGTGTATGACATAAACCGAAAAACGGAATCAACTTTATACGACTTTAATCTGATAGAAGGTGAATCATATATCGTCAATATCTTTGGCCCAAACTTTCCGATTGATGTTAGAATTGATTCGGTAAGAACTGTCGAAATTAGTGGGAGAGATTATAAAGTCCAATACTGTAGCAATCCATTGGCAAGTACTGAGGGGTTCTTCTTTGCATTTGAAGTAATTGAAGGAATTGGGAGTACAAAGTATTTATTCCCCCAAGGAAACATTTGTGATCCTCATACTGGTCCAATTAGGTGTTTTAGCAATATTACAGAATTTGTCGATTTTGACTCTGAAAGAGATTGCGATGAGAGATATTTTCCGTCCAATACCAACAATATAATTGAAGAATTAGATATCCAAATATATCCCAACCCTGCAGTAATAAAGGAAAGTATTATTTGCACTTCAACCAAGAAGATTATAGGAATCGAATTAATAAATCGAAATGGATTGATTGTTCAAAGCTTCAAAAGCAATACTAACGAATTAACAATTAATGTTTCAGATTCAGGTTTGTATTTTTTACGAATAAAATTTAAGAATGGAGCAGTGACTAAAAAAGTAGTAGTGTCAATTAGATAAATTATACTGTTCAACAGAAGGTATCAGGTCATATCTCTTTGTACCTCAGAGAGACGATCTATAATTCCGGCTTCTTCTTCAATTGAAATTAATAGCACTTTATATACAGATGATTTATCGCCCAAGAAGCATTTGAAAAAGGTTTGCTTTACGAAGGAACTTTAGATATGATAAAAAGAAGAATTGAAAATATCGCATTAGAAAAAAAGTAGACAGAATAGGTTTACCACTCCTAAAGCTTATAATCTCACCTAAAGCTCTATGACATTCAATAAGTCTTTAGTAATCGATGTCTTTGTAATCTATTTTTCATATAGATAAACGAATGATATATTTTGACATTTGGTGTCATTGCAATAATTATCTTTGCAGGGAGACCTTAATGGTCTTTGAGATATTAAAAGTTCTATGCTTAAAGTACTTAAGAAGGTATTCGATTTCATTTTCTATATGATTGTCATTTTGATTTTCATAATACTGCTTATAGTATTGGGCTATTTCCTTTATTTTCAATCAAGTATGACAAAGGTAATATCTGGCTACTCAGGTATGGGAGACGTCCGTATAGAGTTTGATCAGGTTGATACAGATATCATTGCAAATTATCCTTATGGCAATTTGAGCCTAGCCAATTTTAGGATTATCGATGCCTCCGATCCTGAAGACGAAAAATTTATAGTTGATATCAATGAGCTCTCATTAAATTTTAAAAATTCTGCATGGCAAGACAAACGTTTATTAATTAGTGATATTAAATTAGATTCTGGGCAAATCCATGTCCATCGAGATTCATTAGGGCATTTTAATATTAATGAAATTTTTAAATCCGCTGAGTCAAATTCAAAAAGTACAAATGCTCGCAAATGGTCACTTGATACCGATTCATTTAAAGTTGATCTAAAGGATATGTTGCTCACTTATATCACAGATGATAAATATAAATCTATTGTCACATCAGTAAAAAGCGGAACAGCTAATGTACTTCAAAATGCAGATGGGAGTAGACAAATCAATTCCTTTTTGGATTTAGATGTTATTGACTTTACACTCAATCAAGAGAATGGCTCATTCCTAAGAAATGCAAACGTCACAGGCCCAATTGATCTACGTATTGACCAAGAGGGGTTACACATAGATCAATCTACTCTGACGATTAATAATCAAGAGCTAATGGTTTCGGCAGAATTTTATAAAAATCAGAAAAAGTACTCATACTTACGCTTTATAAATAACAAGACAGACTTTGAAAACACTAAGCTATTGCTATCGCCGAAGTTACAAACGACCTTACAGCCTTATAAAGCAGATGGCCTATTTAAAGCGGATGCAAGGCTTACGATTATGCCATCTCATCCGCTGCGTGTTGACATTGATTTTGTTTTTCCAGGCAATAACATACGCCTACCTAAGCAGGTCTTTTATAATACAAAAATGTCTGGTCATTTTGTTAATGATAATATTTATGATAAGACACTTAATAAAGTGATAACTGAAAAGAATCATATTAGGTTCGATATTACCACTGCTGAGACTATTGCCAATGGTGCGGCTATCCAATTAAATAAAGCTGTCTTACTAGCTGGGAAAAATCGTCCTGCAAGGATTACCTCCAATGCTCTAATTAGTGGACCCACAGCGTTAATCAGTAGCCAATTAAAGAATGACAAATTTATATTTGAAGGTGGGTCATTCGATATTGTCGCCAAGCTAAAGGGTCCTTTGAACAGCGTTCAAAATATGATTGAGGAAAGTGATCTCAATTTAGAAATAAATAATTGTAATGTAAAATACTTGCCTTCTGAAGTAATTCTCCCTCTACAAAATTTTCATCTTACTAAAGAATCTGGTGACGGTGATTTTAACATTATAGGATTAACAGATGATCAAGAATACAGTCTTACGCTTATTGGAGCAATTACTAATGTGATGGAGGTCATCAATGGTAATGAAAATATTCAGTCCCTAACTCATGTCAATTTAACAGCCAAAAGATTGAGTTGGGAGGATTTTATTAATATTCTCGGAAAGGGATTTTTGGGTAGAGTAGATAAAACGCCTTTTGAAAAACGTCGGGATATGAAGAAGACCCTAAAGGGATTTCAAGATCATTTTCAACCCAATATTTATTTTGAAATCGACTCATCAGGGTACTATGATTTTGTTTCCATGAAAAATATTGTTGCCCATATGCATTTTCCTGAGCACAATCTTTTAGCCATTGATTCTGTTGCATTTAATCTAGATCAAGGACATTTTGATTTAAGTTGTAATTATGATATTTCATCTGAATTGACTACACCTTTTGAAATTAAATGTAATGCATTTGATATTAATTTATCCAAATTGTTGCCATCGTTTGATTTTTTCGGCGTTGATGCTTTACGTGACCTTGAATTCTTACCTAAAGATTTTGACATCAAAATTCGTCTAAGTGGTGTAATCAATGACTCAACAGGTATTGTCAAGAAAAGCTTAAAAGGTGATCTTATTTTTAATAGTACTAAGCGTAGAGTAGATTTTGCCCATATAAATTTTAATCATGTGGAACGCTTTGATTCTCTAGAAAATAATATTATTACAGATTTGGTCACAACAATAGAAATTAAAGGGAATCCACTTGTTTTCAATAATTATTTAAAGAATGATCAGTTCTTTTTTAATGAAGGCAATTTTGAACTTAATGTTAATTATACTGGTGAAACATTCACCTTAGATAATATTATTTCTGATGGGGAATTGACATTAAGAATAGATAGTAGCTTTGTGTTTTATGAACCGTTATCAGTTACATTTCCATTAACGCAGATTGGTCTTTCTGTTAAAAAAGATGATGCTAAATATAGTATACTAATGCAATCTGATTCACTTAATCAAGAAATTAAATTTGATGGAAATATTCAGAATGTTTCCGAGATAATTGTTGAGGATACAGGTCAACCGGTGAGGACTACAAGTAACATCTATTCTCCAAGGGTTACTTGGAAAAATTTTATCGATATCTTTGACATTGGTCCGAATGAAATGGTTGTTCATAAAGATACTTTTGATGCCTCACAAAAATCATCTACAAGTAAGTTTTGTGAATTATTATATAGGTTTTCTCCTGAAATAGTTATGCGTTTTGATACTTTAGAATATTCTGATAATTTGGGTGTTCATGATTTTAGCACAGAGCTGTCACTTTTAGACTCGGTGTTTTATATCTCCGATGCCCAATTTAATTATAGAGATAGCGATATTTTATTGAACTCAGTTATGTATATCTCTGATGACATTGATAGCATTGACGTAAAATTAAATGCTAAAAATATTGATATCAAAAACTTTGTCAATGATGTAGAAGAATTGACAAAAAAGGATTTGGCTTCAATTGATAATATGTCTGGCACCATAGATTTTGATGTAGATGTTTCTCAAAATTATAAAGAGAGTGGTCAAGTAAGTGATACCATAATCACCGGGAGTGTCAATTTTACAATAAATAATCTTATGATTAATGAGGCGCCATGGCTGGAAAAGATAGGTAGAAAATTGCGTTATCCTAGTCGTTTTAAAAATGTAAAATTTGCACCCATAAGTAACCACTTAACCTTTGTTAATGATTCTCTTTATGTGCCATTAATGGAAGTGCAATCTAATGCTTTTGATGTTTTCGTAGAAGGGCATTATCATAAAGAGTACCCAAATGTTTGGTTGTCTATACCCCTTTTTAACCTAAAGGAAAGAGACTTATCGGTCCTTCCCGACAAAGAAGGATATGCACGGCGAAGGACAAAATTTCATCTAGAATATGCACGTCATAAGAAACAAGAGCCTAGTTTTAAATTGAGGTTAAGAAAGCGTAAATTTTATAAGGATAGAGGCATGCTTGCTGTATGGAAGAAATTGAAAAAAGGACGCAGGTGATTGTGGGTAAAATGGAAGCTACTAAATTAAAAATGTAATAATTTAATATGATTAATCTCAAAGATGTTTTACTAAAGCTCGTTATAGTGATTGCTACTGCAGCTTCTATTTGTAAAGCTCAAGGGCAAGTGAATATTGACACAATTTCCTCTAATTATGAGAAGACTTTAATTAATGGTCAAATCTACTTTCTTGTAGTCAATAAGCAAGGTGATACTCTAAAAATTAAGCAATCAATAAATGATGAATCCAATGTAATGGGGATTCCCAGTTTGGAAGGTGCTAGAAGGATTAATGAAGAATTTTATTTTGCAAATAAGAAATTACTAAATAGGAATGTTGAGGAAGTTTGCCCTATAGAGCTCAATAAAATATATGGGATGCTAGGGTCAACTTTCTTAGTAAACATTGATAAGAAATTATACATATTGGATTTGAATTGTAATCTCAAATTTATTGACAGTATTGGATATAATAGTGTTCAAGTTTTTAAGAATAAATTTTTGACTTTGACTAATAAAAAAAAGTTATTGAATGTTTATAATCATACTGGTGATTTAATAAATCATTTTAAAGAAGTAAGACAGTTCTATGCTTTTCCAAATGGACTTATAGGTATAAAAACAACTGAGGAAATGGAATTATTAAGAATTTTTGACTTTTTCAAGCCCGAAGGTGAATATGTGGCCACTTCCTATGGAATGGTAAAATCAATGGATGAATCAATGGCATTTAAGAAAAAATCCGGAGAGTATCAATATTACTTTGACGATAAAAAATATGATATTCCGAAAGAAATGGACGAAGTAACATTAATGCCAAGTAATCTTGTTATGCTGAGGCATGAAAATGGTCTATATGGGTTGTATAATAATAAGCTTGAAGAATTATTGAGTCATGATTATAGGTGGATATATTATATCAGGTGGGATCATAGCAGAGACATTTATAATTTAAAAGTAAAACCAGATAAAGATATAATTGCTGCTGTAGATTCTGAACTTAATTTGAAGTTAATTGATCTTGAAGGTAATCTTGTTAAATTAGAGCATGATGTTCAATTTAAACTACCGCCTAAAAATGTCCCAATAAGTGCTTTTAATATCGAAGACCAAATGAAGTTTTATGTCATTCAAATAGATAAGTTTAAATTTCACTTGTATGATTCAAATTTTAACTTTGTAGCCATTGAAACTAAGGACAGCACTGATAGATATTTTTTAGATCAGATTATCCAAGGTTTACCAGCCAAGTCATTAAGGCATTTTATTAATGACCGCTTTTCAATTGACTTTATTGAAACTAGAGTTGGGAAAGTATACCAAAGGAATATTCTTGACAGAAACTTTAATCCTTTGTTTGAGAAAGATTTGACTTATATCCGACGGATTGATGAAGAATATTTTATTATATCAAGGTCATTCACTACGTTTGATGATATAGGAAAAAAGGGAAAAGTTGTAAAACTTTCTTACAATTGAATACTAGAGTTAATTTTTATGCTTTCAAATAAATTCTAATTTAGAATTTCAAAATAAATTAACATACAATAGCCAATTAAGGGATTAGATTTTACAGCTGTTTTCAAGGTGCCAATTAAATTTGAAGAACAAACCAATACAGAATTCACACCATTCAGTAGAGCTCTGAGTAATTTTTTCTATGCAAATTATTATGGAGCAGATTTAACATTTCATGAACTTGGAGGAATACTGAAAACAGATTTAGATTATCTAATAGAACCTAATCTACATGATTATTCTATCAATGAAATGCAACTTGAATTCGCAGAGGGAGAAATCCGAGAAAATCTACTTGCTAAACAAAAGGAACTTAACCAAACCTCGTATAAAGCTTGGCAGCCTATTACTGTATACTTGAGAAAATTAAATGAAACAATTAGTGTATTATTGGAATCAAATAATTTAAATGAACTTAAAGTAAACAATAAAAATTGGGTACAGTATATTTAATCTGGCGAATTTGTTGTGGATTCAATAAGGTTAAAGTATTTACTAAAAGAGGCTGATAAAAATAAAATTAAGGAATTTACTTTTCAAATATATTAGTACCAAGGCATATAAAACCAGTAGATAAAAAGCGATAAAAGTATAAGAAGAGATTGTTGCAAAAGATTTTTGTTTTTAATGGTCAAATACCAGAACACATATCGCATAGAATCGAATCGTCATAGATATTGGGATTATTCGTTGCCTGGTGCATATTTCATTACCATCTGCACCCATAATAGAGATTGTTTTTTAGGACAAGTGATTGATAACACGATGACATTGTCAACATTAGGTCAGATCGTCCAGGATGAAATGATTTGTATTGATGGTTATCATCACCTGGTAAAATTGTCGGCATCTATTGTCATGCCAAATCATGTGCACATGTGTTGAAACACAACCACCAATACCAAAACCACCAATACCACAACCATCGTCACCACAACAACCACCATCCCCATGGTGGCACAACGATAATTATGAACCGACCATCTACGAAATAAAATAATACCGAAAACAACGACGCAATATGATCATTCCGAAAATCGTAGGGAAATTTAAAATGATCACATCCAAACAAATCAATATGATCCGCAATACGCCAAAACAAAAGAATTGGCAAGCCATTTACCACGATCATATTATACGCAATAAAAATTCATATCATTGCATCCAAAACTATATAAAAGACAATCCATTAAATTGGTACATAGATAAATTTCACGGCTAGTCAACCAGAACAAATATCGCCTCTTGCTTGAGGCAATAACTCTATGGCCTCACAAATAGATTTCACACTACAAGCGGTCAAAAATGGATTCTTATATAATTATAGATTACTTAAGGCTTTAGAATCTATTTTGGCCACATCTCTTATATTGGTTAGGGCATCGTTTTTATATATCGCTAATTTTGTACCTACTACAATAGGGCTCCTCAAATGATCTATATTATTTATTTAAAAGAACTTAAAGCAAACAATAACAATTGCGTACAGTATATTCAGTCTGGTGAATTTGTTATGGTTTTATTTGGTTTAAGCATTTTCAACGATGAGAGCGAGCAAAAAATAAAGTAAAAAAAACTAAAATGAATCCATTTGATATAACTAACGACATCAAAGTCCTATCTTTAGATTGATAAATATTTAGAGAAAGTAGTTATTATATAATTGAAACATAAAGAGCCTGAGCTCAATTCTCTTTAGAGAAATAAAGGAAGATGAAAATATTTCTTCAAGTTTGTTTTTAAAAAATACCATATGTCAATTCACCCACTTGCAGGAAAAACAGCATCCAAAGAACAGCTAATTAATATTCCAAAATTGATTACGGATTACTTTACGCAAGAACCTGATCTCTCAAAGCGAGAACAGAGAACTTCATTTGGGACTTCTGGTCATCGCGGATCTTCCTTGTATGCATCATTTAATGAGCAACATATTCTTGCAATCACACAGGCTATTTGTAATTATAGGGAAAAAGAAGGTATTAACGGACCTGTTTTCGTGGGGATCGATTCTCATGCTTTATCTACGCCCGCACAGGTTACAACATTGGAAGTACTTGCTGCCAATGAGGTAGTAACGATGATTGCTGCCAATGATGATTATACGCCTACTCCTGCCGTAAGTCATGCCATATTAGAATACAACAAAGAGAAAAAAACGGGTCTTGCAGATGGAATCGTTATTACTCCCTCTCATAATCCTCCTCAAGATGGTGGTTATAAATACAACATGACAAATGGAGGCCCCGCAGAAGGAGCCGTGACTTCTTGGATAGAATCTAGAGCGAATGAAATATTAGAAAACAAATTACAGGGTGTCAAAAGAGTATCATACTCAAAAGCCTTGGCTGCCTCTACGACTCAGCGCTTTGATTATCTTGAAATGTATACCGCTCATTTGGATCAAGTAATTGATACCGATTTACTCAGGGATTCAGGACTTAAAATGGGTGTAGACCCTCTTGGGGGAGCAGGAGTAAAATATTGGCAAAGAATTGCTGACCGTTATAAACTGAACCTTACGGTAGTCGATGATTCTGTAGACCATACCTTTAGTTTTATGTCACTAGATTGGGATGGTAAAATTAGAATGGATCCGTCCTCCAGTCATGCTATGCAAAGGCTTATACAATTGAAGGATAAATTTCCGGTTGCGTTTGCATGCGATACGGATCATGATCGTCATGGGATAGTGACCCAAAGTGCTGGTCTCATGCAACCCAATCACTTTCTTGCAGTAGCTATTAATTATTTGTTTCAGAACAGACCAATGTGGGACTCTTCAACAGGAATTGGTAAAACTCTGGTCAGTAGCCAAATGATTGATCGAGTTGCTAAGAAGTTAGGCCGTAAGTTAGTAGAAGTACCCGTAGGTTTCAAGTGGTTTGTAGATGGCCTTTATGATGGAAGTCTTGGATTTGGAGGTGAGGAAAGTGCAGGAGCTTCTTTCTTAAATAGGCAAGGGAAGGTGTGGTCAACTGATAAGGACGGGATTATTGCTGCCTTGCTTGCTGGTGAAATTACTGCCAGCACTGGTAAAGACCCTGCAGAAATTTATCAGGAATTTATCAAAGAATTTGGAGAGCCCGTATATGATCGGATAGATGCGCCTGCTACTCCTGAACAAAAAGACAAACTGAAAAAATTATCCTCGGAGCAAATAACTTCATCGGAACTCGCAGGTGAAAAGATTACAAATATTCTTACGAGTGCTCCTGGTAATGGTGCCGCTATTGGAGGTTTAAAAGTAGAAACGGCCAATGGTTGGTTTGCAGCTCGACCTTCTGGTACAGAAAATATTTATAAGATATATGCTGAAAGTTTTAAAGGTGAAGATCATTTACGTGCATTACAGGAAGAGGCTCAAAAAGTTGTCAATGATGCCATTAGTTAAGTAAGGGACGTTTCAATATGGAATCCATAAAACAGAATGACAATCAAACATTCCTGAAAAGAATCTTTGACATACGAGAATTTGGAAGTAAAGTATTGAGTAAGAGCAAATTAAATGGCTTAAGAAAGCCAGAAAGATTTATTGATTTATGAATCAAGATTCGCTTCTAAAATATATTCAGACATAAATTCATTTACAATAAAGTATTTCAAAATGTTGATGGATGACGAATTGTTTACATCAGCATACAATTTAATCCATATTCAGATAGATATAAATTTCTTTTCTGGTTCAACTTAGCAAGAACTAACTCAACAATTTGCGACCGATTCTGTTGAATCGTAAGCGTCCGTCCAAATGCATATTGTATAGCTAGAAAAGACCTATGATCTTTGCAACCAAAGTAAAGATATGGATTATAAAGAATTTAAAAGGTCATTTGAGATT